>Ga0206125_10002120_pt1 | contig 21486 bp, 16 predicted proteins | sample Helgoland_Spring_4_FD_148598 | JGI IMG/M metagenome (GOLD analysis project Ga0206125, IMG submission 148598) | Pelagic subsurface seawater microbial communities from Kabeltonne, Helgoland, North Sea - Helgoland_Spring_Bloom_20160331_1 | ecosystem: Environmental > Aquatic > Marine > Epipelagic ... | reverse complement strand
ATCCCTATCATGCGCGTCTGTTTGGGGCCTTAGCTCAGCTGGGAGAGCGCAACACTGGCAGTGTTGAGGTCAGCGGTTCGATCCCGCTAGGCTCCACCAAATTTACCTTTTATCTATCTAAATCAATATTTTACAAGAGTTATCAAATAGCTCAACCCTTCCGTGTTAGTGCTCTCGCTTCAAAAAAAACTAGAAAGCGACAAACCCTAACTTTTATTTTCAGAGTTGTGCTTTCGATTAGTAGGAATAAAGGTTACTGTAAACTGTGATTGTTCCCAAAAATTTATAAATGCGATATGAAGATTATTTTTAGCAGAGACTTTGTTGAGTATCGCTTTGTTTTAGATTACCTTTATTTTTATTGTTTTATGTATCTTTCTGATTGTTCTATTTAGATAGGGAAGTTAATGATGACTGATCATGTTCGTTTAAAATTTACTACTTTCGTTTGCTTATTATCTTTTGCTCTCCTTTCTCCTGACGGTGAAGCCTCTTCAGATAATAGTAGCTATGAATCTTATGCTTCTATAGTTTCTGCTAATAATATCGATATCGATGGAAATGAAAACCTTGACGCGTTGACGGACGGGTTACTCATACTTCGCAGTATGTTTGGACTAAAGCGGCATTGGCGTTAGAGCATGATTTATGGGTGCTTGCGGATGATGCTTATTATGAAATCCAATATAGCGGCCAACCAATGACCATTGCAGACATTCCAGGCATGCAGGAACGTACCGTTATTCTATATACCTGCTCTAAAAGATTTGCTATGACTGGCTGGAGACTTGGAGCGGCAATTGGGCCGTCATCTGTGATTGATGTAATTAACAAGTTTAATACCAATGCAGAGTCATGCACGCCCCATTTCATTCAAAAAGGTATGGTTGCCGCTATTGAAGGTGAGATAGCGGGCCCAAAAGATATCCTTGACACTTTGAGGGAACGTCGTGATGCCTGTATTAGTGGGTTGAACGCGATCGATGGCATTGATGTAGCTACACCCAACAGTACTTTTTACGTTTTTCCTAATGTTAATAGAATTATGGAGCGCAAAGATCTCGGGGATGTTAACGCGCTGATGGAGGGAGCTTTAAAGAGATCTAATGTATCTTTTTGTACAAGAAAGCATTTCGGGCGGCTAGTGGAAGGGGAGTCAAATCACTATATTCGGTTTGCGTACTCGGGTATTGATGTTCCAGATATTAATGCTGGATTGAAACGCTTGAAGACCTATTTTGAGTCCGTTGACTAGATAATAATTACCTAGTCTATGAGGTTGCCTCTTGAGACCCTCCAATTGTGGCGTTATCCCCATGCTTTTTGCCAAAATAATCGGCTATTTTATCGATAGATCTATGCTTCAAAAACTAATTGGGGTTGTAGCTATTAACTTTCTGATACTTGTTGCTGCATCATACCTCGCATTTCATCGCTATAGGGTGGACGCGTAAAGCCGGCGATTTCCTCTACAGGTGTTTGCGCATACACGGCTTTGTTATGGGAGAATTCACGAAAACCATCAATGCCGTGATAACAGCCAACGCCGCTGGCGCCAATTCCGCCAAAGGGAAGTGCGTGACAAATTGCCTGTACTATTACATCATCAACAGCCATGCCACCGGCGAGCACATTGTCGCGCAAGATAGCCTCATGGGCGTCATTATTACCAAAGTAATATAGCGCTAAAGGATGGCCGTGCGCCTGAATGTGATCAATCACTTCTTGAATATCCCGATAGGTAATGATTACTAACAGTGGGCCAAAAATCTCACTTTGCATCACAGGGGAGTTGCTAGAAGGATTGATCAGTATGCGAGGCAACATTTTGCGGTTTTGGGTTTCGTCAAAGGCCTCATTTGAGGGATTTAAGGTAACGATTTCTGTGCCTTCATTTGCCGCGCTATCAATTAAGTACTGTAACCGAGAAAAGTGATTATCGTTGACGATGGCTGTGTAATCAGGGTTGTCGGCAATGCTGGGGTATAGAGAAGCAGTTGCCTTTTTCAATTCGCTTAGGAAAGGAACCACGGAGTCATCTGGAATAAAAGCATAATCGGGACAAATACAAATCTGACCAGTATTGAACAGTTTTCCAGTCATTAATCGTAAGCTAACAGTTTTTAGGTCAACACCTTTGTCGATCACCACTGGCGATTTACCTCCAAGCTCCAGAGTAACCGGTGTGAGATTTTTTGCGGCGGCACACATAACTTTTCGACCTACTTCAGTCGATCCAGTAAATACCAGATGATCGAATGGGAGTTGCGAAAATTGAGCTGATACTTTGGCATCGCCTAATATGACGCTGACTTCACTGGGGTCGAAAAATTCAGCCACCATTTCGCTAATGAGCTGTGCTGTGTGCGAAGTGATTTCTGAAGGCTTGAGCATAGCTCTGTTCCCTGCCGCCAACACACAGACCAGTGGCGACAGTATCAAATGTACAGGAAAATTCCAGGGTGCGATGATACCAACCACTCCTTTAGGTTGATAGCGTACTTCGGCGGCGGCCTCGTTGGTTGGTGATGGGGCTTGACGCTGCTCCGGTTGCATCCATTCTGAAATGCTTAATATTGCGTGCTTAGCCTGATCGATCGTAACGAATACCTCAGTCAATCGTGATATTTCGAAGGAACGTGTACCATAGTCCTTGGCGATAGTATCGCAAATTTCACGATCATACTTTTTAATCATTGATGTCAGTCGGTCAAGGCGGTCTACACGCACTTCAAGTGGGGGAAAGCCGGATTTTTGAAACGACATTCTCTGCTGTTGTAGCAGGCCTTGCATGTCTTTCTTGCTCGTGTAATTCATTTTTAGTAACCCTCTATCTATTTTGTTTTATGAGCAACATCTTACAGTCAGTGTGGCAGGCACATGCAGGGGGAACAACCAACGAAAGTTGGTTTTCAATTGCTTTACAGTTACATTATCTTACCATTACGAATAATATAAACTGTGGAAGATGATGGTACACGGGAGGGAGAAGATCTCAAGCAAGGCGCGGGACAGGATTTTACTTAGTAAATTGATTAAGCCAGAGATATCAGGCGGGCTGGTGTCTCGCGCGGTATTTGGTGAGTTTGGTGAAAACCTCTTAAGTGGGATGAAAGTGGGGCTGGTAGTTGCGCCGGCTGGCTACGGCAAGTCTACCTTGTTATCTCAGAGTTATGACATGCTCAGTCATCGAGGCGCGCGTTGTGCCTGGATTAGTTTGGATAGAGATGATAATGATCCACTGAGATTATTGTCTTATATTTTGGCCGTTGTAAACTCAATGAATCCTATTGATTCTAAAGGTGGAGCCGAATATTTTGGGGTTAGGTCTAAAGTTAGAACTGATTCTCTGGAAGCGGACATTATAGGCAAGTTGGAAGCGCTGGATTTTAAACACGCTTTGTTCCTAGATGATTATCACGTCATTAGCAATCCTGAAGTCCACGGTATACTTGAACGGCTCATTCTTTACTCACCACGGAACACGATAATTGTTTTAGCCAGTCGTACTGAGCCCAACCTAGCGTTTAAGACTTTGAGAGTGCGAGGGGAAGTTTGCCAATTATCGGCGGAGGATCTTTCTTTCGCTCAAGATGAGATTGACCATTTTCTAAATGGTGTTAAGCATCTAGGACTTGACAATAGTCTGATAGCTGCGCTCGCTAGCAAAACGGAAGGTTGGGTGGCGGGCTTGCAGTTGGTTTCTTTGGCACTTTCAGGCGGCACAGATGCCGAAGTATTTATCCAAGCATTTTCGGGCACTGACCGAGACGTAACAGACTATTTGGGAGAAACAGTTCTTGACCAGCAAAGCGAGGACATTCAGCGCTTCTTGCTGTGGACATCCCTATTAGATCGAATGAATGCGGAGATGGTAAACACAGTCCTTGGGATAGAATCGGCCCAGAGTATGCTGGAACACTTAGAGGAACGGAATCTTTTCGTCATTCCACTTGATAGAGATCGTAACTGGTTTCGCTACCATCATTTGTTCCGCGATTTTCTCAAAGTAAAACTGTTGAAAAAATACGAGAATGCCGAGAGGGATATCTATCAACGGGCGGCAGACTGGTGTAGTGAGAAGGGTTTACAGCATGAGGCCATCAATTATGCGCTAAGTGGGGGAATTTATGACCAGGCAATAGAGCTTATAGCCGATATCGTCGAGGATCTCATAGAGGTATCTGGCGAGCATTGGACATTGCTGTATTGGGTGAAGCAACTTCCGGATGATTATTCATTGAAGCAACCGAGAATAGCAGTATTTCACAGTTGGTCGTTGATATTTTCTGGGCAGCATACAGAAGCCCGTGAGGTGCTTCAAATAGTGGATGCTTATTGCAAGTCGGAGGTAACACAAATCGCTCCTGAGGAGCTGAAGACGCTTCGTTCTAAAATAGATTTAATGTTTTGCATGGTAGAACTAGGGTTTGATAATACAGAGCTCTCAAGCGAGCTTACAAAAAAGTTTTTTATTAATCACCCAGACGCTGATCCTCGGGACGCACTTACGGCGTGTGTTTTCCAAGCTTACATTGCCATGTCTACATTCGAAACTGATTTAGGTGAAGCTGCGGGGGATAAGGCTGTAGTCCTGGGTGAAGAGCATGGTATTGATTACTTGGAGGCCTGGGCTCGGTCAGTTGCGGGTTTGATGAAGGTGCAACGAGCCGATCTAAATGGAGCTGCTAATCATTATAGAAAGGGCCTAGTTTATAATAATCGCCAGTCTAGCTCGAACTCCTACATGGGGAATTTAAATACAGTGTTTCTGGCAGAGGTTTGTTACGAACAGAACGATCTTGTGCAGGCAGAGCTGTTGTTACAGGACCGCTTTGAGTATATCGACAATGAGGCGGTTGTGGATGTTGCATATGTAGGCTATCGAACGTTGGCGAAGTTACAGTTTTTGCGGGTCGGCCTAGACGCAGGTCTGAATGTTCTTCGTTTGGGTCAAGAGTCTGCCATTCGAGCAAAACTACCACGGCTTAGGGTAATGCTATCAGCTCTGGAGATACACAGTATGTTACGGGCCGGTAAGAGTAAAGAGGCCCAGAAGATAGCTAAAGAGAATGGGTGTGATAAGTCTCAGTGGCTCTCGTTCTCACAGAGGTCGCGACCTGTAGTTCAGGAAATACATAAGCTAATCCAGGCCGCGCTGAGTCTTGATAATAATCTCCCGAAACAGGCCTTGAGCCTGCTGAATGAGTTAGTCCTTCGAGCTGAGGGATCGGGACGCCAACGCCTTCTTATTGACTTGTTTATGCTGCGCTCTAGGGCATTTCAGAAACTACGGCGACTTGACGAATCAAAAATCGATCTTTTAAGTGCCTTAAACATTGGTGCCAAGGGAGGATTTTGTAGAGTATTTCTTGATGCGGGAGAAGAGATTCATAGTTTACTGCGACTTCTCATAAAGAACAGCAGTGGTGATATACCCAGTGGTACTATTGAGCTCCTAGGGAAGATTAATAAACTGTTGTTAGTTGATCACACAAGTGAAGTCAATGATGCGCCACAGTTTAAGCCTTCGGCTGCGCTGCTCGAAACACTCACGAAGCGAGAGATGCAGATGTTGGATACAATTGTAACGGGCCAAACTAATAAAGAAATTGCCGATAAGTTATTCATTTCAGAGCAAACCGTAAAATGGCATCTTCATCAATTATACCAAAAACTTGGTGTAAGAAATCGAACGAGTGCTATTGCTAAAGCCAGGACGCTTGCACTAATTTAGGTTTTAAATTTTTCAACTATCCCTCGTCAGTTGACCGAATAATTTCTTTGTACTACGCAACTTGCCGCACAAGCTTTTCGGTTCGCCACCAAAAAATAGACAGCCTTGCGTAAAACCAACTTTGGTTAGTTTCCATAATTTTCAGATTCGGACAATATATCCCCTGAGACTAAATGACTCGAATCTGATGACAGGCGATAACTTGAGACAACAGAGAAGTTCCTTCGCCATTATCGAAGCTGGATTGCTCGGGTTTAATGGCGCTCACGGTCCTCGTCATACTAATGTGGTCAGACTGGAGCGAAGCTGTCTGCTACTTGTTTATACCGAGAGAGGGTGTATTTAATGATAGAAAATACAATTTTAGTTCGCAGGGCTGATAAACACGACCGTGTTGCTGTACTGACGCTGAATAGATCAGAGACTCTTAATGCCTTGACTGAAGACATGTTAATAGATTTGCTAGATCAGTTAAGGATCGTTGAGTTTGATGCTGATGTCAGTGTGGTCATTATTACCGGTGCTGGGATTGGGTTTTGCTCGGGTGCCGATCTAACCGGCGGTTTATTGAAGCAGAATGCAGGGGATCTAGAGGGGTGGATGAAGAAATATGCCAACCCGGTTATAGCGCAAATACGTTCTATGTCAAAACCTGTGATTGCAGCCGTTAACGGTGTTGCCGCTGGTGCTGGCGTGAGCCTGGCTTTGGCAAGTGATATTCTCATTTCAGGTCAGGCCGCACGTTATGTTCCCAGTTTTGCCAAAGTTGGATTGGCGATGGATATGGGCGCCTCGTGGTTTTTAAGTCAAAGAATTGGCCCAATGCGCACCGCTGCATGGGCCATGTCGGCCATACCTTTGGACGCGCAATCAGCATTGCAGTGGGGCTTGACTTATGAAGTCGTCCCGGACAATGAATTGCTGGTGCGGGCTTGTGAACTTGCCGGGAAAATTGCGGAGATGCCTGAGGAAGCACTGACGGCCGTCAAAGAGCAGATAAATTATGCAGCCAGGGCTTCTCTTTCTGATGTATTGGTTTACGAAGCGAAAATTCAGGGAGAATTGGTCGTATTAGATCAGGCGCAGCTACGTATTGCAGCATTTTCAGGATGATTGTTCATTAGGCACTGCAGAGGAGTTATTCATGGCACGTTGGGAATGTAGGGTACACAGACTTATTTGCGACGAGATGAAGGGCCGGCCCGAAGATGGGGTAGCAGCTGGCTCTCGTTGGAAGAGAACGCGAAGAGATTTGTATTGTTTTGATTGCAGTGTGGCGAATTTGTATGTCGGTGACGGGGAAGACACCTCGATCGCCGAGCAAATTTGTGGGGCGATAGCATGAATCTAACTCTAAACGAAGAGCAAGGCGCTATTGTTGATATGGCTAAGAAGTATGCCGAGAGCGAGCTTGCGCCTGTGGCGGCACGATTGGATGTCGGAGCAGATAAAGAGGCCGACCGCACGTTGTTTCTTAAGAACCTACAGGGCTTGGCTGAGTTGGGGTTTATGGGGATGAACGTTAAGACCGAATACGGCGGTTGTGCGGTTGGTACGGTCGCATTCAGTCTTGCGGTTACTGAGATAGGCAGGGTCTGTGCCTCAACCGCTGTGACGATGTCGGTTACCAATATGGTGGGGGAGGTAATTCAAGCTATCGCTAATGAGGAGCAGAGAGAGACCTATTTGCCTAAGCTGTGTTCTGGTGAATATCCTGCGGGCGGTTTTTGTCTTTCTGAAGCAGGCGCAGGATCTGATCCTGCTGGAATGAAAACCTACGCAGTTATGGATGGTGACGAGTGGGTACTTAATGGTACAAAAATGTGGATTAGCAGCGCGGAGTACGCGGGTATATTTGTTGTTTGGGCAGTGACGGATCCGGAGGTACGGAAAGGAAAGGGAATTTCGTGCTTTCTGGTGGAAGCCGATATGCCGGGAATTACTATCGCTAAAGCCGAGGACAAGATGGGCCAACATGCCTCATCGACGAACCAAGTAATCTTCGACCACTGTCGCATTCCTAAGTCCGCTCTGATGGGTAGATTGAATGACGGATTCCGGATAGCCATGAGTGAATTGGCTGGGGGGCGCATTGGGGTCGGCTCTCTGGCTTTGGGAGTAGGGCTGGCTGCTATGGACTATGCCCGTCAATACACGATCGAACGACAACAGTTTGGTGCTTCGATTGCTAGCATGCAGGGGCCGCAGTGGATGATGGCCGACGCATATACCCAACTTGAAGCTTCCCGCTTGCTGCTGATGTCTGCGGCATTGAATAAAGAGAGCGGTATCCCATTTTTCAAGCAGGCCTCAATGGCAAAACTACACGCTACTGAAACAGCTAATCAGGTCTGCTACACCGCCATTCAATTAATGGGTGGTGTTGGCTATACCAAGGAGGTGCCGCTAGAACGTTTCGCACGTGATGTCAGGGTGATGACCATCTACGAAGGAACCAGCGAGATTCAGCGCGTTATTATCGCGAGGGAATTACTTGCTGAAATCCAATAGAACTAAAATTTATTTACAGGTAGTTAAATTATGGAATTAAGAGATAAGGTTGCTGTTATTACCGGCGGAGCTTCGGGATTGGGTGAAGCGACTGTAAGGCGATTCCACGCCAACGGTGCTTGTGTGGCTATTTTTGACATGAACAAAAAGCGCGGCATGGAACTAGCTTCTGAACTTGGGTCGGCGGTGATTTACCAAAATACCAACGTCTGTGATGAAGTGTCGGTACAAGCTGGTATAGATGCAACTCTTAAACAGTTTGGTGCAATACATGTCTGCTCTAGCTATGCTGGCGTAGCCGACGCATCAAAAACCGTTGGCAGGAACGGAGCGTTCCCGTTGGAGTTGTTTAATAAAGTCATTCACATCAATCTAGTAGGTACTTTTAATGTTTTGAGGCTGATGGCCGAGGTGATGAGTAAGCAAGAGCCAGTCACTGAATCTGAGTGCCGAGGGGTAATCATTAACACCGCGTCAGTCGCTGCTTTTGAAGGGCAGGTGGGTCAGGCTGCATACAGTGCTTCCAAGGGTGGTATCGTCAGCATGACTCTGCCTATAGCTCGAGACCTAGCCTCTTTTGGAATTAGGGTTAACACTATTGCGCCGGGGTTATTTTATACTCCTATGTGCGAGTCATTACCTGAGGATACACTAGCTGCTCTAGCATCGGATGTCCCTTTCCCTAGTCGCATGGGTAAACCTGATGAAATTGCTCAGCTTGCTCAGAGTATAGTGGAAAACGAGTATATCAATGGTGAGGTTGTTCGCTGTGACGGTGCTATTCGTATGCAAGCTCGCTAAGGCGACTGCAGCGGCAGATACAAACGAATGTGCCACCTGATATTTCAACAAATGATGGAATACTGTACCTCATTTATTTGTTCTTGTTTTTTTCGCTCTCTACTGTGTAAAAAAGAATTGGTTAAAACCAACTTTAGTTAGTTTTTAAGCTTCGCGAATTGGAGCAGAATCACCCTTAAGACGAAACGGCTGGCGCTAATCTCCAGTCAAAATCTGTAGATTCGATCAAATAGTCACAAGGGGTAGATCTATGAACCTAACACAGCTAATACACGGAAACGTCCAGAGACATGAGGGGCAGCTTGCAGTTTGCTACCAAGGACAAAGTTGGTCCTATGGGGAGTTAGGCGACCGGGTTGCTCGACTTGCGGGTGCCTTGCAAGAGGTTGGTGTGGATATAGGTGACCGTATTGCTTTGATGGCGATGAACTCCTCTAGATATGTCGAGGTGTTGTTTGCCGTCCCCTGGGCAGGCGGTGTATTCAACCTCGTGAATGTTCGCTGGAATGTCGACGAAGTTGCTTATGGGCTACAGGATTCCGGTGCCCGTGTCCTCATTGTTGATGACGCATTTGCACCAATGGTACCTGCGTTAATGGCAGCTGTGCCACAGCTTGAAACGGTGATTTTCATTGGGGATGGGCAATGTCCTAATGGTTTACTGTGCTACGAGACTCTACTGGCTACCACCCACCCGATTACGGATGTCTATCGTAAAGGAGATGATCTTGCGGGTATTTTTTATACCGGTGGTACCACAGGTAAGCCAAAGGGTGTCATGTTAAGTCATGCAAACTTAATGACGTTCGCAGTAACCGCCGCGTTGATGAGCGGCGTGGAGCAGCAGACACGTATGCTGCACTGCGCACCACTCTTCCACATTGCGGGTATGGGCTTCTTGCTGATGGCACTTCTCCAGGGTGGAACTCAGGTGCTGATTCCCGGATTCGACCCCACTGAAGTGTCTCGTGCAGTGCACACTCATCGCATTACGGACGTGTTGCTGGTTCCGACTATGATGCACCTATTATTAGATGCGCCGGGTTTTAATTCCAGTGATTTTAAAAGTTTGTCAACAATAATCTATGGTGCTTCGCCGATGCCAATGGGTACCTTGGATAAGGCAGGGGAGCTCTTGCCCCATGTGAATCTTGAACAGGGCTACGGAATGACCGAGTGCGGAGTGGTTACGATGTCATCTCCTGACTTTCACTCATTGGAGGCTCGTCAATCAGGTCGTATTCGTTCTGCTGGAGTGGCAGGTGCGCTTCAGGAAATACGTGTATTCAATGATCAAGGTAATGAGCTGCCCGTCGGAGAAGTGGGAGAAGTTGTAGTCCGCGGTACGAACGTCATGCTCGGCTACTGGGGAAAACCCGAACTGACCAAAGATGTAATTGTAGACGGTTGGCTACATACCGGAGACGGCGGATATATCGATGATCAAGGGCGGCTTTACATTGTTGATCGCGTAAAGGATATGGTTATCTCAGGCGGCGAGAACGTTTACTCGTCCGAGGTGGAAACAATCGTAAGCCAGTATCCTGGGATTGCCCAATGTGCTGTTATTGGTATTCCGTCCGACGAATGGGGTGAGTCGGTTCATGCTGTATTAGTTTCTTCACCAGACAGCGGGACACCCAGCTCACTTACTGTGTCCGATTTAAGGAAGTTCTGCAAGCAGCACATTGCGGGGTACAAATGTCCCAGATCATTCGAGTTCATGGATTCATTGCCGATATCGGCCGCTGGGAAAATACTGAAAACCGAATTACGCAAGCCCTATTGGAAAAACAGCGAAAAACAGGTCTCCTGAGAATACCTCTCTTCAACAAAACTCAATTCAATTCAGTGTCAAAATATAGGTGTGATAAGTGATGATTAATAATGATAAAAGACATGAAGCGACAGCTGCTATCGCCCGTGCGCCGTCTGATCCGTTAACCTTTGAACAAGTAAGTTTGCAATCACCCAAAGCGGATGAGGTTCTGATTAAAATTGTGGCTTCTGGTGTCTGTCATACAGATTTGGTTTGTCTACACCAGGAGATACCTGTGCCACTGCCAATGGTACTCGGACACGAGGGAGCAGGGATTGTTGTTGAAATTGGTAGCGAAGTGAAGGGCATATCTCTTGGCGACCATGTTGTTTTGTCATTCAATTCTTGTGGTGAATGTCCTTCTTGCGAGAGTGAATTACCTTCTTACTGTTACACCTTCATGGAGAATAACTTTAGCGGCACTCGAGGCGATGGTTCGGGCACCATGGAACAAAATGGCAAACCATTGAGCGCCAATTTTTTTGGTCAATCCTCCTTTGCAACAATGGCGATTGCCAACGTTCGAAATACGGTAAAGGTAAGAAAAGATCTGCCTCTTGAAATACTCGCTCCACTGGGTTGTGGAATACAGACTGGTGCAGGCACAGTATTAAACTCTCTACCAGTGACCGAAGCAAATTCTCTGGCGATATTTGGTGGGGGCGCCGTCGGTCTTAGTGCTTTGATGGCTACGAAGATGATAGGTGCTGCGCCTGTTATTGTTATTGAGCCTTTAGCAGGCAGAAGATCTTTGGCCCTGGAACTTGGTGCCGACCACGTTATTGATCCTTTTGCTGTGGAAAATGTTGTTGAAGAAATCAAAAGGATAGTGGGTGGTGTGGACTTTAGTCTCGAGATGACTGGGATCCCGGAGGTGGTCAGGCAATGCATTGATGTTCTCAGGCCATTAGGAACCTGTGCTCTTGTTGGTGCTGCACCCATGGGTGCAGAAATTGGTCTCAATATCATGGAAGTACTTGTCCCGGGAAGAAAGATTATTGGTATCTCGGAGGGGAATTCCGAACCCAGGGTATTTATTCCTCGGCTAATTCAAGATTATGAAGAAGGGCGTTTCCCGTTTGACCGTCTTATCGATTTTTTCTCCTTTGACAAGCTTAACGAAGCGTGTGCGGCGCAGGAGAGTGGGCAAAGTATAAAGCCTGTTGTTCTGATGAAATGACCACTGTTATTTTTAAATACAGGGGTATGTTGTGCCTAACGATGTAAGTTTTATAGGGGAAAACGAAAGGATAGTGACAGTTGGGACTAAAACCAACTTTAGTTGGTTTCTCATTCGTGAGAATTGGAGCAATCTATTGCTTAAGAGGTGCCAATTTATTGTGTGATCTTAGTAATAGACATACTCAGATTGGAGCAGAGCTGGGGTTAGAGATTGTTAATTACAGAAGAGGAAAAGTTGATGGGCAACGCAGAAAGTAACTATAGTTTACCGAGTAAAGAGTTGTATTTTAGACAACTGAAACAAACGCCAGCAATTTCATGGCCAGCGATTGGCTTACTTCTGCTAGGCATGCTAATAATTGGTGGTGCCTCAACTATGGCGCTTTTCGGCAGTATTCCCTTATGGGCTGGTATGCTGATAAACGGAGTCGGTCTCTATTTTTTGTTTTCTATTATGCATGAAGCGCTGCACCACAATGTTTCCACAAATAACTTTATCAATGAATTACTCGGCCGTATATCCCTCTTGTTGTTGATCCCAGCAGCGCCGCTTGAAATCGCACGTTGGGCTCATTTTCAACATCACCGGTTTACCAGTGGCGCGAAAGACCCAGATAATTTTATCCACAATGCCAGGTGGTGGGATCTGCCGTTGCGATGGTCCAATTTTGATTTGTACTACCTGTATGCGTTCCTGCGTGATGGTGGCGAGCATAAAAAACGTCATAGCGGAGCCCTGATCCTACAAGCAATGATTTTTGCTGCGATGGCCGCAGCTTTGGTCTATTTAGGTTATGGGGTGGAGTTGCTGTTTCTATGGATTTTGGCGTCCCGTGTGGCGCTGGCGCTCCTCGCTCTAGTTTTTGTATCTCTACCTCATTATCCGGCCAAGGTCACTGCCCAAGAAGACGAGTATCAAGCTACGACCATCAGGCAAGGCTGGGAGTGGCTACTAACACCACTATTTGTATATCAGAACTATCACCTAATTCATCACCTATATCCAACGGCTCCTTTTTATAACTATCTAAAGATCTGGCATCTCAGGTATGAGGAATTGATAGCAAAGGAGCCCTCTGTAGTGAAAGGTTTTGCACGGCATCCTGTTAAATAAGGTGGTTTTGGCAATAGAACGACATTTGAGATAAAGACTTGCCAATAATAAATATAGGTTTGTACGGGGAGTATAAATGAAGAACATCAGGCACATACCCTGGTTAAAGATGGCTCTTCCTCCATTTTTGCTTGCAGCCGCATTGTATGGAAGCATTCTAATCGATGCGATCCCGGGAGTGATCAGCGAAGCTGAGGCAACTAATACCAGTCTAGAGGTGGGGCCACGCCATCGTTATATTGCAGACCACCTCTTTGGAGTGGACTTTTTCGATGAGAAACACGGTATAGCTACAGGCTATTTTGGCACAGTGCTTCGAACGGATGATGGGGGCCGAAATTGGAGTTGGCATACGACTGGCGAGTCAGAGTTGCTTCGCCGAGTGCATATGACATCTATTGAACAGGCCTTCTCTATAGGACACAGAGGCACGATTTACCGTACTCAGGATAAGGGGGTCTCCTGGCAAGTGGTCCACCGGGAACCAGATACCATGCTGCGAGCTGTGGTTTTTTCACTTGACGGTCTCAATGGCTGGGCGGTGGGTAGTCGTGCTGCCATCTTGCGCACCAAGGATGGAGGACAGACTTGGGAGCGGAAGACGTTGACTGGCTATACCGGTCGTGATCTTCCGACTTGGAATGGCATAGCATTGGTCGAGTCGGATTCTGGCTCTACTGCTGCGGCACTGGTGGGTGAGTTCGGCATCCTAGCATTCAGCAGTGATGGAGGAGAAAGTTGGGTGATTCGAAAATCCCCAACTGCCACTACTCTTAATGATATCGCCATAACACCCGGAGGATTTGTCGCTGTCGGCTTAGATGGGACGGCTATTACGGTTTCTCAGATGCAAGATGGTTATGAGCTTAAAGCGGTTTCAACAGGATCTACAGAACACTTATTTTCACTTGCTCTTGATGCTGACGGAGAGGGGGTTGTTGTTGGTAAGAGCACCGTGCTGCAGGTAGCTGGAGACCGGTTTAATTTAGCTCCGGTCGACGATGAAGTCGGACTTCCATATACCTGGTTTGCTGATATTGATATGACAGGCGGAGAAGCAGTTTGGGCTGTCGGCCGTCGCGGATTAATTGCCGGTTCTCCCCTTAAGGGAGGGCCATTACAAGTTATGTTCCGTCTGGGTAGTAGCGTACCAGTCCAAAATTCTGAAAATCTGATGGATAAAAGATCATGAATAATCGTTTCGTGGGATTTATTACTCGTTATCCTTGGTGGGTTCTCGTATGTCTCATGACGATCACAGTGTGGCTCGCATCTGAAGCCAGTCGTGGACTGTCACTTCGAGTTCTACTAGAGGAAATGCTGCCCACTGAAAGGCACAACGTTCAGCTGGTGCAGGAATTTGGCCCGCAGTTTGGTGGGGCCAACACAACTCTAATCGCCGTGCGTAATTTGAAGGGTGACATCTATGATCCAAAATTTCTGCAAAATTACAGTGAAATAGTGGATGAGTTCTACTATCACCCCGACGCGATCCGGCATCTAGTGCAGGGCTTATCGCTAAGAAAAACTAAATCTGTTCGCGGAGGAGGAGGCACGGTAGAGATTAATGCTGTTATGTGGCCTGGCATCCCGCAAACCAGTGACGAATTAGAGAGGTTGCGCCAAGACGTGAGAGAACAGTTTCAGGGATTGTTGGTGTCGGATATCGAGGATGCCGCGATGATTGTAGCTGACTTTAAGGAGGGCTCAGATTACGAGGCTTTGGCCCACTTCATAGACGATTTGCGGACTACCTACGCTGAGCAGGGGATAGAAATTTACGCAGCCGGACGCCCTTTATTGCTTGGAGTGATTTACCAGTCACTTGGAGATGTATTGCTGATTTTTGGCCTATCCTTGCTAGCGGTCATTGTTCTTCTCGCTCTGTATTTCAGGGCTCTGATTGGAGTGGTGGTGCCAGTCTTGACCGCGAGTGTTGCGACTACTTGGGGACTGGGTGTAATGGGGGTTGCGGAATATAACCTAGATCCGCTACTGGTTTTGTTGCCCGCTTTCGTGTTCGCCATTGTGCTATCTCACAGTGTACAGTTTGTGTCACGAGTATTTGAACAGTTGCACAAACATCCCGACATGCGCTCGTCCTCAAAAGAGGCTTTGGGAAGACTGCTGTTGCCCAGTGGTGCTGCCATTTTAACCGATGCGGCTGGCTTCACAGTGCTGGTATTGGTAGGGATCCCCGCCATCCAAGCCCTGGCATTGATATGCACGGTCTGGTTGCTCACTATCTTTCCTAGCCTGTTACTGGCTGCGGCTCTGGTTTCGGTGATGCCGATGCCTAGTTCTTATCGCTTAGGTCTGAACTCTGTTGAACGCTTGTGGTGCGCGCTCGATCTACAGCGACACGGTGTATTTGCTATTTCCCTTACTCTGTGTGCGTTTATAGCGGGCGTTTATGGAGCAGGAAAACTGACGATTGGAGACGATATTGGTAGTTCTATTTTGTGGCCTGAATCACGATTCAACGGCGATGCACAGTATTTAAACGAATCATTCACACTGCTGGGTACAGATCTGTTGCAGGTCTATATCGAGGGTGAAGAAAACACAATGGTGACCCCTAGTGTGTACCACGCCGTAGAAGCCCTTGATCGTTATATGTATCAATATTTACCGGAAGCACGGCCTGCTCAGAGTTTGGCTCCTATAGTGAAAAGTATCAACCGCGTCCTATACGAGGGAGACCCTTCCTATGGGGTAGTTCCAGATACAATGCAGGAGCTTGCTTTTAATACCTATCTATTCCGCTCCAAGGGCGAGCCTGGGGATTTCGCTGCATACACAGACCCCGAGTGGAGCATCGGCAATCTGTCTATCCCGATAAGTAATCACGCAGCGGAAACTGTAGAAAGAACAATCCAGACACTGAAAAAGTTTATTGCCGATGGTGGCACGGATAACGTGGAAAGCGCCAAATTTCTCTTTGCTGGTGGCCAGATCGGCATTACCAAGGCGGTTAATGATGAAGTCCGCGAAGCTAATGGCAAATTACTCATTGCGATTCTTCTGGTGATCGCTGTCTGCGTATTCCTTTACTACAGGTCTCCGCTGGTTAGTTTATTACTGGTATTTTCCCTAGCAACTTCCAACTTTGTAACCTATGCGTTTATGGCGGCCAACGGTATCGGACTTAATCTTAACACCCTAGTCTTGTCGGCTCTGGGCATAGGCCTTGGAGTGGATTACGGCATCTATATGCTCGACCGCATCAGGGAGGAGACCAAGGAAGGGCATCGACCATTTGAGGCGGTGACTCGAGCCGTCTCCACTGCAGGCAACGCTATTTTTATTACTGCGTTCGCCATGATTATTCCGATGTTGCCTTGGTTGATGTTGTCCAGTCTGCGCTTTCAGGCAGAGATGGGAATGCTACTAGGCATGGTGCTGTTTCTTAACATGATCGGCGCACTGGTGTTTCTACCATCCGCCGTGCTTATTTTTAATCCAAAGGCCCTAGTGAATGGGCCAGAACCACTAATGACCGAAAGACCATCCTTAGGGGTGTGACATAAAGCCAATAAAGTTAATAGGAAAAGGGGAATAATTATGAAGACGAAATATGTTTGGAAGACACCGTTGCTAATTGCTATCGGATTAGCAGTAGTGTCGGCTCAGAGCGCAGTAGCGCTGGAAGGTGATAACTGGTATTTGGGTGGTCGGATAAAACAAGCTTATTCTTGGGCCTATGATCTTCCGAACCAGAGCACCAGTGATGGTCCGTCAAATTCTCTTGCAGAGATAAACATAAGCGCGACGCCGTCAGATACTGTTTCCGTATCCGCACGCTTTTGGCTACGTGGGGATTCATACCCTAATACAGGTGACAATATCTTGGCCGGTGGAATTCAGGATTTCACAGTGCCTGGTTTCGGAGAGCAGTTTGGATTTCAATTGAATGAGAATGGAATCAATAATTACCCGGGACTGCCGGCACCTTTTGGTGACGACGCAAATAAGATGCGTTGGTTGTCTGATTTTAATGATGATGTTATTCGCGATCTGTCCATCAAGTATACTGACCCTCAACGGCGTTATTCGATCAAAGCTGGTAAGTTTCAGCGAGGCTGGGGTCAATCTGATGGGTTACGGTTGCTTGATGTGGTTAATGCACAAGATTTCCGTGAGCGTTTAGTCTTAAGGGATGCGGAAGATGTTCGCATCCCTGCTTGGATGGTCGCCGCCGACTTTAAACTGTGGAAGCTAGGGCTAGCCAAACCCTTTGAGGCGCTAGGAATGACGCGACCTGCTTTAGAAGTAGTAGTTATTCCAGAGATACAGCACAGTCGGTTAACTATTAATAACCCTACCCCTACTAACCGAGAAAGCGGCGGTGTCTTTGGGTTACCCTTTCCTCTCCTCCTCGATCCTGTGTCTGGATTAGGTATGCCTTTTATAGGTGCTAACCTAAATGAGGTAACCCCAGAAGGCGATAGTTTCAAAGATGCCGAATATGGTTTGAGATTGAGTTTTGAGGCGTTAGATGCGCAGTGGACACTCAATGCTTTTTATGGTCAACAAGACCTGCCGGTGGTTGAGTTCACTGGTATGGACGTAATAATAGGCAATGCCTTTAACGATCCGACCCAAGCGCTGGTTACCGTGCCCTTAGATTTACAGACTTCTTTGGGGGCGATACAGGGTCCAGGCGGTTATATGGATTTCTTGCGCAGTCTAGTAACAGCGCCAGGCTCTGTGGCCTTTCCCTTAGCTGCTTTTGGTTGTGCTGATATCCTTGCTGGGGCGATGCCAAATTGTTCTGTAAATGGTAATTTTGATCTAAATTATGATAATCGTCAGAAACTTGTGGGATTCTCTATGACACGGGATATGAGGGAATTGAAGTGGGGGCCGAAAGACGTTTCCCCAGTGCTACGACTAGAGATGTCCTATGAATTCGATAAACCCTTTAATTCTAATCTTGTGGCTACTCCTTTTGGTGCTCTAGAGAGTGGAACACCTGCTTTAACAACTGATCCATCGGAGGCTATTGTTGAACGCGACGTGTGGTCAACTATGATCGGTATGGACTACTTTATGTGGGTCCCAGGATGGGACAGCCAGCGCAATTCTATGTTTACTTCTGTTCAGTTCTTTAATTTGCACACAGAGAATTCGGCTAATTTAATGGCTCAGGCACCCTATGCTTTTACGGAGCAACCGTCCAACCAAAATTATGCAAGCTTACTTTGGAATATGGAATTAATGCATGAAAGACTTGTTATTGAGGGTTTAAGTCTCTGGGATCTTGATCATGATGGTTTCATCCATCGCCAGCGCATAGACTTCAATTTCTTTGGTCCTAACTTACGACCTCGCCTTGAGTGGATATCAGCGTCCGGTGACAGGGAAAGTATTCCTGCCGGTGTCCTGAATCACTCTGACATTATCGAACTTTCTCTTACTTTACAGTTTTAGCACGCACACTGGAGACTACTATGACTATTTCAAAATTTAAGAACAACTGGACCAGAACAATAGCCTGTGTGATTGCATTGGCGCTGACCTCTGGAGGATATACTGCGGAGCAGTCGCTCGAGTGGGTGGAGCGTTGGAATTCTTTTGCACAGCAGACTGGTGAAGCCAAGCACGCGGAGTGGGCTGCCACTATTGGCGACCCTGAAGCAGTGGAGTTGGCGCGGGAGTGGGAAGAATTTCGGGGTTATACTGCCAGCAGTTTAATCAAGGAAGCGAACGTGCCTACAGAACTGCTTGGAGGGCTTGTTTTGACGCGCGAAAATATCGCTGACTACCCATGGATATCGGATTACCTACCACAATCTAAGATTGACCGGATAATGGATAGTGAATGGTTCAACTGGGATAAGATAGTAATAACGCCCCCCAACCACTACTACATGTCTCGTGGACGATTAGAAGAGACTAAAAAGGCGGTTGCCGAAGGTCGAGAGTTCACCATCACTGAAAAAGGGGAGGTCCTAGACGCTGATGGCAATTATGCGTTGACCAGCCAGGGGGCTCTGCCTTTTACTACACCAACCAATGGTGCGGAACTCAATGCTCTATTAACGGCCCATGGCATTGCCAACGAAAATCTGAAGTTCTCTCCCATGGAGGTAGACGTTTGTAGTGCGTCGAACAAGGTAGAGCGGTCTTATGAGGCTGATCTGTGGTGGCAGAAAATGCATGGGAGGGTGGCCGTAGAACCTTTGGGCGATATAGTGGACAAGGAAGGCATTGTAGAAGGCGGTGCTATCTATTTTTTGAAACCTTTTGATGTGCGGGGCACTGCGGTTACCCGCATGCGCTATGCTGCTACTGACAAGGAAGACAGTTTTCATGCCTATCTCCCGAGTTTGAGGCGCACTCGAGTGCTCGCAGGTTCGGATGCGCAGGATCCAATGGGTGCAGGTTTTGAGGTGTTGTGGGACGATTGGCGGCAGACTTGGACAAAAACCGATCCACGTAAGTTTGATTATACTTTGGCTGGAGAGGGTTTTGTGCTAGCTCAGGGTGAAACAGGAGGCGTATACAATACAGCCACAATGGATGATAGTAGATGCCAGATTAGCAGTATTGAGATGGAGTTGCGTCCGGTGTGGATACTGGAAGTGACAGATAAAACGGGTAAGTACGTTTATGGCAAGCGTCGCCTCTATATTGATAAGGAATTTTATTATGTTCAGCATCAGGAAATGTATGATGCTCGCGGTAATCTTATGCGTGTTTTAGATGATGGAAGAGATTGGGATCCGAAAACTGGGCTTGGTATGTGGCGTAATTATTTGGTGTGGAATGTTATTAGTAAGCGGTCCAATATAATGGAATTCACATCACAATGGGATGTGCTAAATGAAGATATGGACGGTATTTTCGATATTGATTTATTGCGCGACTATCGTTAGCTCTAAGGGAACTCAGTGGCTCTGAACAGAAGTTCAGAGTCAAAGTAGTGACATGGTTGGTCTCAAGACGAGAATAGGATAAAAAGCCCCAAAAGACACTTGCTTTTGGGGCTTTACTTAATAGTAATTATCAAGTGCTATTCGGCTGCTTTGATGTCGATAGAAGAATACATTCTATAGTTTGAACAGGACTCAATAACTTCGCCAAGTGCAACGTCCTCATCGGATCCGTTAATCGCTGACCAGTATAGGTCTGCTCCAGCGCCTAAAGCTGATGCCTTGTTCGCATACAGGGCGTAAACATAATCAAAATCACCCTCGGTACCTCCGGCAGATGGGAAGATCATTTTTCTTCCTAGGTTGTCTCCCTTTTCTTTTGCTGCGATGGCAAAGTTTTTGTACGCATTAAAGGCTTGGCGGCCAGTTACCCCTTCTTTCATTTTGCAATCAGAGTAGCGAACCATGCCTATAGTGCCCTCGCCCTCGGGAGCCGAAATTGCCCACTGCCAGGTATCTATGACTTGAGAGTTGGTAACCGGTAACTTTGCTAGGAGCTCGCCACCATTTGTTAGCCAATTTTCCAACCCAGCATACTGTGCGGTTGGGCTAGGCCAGATATTAAGCCAAACTACATCGTGAGTGGATGTGTTGTTGATAAAATAGGGCACCAACAGTGATGTAGCCATACTGTCATATAATCCAGACTCGTTTTGCCAGTTTTCAAAATCTTGAGCCCAATCGATTAAGTCATCCATATCTTTGCGATCATTGTATGACGCCACATAATATTCTGCTTTATTGGCAACAGGCTCATGTTCAAGAGCCTCCTGACCGTAACTAAGCACAGAACCAAGTGCTAACATTAAAAACAATAGTTTTTTCATGATTTTCCCCTATCCATTAGTATTTTTATGTATGTGTTTCTAAATACTAGCACAAAAAAAATAGCTTATACGTAAATTGACGCGCGAGTTATAAGGCTTTATTTATGTATAGCCATTTATTCTAAAGTAAAAATCTTCTGGAGTTGGATTCGTATTGTAAGACTGGTCCAAATGCTAGTTGATCATGGTGATATCGAAGTAACGGTGACATAGGCGTTTTTTTTAATCTATCTCTGGTGATGGGACTCGAGTGATCTCTGCAGAAATTAATATGTATATATTGACTCTGACTTCTAAGATCCAATAATTTTTTGTAATACTCTTATTTTTCTAATTTTTACCTGAAACTAGTTGCAATGACTGTAGGTCAGTTATAGGCTATCGGGACTCTTGTGGCCAAATTGGTAAGATATCAGGTAGCCACTTAGCTCGGCATCTGAAAAAAATACAAAGCAAAAGGTTTAAAGATGAGCAATGAATTAAAGCGCGCTCGAACTCAAGACGAGAAATACTTTCGTCGCGTACAGATACTGGAATCGGCAGAGTTGCTTTTTCAG
>Ga0206125_10002119_pt1 | contig 21486 bp, 18 predicted proteins | sample Helgoland_Spring_4_FD_148598 | JGI IMG/M metagenome (GOLD analysis project Ga0206125, IMG submission 148598) | Pelagic subsurface seawater microbial communities from Kabeltonne, Helgoland, North Sea - Helgoland_Spring_Bloom_20160331_1 | ecosystem: Environmental > Aquatic > Marine > Epipelagic ... | reverse complement strand
AGCCTTTTGTATGTTCCGTTTTCTAGGCGATCTCGTATGGCATTAAAAGCTTCTAAGGTTTTTTCTACATCATCTAAAGTATGAGATGCAGTAGGAATCATACGTAATAAAATAAGTCCTTTTGGTATCACAGGATACACTACTATAGAACAAAATATACCATGATTTTCACGTAAATCTTTAACTAAAGCCATAGCCTCAGGAATAGAACCCTTAAGATAAACCGGAGTAACACAACTTTGAGTCGTCCCGATGTCAAAACCTTGTTTTTTTAAACCTCCTTGCAATGCGTGTACATTTTCCCAGAGCTTATTTTTAAATTCTGGCATGGTACGTAGCATTTCCAAACGTTTTAATGCGCCTTCCACCAATTGCATTTGTAATGATTTTGCAAACATTTGGGATCTAAGATTGTATTTTAGATAGGTGATGATTTCGTCGTCAGCAGCAATAAAAGCACCAGTACTAGCCATCGACTTTGCAAAAGTTGCAAAATATACATCAATATCGTCTTGAACACCCTGTTCTTCTCCGGCACCAGCACCCGTTTTACCTAGGGTTCCAAAACCGTGAGCATCATCAACAAACAATCTGAAGTTATATTTTTTCTTGAGCGCTACTATTTCCTTTAGTTTTCCTTGTTCTCCGCGCATACCAAACACACCTTCGGAGATTAATAAAATTCCACCACCAGTTGATTTTGCCATTTTCGTAGCTCTTTGTAAGTTTTTTTCAATACTTACCAAATCGTTATGTTTATAGGTGAAACGTTTCCCCATGTGCAGCCTAACACCATCAATGATACAGGCATGCGCATCGACATCGTATACAATAATATCGTCTTTAGATACCAACGCATCAATCGTTGAAACCATCCCTTGATACCCAAAGTTTAGAAGATAAGTAGCTTCTTTATTTACAAATTCTGCTAATTCATTTTGCAACTGTTCATGCAAATCGGTGTGTCCACTCATCATTCTTGCTCCCATGGGATACGCCGAACCGTATTTAACAGCAGCTTCAGCATCTACTTTTCTAACCTCAGGGTGATTAGCCAATCCTAAGTAATCATTAATACTCCAGGTAATAACATCTTTTCCTTGGAATTTCATATGATTTGAAATTGGACCTTCTAATTTTGGAAAGACAAAATAGCCCTCAGCTACTTCAGCCCATTTACCAAGTGGTCCTTTGCTTTTGTATATTTTATCGAATAAATCTTTCATCATCTTAAAAATTAGGGATTACAAAAATACTATTTTTTTAGCATGATAAAAGACATGCAGACAAAAAAATTATAAAATAAACTACTGTAATTAGTAAATTTTTTGGTGTGTAAAATTTATTTCACGTAATGTATTTCAGCTTCTTTTGATTTATTTTTTTCCATAAACCCCTGTTGTTTCATCCATTCATTACTGTAAACCTTGCTCATATATTTTGAACCATGATCGGGAAATATAACTACCACGACGCTTTCCTCGTTAAAAACCCCCTCCGCATTTAATTGTTTGAGTCCTTCCAATGCTGCACCGCTTGTATATCCAACAAATAAACCTTCTTTACTTGCAATTTCTCTTGCTGAATGAGCACTTTCTTCGTCCGTGACTTTTACAAATCGATCTATTTTATCAAAATCTGTCGCCGAAGGAATTAAATTTTTTCCCAATCCTTCGATTCGATAGGGGTAAATTTCGTTTTCATCAAACTCTCTTGTTTCATGATATTTCTTTAGAACAGATCCATAGGCATCAATTCCTATAATTTGAATATTTTCATTTTGTTCTTTTAAATATTTGGCAGTACCAGAAATAGTTCCTCCTGTTCCACTACAAGCGACTAGATGCGTAATTTTACCTTCCGTTTGGTTCCAAATTTCAGCTCCTGTTGAATTGTAATGAGCCTCTACATTCAGCTCATTGAAATATTGATTGATATAGATAGAACCTTCTATTTCTTTGTGAAGCCTTTTCGCAACTTCATAATAAGATTTAGGATCTTCAGCTGGAACATGCGCTGGGCACACATAGACCTCTGCTCCCATTGTTTTAAGCATATCAATTTTGTCAGGTGAAGATTTTGAGCTAACTGCAAGAATACATTTGTAGCCCTTGATAATACTGACCATTGCTAGACTAAAACCGGTATTACCACTGGTAGTTTCAATAATGGTATCCCCTGGCTTTAAAACACCTTTTTTTTCTGCTTGTTCAATGATGTAAAGTGCTATTCTATCTTTGGTCGAATGACCAGGATTAAAACCCTCAACTTTAGCAAAAAAACTTCCTTGAAATTGAGAAACAATCTTATTAAGTTTAATCAAGGGTGTATTACCAACTAAACCTAATACGTTATCGTAGACATTTAAATTTTTGTTCATATGAGGGATATTTTTTAAAAAAAATGATAAAAATATCTTATCTTTTAAGTCTCCAAATTTACGATAAAAAAACTAATTACTTATTTATCCCTTCTAAATCTAATAAAAAAGAATAGGATCTCGCGTACTTCTTGAGTGCATTAAATCTCCCTGAGGCACCGCCATGACCTGCTTCCATATTTATGTGGAGTAACAATAAATTAGCATCGGTTTTCATATCTCTCAATTTAGCGACCCATTTTGCAGGTTCCCAATATTGTACTTGCGAATCATGAAGCCCAGTAGTCACTAACAGATTAGGATAATCTTTTACCGCTACTTGGTCGTAGGGTGAATACGAAGTCATATAATCGTAGTATTCCTTTTGATTAGGGTTTCCCCATTCATCATACTCCCCGGTAGTCAGTGGAATAGAATCGTCTAACATGGTCGTAGTTACATCAACAAAGGGAACTTCAGCAACAACACCATTATAAATTTCTGGAGCCATATTGGTAATTGCTCCCATTAGTAATCCCCCCGCAGATCCTCCGTTGGCGTAAAGGTGCTTTGATGAGGTATAGTTGTTGTCGATCAAATATTTTGAAACATCAATAAAGTCTGTAAATGTGTTCTTCTTTTTTAACAATTTACCATCCTCATACCAAGATCTCCCGAGGTACTCACTTCCTCTAACATGAGCAATTGCAAAAATAAATCCTCTGTCCAACAAACTCAATCTTACTGTTGAGAAATAAGGATCCACCGTGCTTCCATAGGATCCGTAAGCATAGAGCAATAAGGGTGTTTTTCCATTCATCTTCATTCCTTTTTTATAAACCATCGATACGGGTATTTTGGTACCATCTGATGCAGTAGCCCATATTCTTTTAGATTCATAATTGTTTTTATTAAATCCTGTTCCCAAGACCTCCGTTTCCTTTAAAACAGTTTGTTCTTGAGTAGCCATGTTAAAGTCAATAATAGAAGAAGGAGTTATTAAAGAGTTATAAACATACCGTAACACCTTAGAATCAAATTCAGGATTAACAGAAACAAAGGCTGTATACGTCTCATTATCAAAAGGTAAATAATACGAGTCGGCACCATTCCATGGAACCACTTTTATCTTATTTAAACCATTTGAACGTTCACTAACTACATAGTAATCCTTAAAAATATCAATATCCTCTAACAATACATCCTCGCTGTGAGAAATCATTTCTTCCCAATAATCCATCGTGGTAGTATCGTCTGAGGTTTTCATTAATTTAAAATTACTAGCTCCATCTTTATTGGTTAAAACATAAAAAGAATCATCATAATGCGCTATGGAATATTCTAGACCTCTAACTCTAGGTTGAAAAATCTTAAAATCTTCAAAAGGAGTATCGGCATTTAAAATTCGATATTCGGAAGTCAAAGTACTGTAACTACCAATAACGATAAACTTTTTAGACTTTGTTTTGTATACGAAAGTTCCAAAAGTATCATCCGCTTCTGTAAAAACAAGTACATCACTAAGTGATGAAGTTCCTAATTGATGTCTAAATATTTTATTGGAACGCAGGGTTTGTTCGTCTTTTTGTGTATAAAATAAGGTACTACTATCATTCGCCCATGTAGATCCTCCAGTGGTAAGTGGAATACTTTCCTCTAAAATTTTGTCGTTCAATAAATCTTTAACATAAATGGTATATTTTCTACGACTTACCGTATCGACTCCAAAAGATACCTTTGTGTTGTCAGGACTAACACTTAAGCCCGATAAATTGAAATACGAATGGCCCTCAGCCATTTTATTGACATCAAAAAGCAATTCTTCAACGGCCTCTAAGCTGTCTTTTTTTCGGGTATAAATTGGATAATCCTTCCCTTTTTCAAATTTTGTAATGTAATAATACCCATTAAATTTATAAGGAACAGATTCATCATCTTCCTTAATTCTACTTTTCATTTCTTCAAATAAATTTTTTTGAAAATCTTTAGTATGTTCGGTCATCCGATCGTAATAATCGTTTTCACGCTCCAAATAATCAATTACTTCCTCATTGTCGCGGTCGTTTAACCAATAGTAATTATCAATTCGAACCTCACCATGTTTTTCTAGATGTTTTTCAATTTTATCTGCCTTGGGGGCTTTTATTTCCATAGTCGATTTTGATATTTCTTTGTCCTTACAAGAAGTAACAAAAATAAGTGTTAGGAACGAAAAAATTAACGTTTTTTTCATTATGAATTAATAGATTGGTTTGCTGACAATATACTAATTTTGTTTCAAATTAATTTAAAAATCATGTTTGGAGATTTAAAAGGAATGATGGGCAAACTTAAAGAAGCTCAAGCGAAGGTAACCGCAACGAAACAACGTATGGACACGGTCCTCATAGACAAAAAAAGCAATGATGGTTTAATAAATGTAACCATTACTGCGAATAGAGAACTAAAAGGTATTGAAATTGACGATCGCTTATTGGAAAATAAAAAAAAATTAGAGGAATCTTTAATTTCAATTTTGAATAAGGCTATCGATCAAGCTACAACAATACATGAAAAAGAAGTTGCTGCGGTTGCGAGTGAGGGAATGCCAAAAATACCTGGAATGGATTTATTTTAGTATTCATAATTAGCAAGCACATCAAGAACAATACGGTGCATTTCTGGGGTATAATCTAAATGGGTAACCATTCGGAGTTTCCCTTGCCCCATATCACTTATTTGTAGGTTTTTATGGAACATATCGTTTAGAAACCGATCGTTAGAAATTTCGTCTATTAAATTAAAAATAACAATATTCGTTTCGGTAGGCTCTACTTTCTTGATATAGGGCAACTTTTGGAGCGTATGGGCAATTTCAGACGCTTTTTGATGATCCTCGGATAATCTCTCTACATGATGGTCTAAGGCATACAATCCTGCAGCAGCCATAAAACCAACTTGTCGCATCGCTCCACCAAGTATTTTACGTACTCTGATTGCACGTGCCATTAGGTCATTATTTCCTAATAAAATAGTACCAAGCGGAGTTCCAAGTCCTTTGCTTAAACAAACCGATATCGTATCAAATATTTTTCCATAGCTGTTTGGGTCTTCTTTTTTAGCAATCAAAGCATTCATGAGTCTTGCACCGTCTAAATGCAAGCCCAAACCATAATGGTCACACAAATTCCTTACTTTTTTAAACTCTTCAAAATCATAACAAGCACCTCCGCCTTTATTGGTAGTATTTTCTAAACAAACTAAGGTCGTATTGGGAGTGTGATAATTTGAAATTGGACTGATCCCTTTTTCAATTGCTGAAGCAGTCATCATTCCTCTATGACCATCAATTAAATTACAAGTAACCCCACTATTAAAAGCAACACCTCCGGCTTCGTAATTATAGACATGTGCCCACTTATCGCAAATTAGTTGATCTCCTGGTTGGGTATGTAATTTTATGGCAGCCTGATTAGACATGGATCCAGTCGGAAAAAAAAGTGCGGTATCCATACCAAACATTTCAGCAAATCGATGCTCTAATTTATTGACCGTTGGGTCTTCTTTGTACACATCATCTCCAGTGGGTGCCTTGATGATGGCTTGCAACATTCCTTCCGTTGGTTTGGTGACCGTATCACTTCGTAAATCTATAATCATTGGGAGTTCTTTATATTTTAATAGATTTTTTTTATATCCAATCCTTTTAAAATTATTTTTACCTTCAAAATTAAGATTTTTGAACTTAGATTCATTGTTAATTGATATAAATTAAAAATTTTTAGCATTAAAAGATAAGTCTTTAAAAAACCGATCGCTAGACTGCTTTAATTCATTATACATGGAGCGCTACCAATAGGGCTTCCATCTGGTATTTTTGGAACTTCGTATATCTTAAATCTCTCAGGATATTTTCTAAAGCTAATTAGCTCTCTAATTAACTGATTGTTAAAAGTAGATTTGTTTGATTTTAGCATAGCAAGTAGTGTATCTAAAGTTTCATTGGCAATTGATTTAACTTGCGGTGAAGCTTGATCGGTGACGGTTAAATTTAGTACGTTTTGAAAAACGCTGTATTGAACAGTGTGGGCGATTTCTGTTTCATACGAAGTTTTAGTTTTTACAGTAAACGTATGCTTGATTAACTGACTTAACACTTCATTTAAACTTAAGTTAGACTTCGATAGGGCATATTGTTCCACCAACCTGTTAGCTCTTTCTGCATTTAGTAATAATCTCAATGTCATATTACTTGCGGTCGCAGCGGGTCCTAAACTATTAAAAGCAACATTGGTATTACTTTTAAAAGATTCTCTAGTTCTTTCATAGCCCATCGCTCTAGGGGGGAATAGTTCAAGAATTCGCTGTGGAATTTTTAAGGTCTTGACCTCTAGTGTGTGCATAATTTCATTCAATGCGGCTTCTTGTTCTTCCTTTGAAATAATTTGAACAACAATCCCTGAAGCTCCTTTTACAGCATAGGTATAATCAAGCCCTCCTATCAATTTTATGGCTGCCTCTGTTTGGTATCGGTGATAAAAGTATAACGGAACAAACACATCTTCAAGTTTTGATAAAGGTTCTCCACTTTTAATATTGTCTATGGAAAAATTTTCAATCGCTTTTTTTCGTACTGCTAAAACATTTTTTAATTCTTCAATGGCAGACGTACCATTATCCCAAAGATGTGCTTTGGCGTTGGCACCTCCTTGGGGCCGTGCATCAGCATCCGAAATATAATGTAACCCATCAGAAAATGCCTCCATCAATAATGTGGACAAATAGCTTTTCTCTGATTGATCGCCAGGAATATCACTATAGGAATACGCTACCGTAACTTTATCCCATTCTCCTATTCCGGTAGCATAGGCTTCCGAAAAATCAATTTCATCCTTTTTTAAGGTGATCTTTGGATGCGGATAATCCATAACACTTGCGCGACTATTTGTACTTGCAGCAAAGTTGTGCGCAAAACCTAAGGTATGGCCAACTTCATGAGCTGAAAGCTGACGTATTCTTGCCAAGGCAAGTTCTAACATTGGCTGATAATTTTGATCATCATTTTCGAAGGGTCGATTCATCAAAGCTTGTGCAATGAGAAAATCTTGCCTAATCCTTAAGCTACCTAAACTTACATGTCCCTTTATAATTTCACCGGTACGAGGATCATTGATGGAGCCTCCATAGCTCCAACCTCTTGTAGATCGATGAACCCATTGTATAACGTTGTATCGTACATCCAAAGGGTCTACATCTGGCGGCAACATTTTAACTTGAAAAGCATCTTTATAACCAATTGCTTCAAAAGCTTGATTCCACCAACTTGCGCCCTCTAATAAGGCAGAACGAATGGGTTCTGGAGTTCCAGGATCTAAATAATAAACGATCGGTTCAACCGCTTCTGAAAGTGTTAAATTTGGATTTTTTTTATGCAATCGATGTCTGTAAATAAATTGTTTTTTAATGGGTTCCCAAACTGGGGTAGAATAGTCCATATAAGACATTGGAAAAGAACCTGATCTCGCATCAAAAATTCTAGGACTGTAATTATCATCTGGTAATTCTATAAAACCAATATGCTGTCTTATTGTAATTGAATTAGCATCCGGTGCGACTGTTACTATTTGTCTCCCTTTTGGATCCCCAACAAAAGTTAGTAGGGATTCAAATTCAACATTTTTTGGAAATGCCTTGGTGTTTTCTAGCCATAATACATTTCGTGATTTATCAAGTTTATAGGTTCCTTGGTTATTATTTTTTAGTCTTTTAGCCACATGGTGGGCATCCCTAAGTAAAAAAGGAGTTAAGTCGATGAGGTGTTTTTCATTTTTGGTCTCTTTAATCGGAAAGCCAAAAATGATTGACGTTGCAAACGCTTCTTCAATCGATTTTTTTTCAAATTCATTATCGGAAATTGCTCTAAATTTTTGATTGGGTTGTAGCAACAATATCGTATTACCACTTTTAATGAATTTTACTACAACACCGTCCCCTATCTGTCCTCGATCTAGACCAATATCATTCGAACCGATACCAGAGGCTAAAAAATGAGTATATAAAAACTCTTTGTTTAGCTGATCTACTTCTAGGTATATTTTACCTTCTGTAGGTGAATAGTGAAAATTAAAATAACCATTATATGATTTTAAATCCTTTTTTTCTTCGATGAATTGTGCTGAAAGTGAAGATATATTGAATAAAACAACTAAACAAAGTAATGTGTATTTCATAAAAAAATATTTTTTTAAAGCTATAAAAAATATTGGAATTTTCTTTTAGGATGAATTGTTAAATTCTATTTTTACCAGAAGTTAATAACAAAAAAATACCGATACTTCGGAACTACTATGATTACACTTGATCAAATAAAAGATCTTAAGGAGCGCCTGGATGCGTTAAGGAGGTATCTTTGACCTTGCTGGAAAAAAGATTGAAATAGCGAACGACGAAGAAAAAACGTACGACCCCAACTTCTGGAACCAGCCTAAAGATGCTGAAGTTTTTATGAAGTCACTTCGTACCAAGAAAAAATGGATTTCAGATTTTAATAAGGCGCTATCCATTACAGAAGACACAGAGGTCCTCTTCGAATTTTTTAAAGAAGGAGAGGGTACTGCCGAGCAATTAGAAAATCGTTTTAACGATGCTTTGGAATCCGTTGAATCCCTAGAGTTTAGAAATATGCTAAGCGATGAAGGGGACCAACTCAGTGCGGTGTTACAAATAACAGCTGGCGCGGGTGGTACTGAAAGTTGCGATTGGGCAGAGATGCTCATGCGTATGTACTTAATGTGGGCAGAAAAACATCAATTAAAAGTAAAAGAACTCAATTTTCAATCAGGAGATGTCGCTGGAATTAAAACAGTAACCCTAGAAATAGAGGGTGAATATGCTTTTGGTTGGCTAAAAGGTGAAAATGGTGTTCATCGATTGGTTCGAATCTCTCCTTTTGACAGCAATGCAAAAAGGCATACCAGTTTTGCATCTGTTTATGTATATCCAATGGCAGATGAAACGATCGAAATAGACATTAATCCCGCAGATATTTCTTGGTCATTTGCAAGAAGCGGTGGCGCCGGTGGACAAAATGTAAATAAAGTTGAGACGAAAGCCATCCTAACTCATGAGCCTACCGGAATCATGATCCATAACTCTGAAACTAGATCGCAGTTAGAAAATCGTGAAAAAGCAATGCAAATGCTGAAATCGCAATTGTATGAAATTGAATTGCGAAAACAACAGAGCCACCGCAATGAGATTGAAGCAAATAAAAAGGCTATCGAGTGGGGTTCGCAGATACGGAACTATGTTTTACACCCTTATAAATTAATTAAAGATGTTCGAACTGCTCATGAAACGGGTAACGTTGATCAGGTTTTAAACGGAGAAATCGATAGTTTTTTGAAGGCTTACTTAATGAGTCAAGGACAAGAAGAAAAAAACAATGAATTGTAAAAAAAGCAGCTAATTTTGGGATTAGCTGCTTTCAGTTAAAGATTATACTACTTCTTTCGCTTTTAATTTTTTCCTTCCCAAACTTCTAATGATTTGGTGTTTAAGGCAACATAATCGGCATTTCCAGCTTCTTTTGCAAGTGCTAAGGATTTCTTTGCAGCTTTTACAGCGCCTTTCTTATCTCCCGATTTAGCGTATATTAAAGACTGTTGTCTATAATACCAAAATGCAGGGTTTTCTCTCATTTCAATGGCTTTATCAATCCAATTTTTTGCTTTATTGATATCTTTATCAGCATTCAAATAATAGACCGCTGCACTATAATAATCACCGGCGTTAGGACCTCCCATAACGGATGCGATACTTTCGGTTACTTGGGCGTCTGTAAATAACGAAATGGGGACACCAACATACACGTTGTCCCAAAGAAATCCTAACGTTGTAGAATCGTTTGTGATCGAGTCAAACGAGATGGTAAAGGTTTCTACCTTCACAGGCATGGTGATCACATTTGCTTTTACAGAAGCTACTACTTTTTCAGTATCCCATTCAGAAGGAACTCCCCAATTGGAACTCTCCGCGTAAAAATATACCTCCCAAGATTGCGCATTTGGTTTGGTATAAATAGCATAGGTTCCGGCCTTCACTACTTTAGAGCCTATTTTTACATCCTTATCAAAACTAATCGTGGTATTTTTATTGGCACCTGTTCTCCACATTTTTCCGTATGGAACCAACGCTCCAAATATTTCTCTTTCACGCATCGAAGGCCTTGAATAAGAGAGCTCTAAACTCGTAAGTCCTACCGTTTGCATTACCGTTTGAGAGGTGCTGGGTTGTGGTGTTGTTATCTGTGCGTTTACTGAAAATGTCAGCGTACATACTACTGCTATTAAAATAAGTTTTTTCATTTTTTTCATTTTTAATTATACTTTTTGGAATTACAAAACTAAACAAACAGAACATAATTTATTTAGTTTATTATTTTTTTTACAAAAAAATAACAAATTAATCAGTTCACGTTCATCTCGAAAAAAGAGAAAAAAAATAGTTGAAGTTTTGAAGTCTGTTTAAACATTTTTTTAGCATCTTGCAAGGTGATTATTTTAGATTAAACACAGATATCATGAAGATTTATTTCCCTATCCTACTCGTAGTAATGGTATTAACAAAAAGTGCTGATGCTCAGGATTTAACTATAGATGGACAATTTCAAGAGTTGATTAAAAAATCCAATAGTTATAAAGGGCATAAAGTTGTTAAAAAGGAAAAAATTTATACCCTACGCAGCAATGTAGCCGATTCGGTTCGATATTTTAAACAAGAAATAAACACACTCCATTCAGAAAAGGAACTTCAGGACACCCATATAAAGGAACTTAGTGATGAATTAGAAAACACCAAAAAAGAATTGGTCATCTATATAGACAAAGAAAAAGTAATTCATGTTTTAGGAGTATCCATTCATAAATCTACTTATAATTTTTTTGTGTTTTTTAGCCTTGGTTTTTTATTGTTAAGTATCGTTATTTTATTTTTTCGCTATAAAAATAGCTTTAACGTCATTAAAGCTACCAAAGAAAAATTAGAAGAAACCGATCAAGAATTCGAAAATTTTAGACAACGCTCGCTAGAAAGAGAACAAAAAACTAGAAGACAACTTCAGGACGAAATAAATAAAAACAAAGGTTGAATTAATCCAACCTTGTAATTTTTGCTCCTATCGCACGCAATCGCGCATCGATATTTTCATAACCTCGGTCTATTTGTTCAATGTTTTGAATGATACTGGTTCCATTGGCTGATAATGCAGCTATTAATAAAGAGATTCCCGCTCTTATATCTGGTGATACCATGGTGGTTGCCTTAAGTGGATACTCAAAGTTATGCCCGATGACCGTTGCACGGTGAGGATCACAAAGTATAATCTTAGCACCCATATCGATGAGTTTGTCGACAAAGAAAAGACGACTTTCAAACATTTTTTGATGAATAAGCACACTCCCCTTTGCTTGGGTAGCAATCACCAATACAATGCTCAATAAGTCGGGAGTAAAACCTGGCCATGTAGCATCGGAAACCGTTAATATTGAACCGTCAATATAACCCTGAATTTTATAACTTTCTTGCTGAGGAATGTAAATATCATCTCCTACTTTTTCTAACGTAATTCCCAATTTTCTGAAGGTTTCAGGAATTAAACCAAGATTTTCCCAGCTAACATTTTTAATGGTAATTTCACTTCTAGTCATTGCAGCTAAACCTATCCAACTTCCGATCTCTATCATGTCTGGTAAAATTCTGTGCTGACAACCTTGTAACGAGGTTACACCTTCTACAGTCAATAAGTTGGAACCGATTCCATTAATTTTCGCTCCCATAGAAACCAACATCTTACACAGTTGTTGAAGGTAAGGCTCACAAGCTGCATTGTAAATGGTGGTGGTTCCTTTAGCTAAAACAGCAGCCATTAATATATTTGCGGTACCAGTAACCGATGCCTGATCCAATAGCATGTAGGTACCTTTAAGTCCCTTAGGGGCTTCAACACCATAAAAACACTCTTCTTTGTTGTATCTAAAAGTAGCACCTAATTTTATAAAACCTTCGAAGTGGGTATCAAGCCTTCTACGTCCGATTTTATCACCTCCTGGTTGTGGAATAAATCCTTTACCAAATCTGCTTAATAAAGGACCTACTATCATGATGGATCCACGTAAAGAACTGCCTTCCTCTTTAAATCGCTCAGACTCAAGATAATTCAAATCCAATTGATCAGCTTTAAAAGAATACGATCCTTTTCCCAATTGTTGGATATTAACTCCAAGATTGCCTAAAATTTCAATTAATTTATTGACATCACGTATATCGGGTACATTGTTAATGACAACTTCTTGGTCTGTAAGTAATACCGCACACAAAATTTGTAACGCTTCGTTTTTTGCACCTTGAGGTATAATTTCTCCTTTTAATTTATAACCCCCTTCAATACGAAATGATCCCATAAAAATTGTTAATTTGATTCTATTACGCAATAAGAACCTTTAGTTAGTGGCTATTATTGTTTAATGATTAATATTTTTTTCTAACTCTCCCTTTATTGTTTTTATAATTTTTTTGATGCTTCTTTTGACCATAGGTTTTCTTGTTTTTAAGAATTGTCATTGCATCCAATAGTTGTTCTTCGGAGTCTTTAAGATTAAGTTTTCCCTCTGAAAGCTCATATAAATGATTAAAAATCACGTCATCTTCAACGGTATCTTTGTTCCAATTCAAAAAGCATTTTTTCATGTGGTTCGCAATGGTAATCACCAAGGCTTCTTTTTTATCGCCTTCTTCCCAACTGTTAGCAACATCAATCATTCGCTTGATATTATTACCATAAAATCGGTATTTGGGGAAGTTTTGAGGATAATTCAGTGACTCTGGTCGTTCTTGAAGCTCTTCTTTTTTGGGAATTGGATATGGAGAATCAACGTCCAATTTAAAATCAGAAATAATAAATAGCTGATCCCAAAGTTTGTGTTGAAAATCTGGAACATCGCGTAAATGCGGGTTTAAGTTACCCATAACTGCAATAATACTATTGGCAACTTTGTTTCTTTCTTCTTTGGATTCTCTGGAAATAGCAAAATCTACCATTTTTTGAATATGTCTACCATATTCAGGTATAATAAGTTTTGGCCTCTCCGAATTGTACTCTATGTGATCTATCAAAATTTTTGGATAAAATTGTAGTTTAGTGTGCTACAAGGTGAATTAATTTGTGAAGTAATCTAATACTGAGTGCAAAATACTAATTTTATAAAGAAATTACTCCTTCCACTTTAGAAACTTTTTTATATTTTTCAATTACCGCATCTGGCGATTTCATTTTCACTTTAATCGACACACTGGTATAGGTGCCTTTGGAGGAATTTCTTTTTGTGATTTCTGCATTGGTATTGGCAAATATAGCCTCAATAGTTGCAATTTTTGATTCGTTGGAAGGAACGATAAATTTGTACAAGTAAAGGGCTGGCCATTGCGTGTCGTTTTTTAAACTCTTTTTTAATTTTTTATAGAAAGCCGCTGTATCTTTTTCGCTACGCATTGTATATTTATTACGGATTACAAATATAGGGTTTCGCTATCAATAATTATTTACGTTATTTGCATAATATCTTTTAACATGCCCAAAAAAATAGTCATCACTGGTGGACCAGGAACTGGAAAAACTTCTCTGATATCTTTTTTAGAAGAAAAGGGATACCAATGCCAAAATGAAATTTCGAGACAGGTAACGCTGGAAGCCCAAAAAAAGGGGATCGATCAACTATTTCTTTCAGACCCCATCCTGTTTAGCCAGCAGTTGTTGGAAGGGCGTTTAAAACAACATCAGGAAGTGAGTCATTTTAAAAAAAACCTATTGTTTTACGATAGAGGATTGCCCGACATTCCGGCTTATCTAAATTTTACAGAGGTTTCCTATCCCGATAGTTTTGATACGACTTGCCAAACTTATCGCTACGATACCGTTTTTTTACTCCCTCCGTGGAAAGCTATTTATACTCAAGACAATGAACGCTACGAAACTTTCGAGGAAGCCGAAAAAATTCACAATTTTTTAATTCATAGCTACCAAAAGTACGGCTATAAAATCATTGAGGTTCCTTTTGGGACCCTAAAAGAACGCATGCATTTTATGATCACTTATTTAGCACCATAAGTTTTGAAAAATCCGCATCAAATATTAGAAGAATATTGGGGACACCCACAATTTCTAGCCAAACAGGAAGAAATTATTACAACGGTCATCAACGGGAGAGACACCATTGGTTTGTTGCCTACTGGCGGGGGGAAATCTGTTTGTTTTCAAATACCAGCGATTGCCAAAGAGGGAATTTGTATTGTTGTCTCACCACTGGTTGCACTGATGGAGGATCAGGTTAGTACGTTAAAAAACAAGGGAATTAAGGCCTTAAGTATACCCGGAGGAATCTCGTTTCAAAATTTAAATATCTTGCTGGACAATGCCCTTTACGGAAATTATAAATTTTTATATTTATCACCAGAGCGTTTAAACCAAGAATTGGTTCAAAATTATATCAAGCAAATGGATGTCAATCTTTTTGCAATTGATGAAGCCCATTGTATTTCGCAATGGGGAAATGATTTTAGGCCCTCTTATAAAAATTGCAATATTCTAAGAACTTTTCACCCACTAGTTCCTATGGTTGCCTTGACTGCTACTGCAACACCCGAAGTAGTGTCCGATATCGTCGTCCAACTAAAATTAGAAGATCCAGCCATCCTAAAAAGTTCTTTTTCTCGAAAAAATTTAGCATATAAAGTACAATACCAAGAGGATAAAATTTATAAAATAGAACAGCTCCTTAAAAATAAAAAAGACTCCTCCATCGTCTATGTACGGAGTCGTAAAAAAACAGTTGAAATTAGTGATCAACTCAACAGTTTGAATATTAAAAGTCAATTTTTTCATGGTGGAATTAGTTCAGAGGATAAAAAAAACAGACTGAATGATTGGCTTCAAGGTAAAATTACGGTCATGGTTGCCACCAATGCTTTTGGTATGGGAATCGATCACCCCGAGGTTCGTTATGTTTTTCATACTCAATTACCAGAGAGTATCGAAAGTTATTTCCAAGAAGCCGGTAGAGCCGGTAGGGATGGCAATTATTCAACGGCAATGATCCTTTACAATGATTACGACAAGATTTTAATTAAAAAACAATTTTTAGACTCGAGACCCACTACCGATCAGATAAAAAATTTGTACCGCTCCTTGTGCAATTTTTTTCAAATACCTTATGGCGAAGGTGAATTTTCAAGTCATAGTTTTAATTATTTGGAATTTTGCAAACACTACCATCTAAATACCTTAACTACTTACAATGGGCTTACCGCCCTGGAACGATTGGGAGTGATTCAACTTTCCAAACAATTTGGACGAAAGTCTGTTCTGAAATTTAAAATTAGTTCTGAAAAACTCATCAAGTATTTAGACCAACATCCGTCGATTGCTATCATAGGTAAGACTATTTTAAGAATGTATGGAGGTATTTTTGAGACTCCTACTTCGGTTCGAATTGAATTAATTGCCTCCAAAACAGGACAGTCGGTAAACACCATCATAAAAGCACTCGAAAAGATGGAAAAAGAAGGAGTCTTGGAGTTAAAACTATTTCATACCGATGCGACCATTACCTTTATTGTCCCGAGAGAAGATAAAAAAACAATCAATCGCGTTTCCAAACAGTTGCTCGCCTTGAATCATAAAAAAGAAAATGAGGTAAATTCTGTTTTAAAATTCGTGAGTAACACCACTGCCTGTAAAAGTGTACAATTACTTAGGTATTTTGGAGAATTAGATGCCGAAAACTGTGGAATTTGCTCGGTATGTGCCCCCCAAGAAAAAACACCTAGCAAAGAGGAACTAAAAATCATTGCAAAAAAAATTGTACAACTACTCGAAGAAAAAGAAATGACCTCTAGAATCATGACAGAAAAACTTACTTTTACAGAGCCTAAGGTGGTTTTTGTACTCCGAAAATTAATGGATGCGGGGACGTTAAAAATAAATACTAAAAATGAATACTATCTAAATTAATGAGAGATTTAAGAATTGTTTTTATGGGAACTCCCGACTTTGCAGTGGGGGTGCTTCAAAAATTAGTAAGGAGTACATATCAAATTGTAGGGGTTATTACCGCACCCGACAAACCAGCAGGGCGAGGTCGAAAATTAAAACCCTCTGCTGTTAAAGAATATGCTTTATCTCATCAATTACCGCTTTTACAACCCACCAATTTAAAAGAAGATTCCTTTTTAGAGCAATTAAAAAATTTAAATGCCAATCTTCAAATCGTGGTCGCTTTTAGAATGTTGCCCAAATCAGTATGGAAGTTGCCTAGCTATGGCACATTTAATTTACACGCCTCTTTATTGCCCCAATACAGAGGTGCTGCACCTATTAATTGGGCTATTATAAATCGGGAGAAAAAAACAGGAGTTACTACCTTTTTTATTGATGATGCCATCGATACTGGTAACATTATTTTAAAAGAGGAAATTCCCATTCATGATCGGTCTACGATTGGAAGCCTCTACGACACTTTAATGAATTCTGGAGCAGATCTGGTTCTTGAGACCGTGGCCTTGATTGAGCAAGGCAAGGAAGCACCCATTCAACAAAGCAATCTTGAGAATTTAAAAATGGCTCCCAAACTAAATAAAAAAAATACACGAATAGACTGGTCTGCCAATGTAGAAGATATCGATGCCTTAATTCGAGGCCTTGATCCCTACCCTGCTGCGTGGTCTCAACTCTTTAATCGAAATGAAATTGGAACGGTTAAAATTTACCGATGCGATTTTAATATTGAAAAACATTCGTTTGCAGTAGGACACCTTATCGCGACCAAAGATGAATTAAAAGTTGCTGCAAAAAATGGACTGCTATCTATCCATGAAATACAAATTCCTGGAAAACGTAAAATGAACGTAAAAGCACTTTTAAATGGTTATGTTTTTGATGAAAATTCAAAAATGTTGTAAAGCCTTATTATTATTGAACTTACAAAATTTGCCTAAAACCTCTTTACTTTATTAACAAAGTACTAAAGTTATCAACAAAAAACGCTATTTAGCACGTCATTACTTGCGTGAACCGATAATCCCGTTAATTTTGTATGAGAATTTACAAAAAAAGTTTAACCAATTATTTAATTTTTACAACTTATGAACAAATCAGATTTAATCGACGCAATGGCAGCAGATGCTGGCATTACAAAAGCAGCAGCAAAAAAAGCATTAGAGTGTATGCTAAGTGAAGTAGGAGGAGCATTAAAGAAAGGGAATAGAGTTTCTTTAGTAGGTTTTGGTTCTTGGTCAGTTTCTAGAAGAGCTGCAAGAGATGGAAGAAACCCACAAACTGGAGCTACAATTAAAATTGCAGCTAAAAACGTTGTTAAATTTAAAGCAGGATCAGATTTAAGCAGTAGCGTAAACTAAGATTTTACTTTTTATTTAAAAAATCCCCTCTCCTTTCTGGAAATGGGGATTTTTTTTTACAAGTAATCAACGGACCGCTATAATTTACTTGTATCTTTTAAAATTAATACTTAAATTTAGTTAATAAATAAACACATGACCTCATTAAAACCCGATAAAGGACTCTTGTTAGTGGCCGAACCCTCTATTATCGGTGACCTCTCTTTTAATAGATCGGTAGTATTATTAGCAGAGTACAACGAAAATGGGTCGGTTGGTTTTATTCTCAACAAACCCTTACCCTACAATATCCACGATTTTATTCCTGAAATAAACTCGACCATTCCCGTTTATAACGGAGGTCCTGTAGAACAGGACAATTTGTATTTTATTCACAAAATACCCGAATTAATTCCCAACAGTATTGAAATATCAAATGGGATTTATTGGGGCGGCGATTTTAACGAGATCACAAGCCTCTTAAAGGAAGATCAAATTAAAAACTCTGAAATTCGTTTTTTTCTGGGTTATTCCGGTTGGAGCAACCAGCAACTAGAACAAGAACTGGAAGTAAATAGTTGGGTGGTGAGTCCTAATAATTATAAAAATAGAATCTTAGGAGAAACCGATGCTAATTTTTGGAAAGAAAAAATGATCGAATTTGGTGGCGACTATCTTATTTGGTGCAATGCTCCTGAAAACCCCTCTTACAACTAGGAAGTCAATCGTGCTTTTACATTCAATTTTTGAAGTAATATTTTAGCTACTTCAGTACCATAACTTTTTTTACGGTAATTACTAATAGGCTGAATCCCGATCATTACGTTAGTAATAAAAAGCTCATCCGCTTTTTGGAGATCGAAAGAAGAGATCGATTTTTCTTCTATTTTATATTCTTTAAGGGTTTTACCAATTTCTATGAGTTGTTTCCTGATGATTCCTCGCAAACAACCATCGCTGGTTGGAGGGGTAATAATGGTCGTCCCTTTGACTAAAAATAAATTGCCTTGTAGCGCTTCGACTACCATCTTTTTTTCGTTTAATAACAAACAGTTTTGATAGCCATTTTCCGTGGCATAAATACTGCCCAAGACATTGATTATTTTTGCATTGGACTTTAGGGTAGATAACAAATTTGCATAAATATAATGATCTTTAAAAAGTTCGACTCTGTAAGGATCTTCGTTTAAAGTGTAAAAAGGATTTCCGGTGGCTTCTAGCTCAATAAAATAATCGACATCATGATTGGTAGGATTGTACTTCCCTCCTTCTTTACGGTTTACATAAAGTTTAATTCTAACAGCTTGTTTATCGAAGGCCGCAGCACGAATCGTTTTTTTTATTTCATCCTCCAAAAATTCCATCGAAAAGTGCATGGGAATGGCCATTCGTAGAATGCGCATGGAGGCCATCAGTCTAAAGTAATGATCTTCCCAAAAAAAGAGTTGCCCATTGACCGCTTTTATGGTCTCAAAAACGGCATCACCATACAATAAACCTCTATTTTTTAACGATAACTTGGCTGCTTCATGGCTCGTTATGGTTCCATTTAAATTGATCATAAAAAAACCGTCTTTTTATTGAAGACGGTGCAAATATAAATACTATTAAACAGTTTTTAAACAGAACCTAGTAATTGTTTTAATTCTGAAATCATATTTTCCCATAACATTTTGCCTTCCTCAATTTCATCATCTTCTGCAAAATCGGTCACCATAATCGAAACGTCTTTGGTAATGGCATCCACTTGAATACGCATTTCAAAATAATAATCGGTATCCGCATCATCAATCCACTGAAAGCGAATGGACTGTCCCTTGTTTTTGGACACCAATTTGGCTTTTTCTTCGGAACCTTCCCAGATAAAAGTAAAAAACTCCCCTCTTGAGTTTACATTATCAGCATACCACTCCTGCATACCAGAGGGCGTCGAAATGTATTGAAATAAAAGTGAAGGGGACGCATGAATGGGGAATTCCATTTCATATTTTGTTTTATCGCTCATAGGGTGTTGATTTGCAATGCCAATATATATATATTAATTCATAACTGGAAAAGAAAGTAGGAATAAATGTTTCTAAGATTTGTAAATTAAGGCAAAATAAATATGATAAAAAATTATCGGAATGTTTGTGCTGCGCTAAATTGTTGTTATCTTTGCCACCGCTAAAAATCGAGAATTAATACTAATTTAGCGATCCAGTATAAAATAAAATATGGCGAGGTAGCTCAGCTGGTTAGAGCGTCGGATTCATAACCCGGAGGTCACGAGTTCAAGTCTCGTTCTCGCTACAAAGGAGTCATCAGAAATGGTGACTCTTTTTTTTGCTTTAAACTCAAGTATACAAAGGGATTAAGAGTGTATTAATTGAGTGTAATTCAGTTGATATTAACCACGTTTTATTTTAAAACTAACAAAGTTAAAAACCAAATATAAACAAAACTGACAGTAAAAACAGCTGAAACTGACAGTAAAATTGACAGTAAATAATAAAAAATAAACACAAAAAAGGCACTATAATTAAATAGCACCTTTCAAAACCCCTAAAAAAAGCAAGGGTGGTATCTTAAAGGTTAATTAGGATTACAGTTAGTGAAGTTGGGGGTGTTTGCCTCTGTTAGAGGTGCACCATCACTAAAATTACTACAATATAAAACACCATCAACACTCCAAGAACTGATGTTTTGGTTAAAAGAAGTTCCTCTAAACATACTATTCATATTAGTTACCATACTCACATCCCAACTTCCTATTGGTTGGTTAAAGGATGAATTTTCATAAAACATCCCAGTCATATTAGTAACATTACTCACATCCCAACTTCCTATTGGTTGGTTAAAGGATGAATTTTCATAAAACATTAAACTCATTTCAGTAACATTACTCACATCCCACGAACTAATATCTCGGTTAAAAGGAGAACTATCAAACATCCCAGTCATATCAGTAACATTACTCACATCCCAATTACTGATATCTTGGTTGAAAGCATCAGCACTCTCAAACATACCAGTCATATCAGTAACATTACTTGTATCCCAAGTACTTATATCTTGGTTAAAAGTAGTTTGATAAAACATATTACTCATATCAGTTATTAAAGAAGTACATACTTTGGTAACATCATCTCCTTGCCCAAGGAAAAAATTTAGAGTTGGCAAGTCAACTATATTATAACCAACCCCATTAACTATTCCAACATCTCCCGCTACTGCACCCGCACACGCTTTAATAGTAACTCCATTAGATGCTAAATACACATTATTACCACTTCCATTTCCATCTACAAACAAACTTACCTCCTCAAAACTTTGATTGGCTGTAATACTCGTGTTTTCAATCGTATAAATAACATTGTTACCATCAAAATTAGCATCGGTAATTACTACTTCAACTTCTTCTACTCCATCTGCATCTACCCACGTTAAAACAGCATTAGGAGGGTCTAACTTAAAACTATTTTCATCATCGTAATCATTCCAATAGGAAGCAAATTCATCTCCGCTGATGTATTTGTATTCTCTATTAGGTCTATCGGTAAAGGCAAATATGTCTTCTGTAAAAGGCATTACAATGGTAGTGCTTGAGGTTGCTGTTGCTTCTAAAGCAGTATGGGTATACAACCACTCTTTTTCAAGGGTGTTACTATTATCTGCGTTATTGTTATCATCGGTAGTACAAGCAAGCATTAGAAGTGCTA
>Ga0206125_10002117_pt1 | contig 21514 bp, 14 predicted proteins | sample Helgoland_Spring_4_FD_148598 | JGI IMG/M metagenome (GOLD analysis project Ga0206125, IMG submission 148598) | Pelagic subsurface seawater microbial communities from Kabeltonne, Helgoland, North Sea - Helgoland_Spring_Bloom_20160331_1 | ecosystem: Environmental > Aquatic > Marine > Epipelagic ... | reverse complement strand
CGGTGTTGCGACGGGAACGGCTCTGCAGTTTAATAGCCAGCCAACACTATCCGCTACCGAGATCATCGATGATATTGCTAACAACGCTAGTGTTACTTCTTTAGCCACATCACAAAGCATTGAAGACTACGTCGAGGGTTATGTTGGTGCAAAAACAATAATCGATGTTCGTGACTATGGTACTATAGGTGATGGTGCTACTGATGATCGCGCTGCTATTCAAGCCGCTATTGACGCTGCTAGTAGTTTAATTGTAGATGATAATGAGTCTGGTAAGGTACTTGGCGCAAGTAAAGTAACGGTTGACCTTGCGGGTGGTTATTACGCAATTAAGCCAGAGATTGGTATTGGTGGAGGACTTAATATATCGAAATCAATACGATTTCAGAACGGAACTTTAAAAGCTATCGAATCTGTAGATGCTACATGGAACAATGCCGTACTAATTTTAAATGCCGCTACTGACGGTGCAGTTGTTGACAGCGTTCACATTGACGGAGGACTGTCTGCTGACTTAGCAGATGGTTTAACTTGTGGCATACTCTCACGAGGTTATGGAAATACAATTATTAATTGCAAGATACATCATTTTGGTGAGAATGCAGGCGGTGAGAACTATGGTATAAAACTTTGGACTGGTAATTATCAAGTAGTCTCTAACTGTACAGTTTCAAAATGGGGAATAGGGGAAGCTAGTTATGAACTAGATACATCCCGTACTGGTAATTGCATTCAAATAGAAGGTAATTCAGATTACAATAATATAACAAACTGTCTTTTACGGGAGGGAGGATTTACTGCTAATATTTATAGCGGATCTATTGACAACGTATTTACAGGGTGTAACTTTTTAAGTCAGGGTATTACTAACCCCGGATCTGGAGAAGGTTATGTTAGAGTAGGAAATGTACGGACAACATTTATCGGTTGTATCTTCACTGGTACTACTGTTACTATTGCAGATACTAAATATCAAAACACCTTTACAGCCTGTACTTGGAATCAAGTACAAAACAGTGATGCTATTGATGTTGAAAACGCTTCCGGTGTTGATGTAACAGTCAAGGGACTCACTGTTACCAGTTGCTTTTTTGACTCTGACTTTGAAACTACCGGTAGCTATATTAACTTTACTGGTACCGGTACATACGCTGATGATATTGATAAAGAGATTCAATGGTTTGGAAATGTTAATGAGTTAGGCGCGGAGGTATGGTATGGAGCTAAGTTTGGCGCTAGAGTTCAAATATCTGGTGGTAATATTACGTGTGATACTATTAACGGAACGGCTGCTTCTAGTAGTATACCTAGAACATTTTTAGCAATAGGTGGAGTTGAAGATACCGGTGAAACAAGTAATACGGCCGTGACCACGCTTTCGTCTGCTTCTCTAGTGTCTAGTAACGCTAAGAACGACCGATGTTGGGATAGTCATAGTAATACAATACATACCACAAACTGGAGCGGTGTATTTACCGGCTACGATAATTTTAGAAGTGCAGGCTCAACACCTATTAAAACAGAGATAAAAATAAATAACCCGGTCGCGACCGAAGGTGGTTCTAACCTTCAAGAAGAGAGCTGGATGGACATCAAAGTAGTAGTAGACTGGCAAAACGGAAATGTAATAGGGACAGCGAATTTTTCTGGTGGTAATAGCGTCAATGCCAATTCAATATATGTGCTTAGCACTACACTATTAACCGGTAGCAATCCGTATGCCTTCACTAGACTACCAACCACAGATACTGGAGATGGTCACACAATCCCCGGTATAAGTATAGATACAAACCTTCGTAAGATTACTGCATTTCCGCGTACTGAAAACGTCGGCTCAGAGAGAGATAACTCTGTTAGTATTGAACTTATAGAATATTAATTTCTATATAAAAGAGATTAAAATACTATCTACATAGTATAAATATAGGTATGGCAGCAATTAATTTTCCAGACAACCCGCAACCAGGTGAACAGTTTGTAACAGGCTCAAAGACGTGGCGGTGGAACGATGTCAAACAAGCATGGGAAGCTGTTAAAGGCGGTACAGAAATAATTCCAGGTCAAGATACACCACCGAACAATCCTCGTATCGGTGACTTGTGGTTTGATACTAGTACAGGTGTATTGTTTTACTATCTTAATGATGAGGATAACACGCAACAGTGGGTTGACGTATCTGCAGGTAGTGGTGACTTTGAAACTCTAACAACCCTTAACTCAAGCAGTGCTAACTGGACTAGTACGTTTACAACTGTAACTGCTAATAGCGCTTCTTGGGATGCACATACAGATCCATATGATGATACACCTGTAACTACACTACAGTCTACTAGTGCTACATGGGATGATACATCTAGTGTTGTACAATCAAACAGCGCCACTAACTGGAATAATACAGCTAATACTCTTGATTCAGTCACAGACAACGGATCAGCAACTCTCAACGATATTAGTGTAGGCAGGCTCGTTACTGCTGGTAATACACTTGGCCCTGTTGCGACTGCGGGTGATTCTATTGCCATAGGTGGAACTGGTAACTCGGCAACTGGCTCACAATCTGAAGTGCTTGGTGGTGGGGTCTCTTCTGCTACTGCCACGGGATCAACTATTGTCGGAGGTAACTCGGCAACCAACTCTGGAAACTGGGCGATTATAGCAGGCGGGAGATTTCATACAAATACATCGGCGTCACGAGCAGGTATATTAGGAGGCGAGCATACTACTGTTACCCACGCAGATTCATCTATGCTGTCGGTAAGAGGCACTGCTATAGCAAACAAAGAAAGCCAAGCTGTTCAGACAGCCCACGTTGATAACTTGCACATTTTCGAGGGCGGCTTTAAGATGCCAACTGGCGCAACTGATACCTACGTGCTTACTACTGATGCAACAGGTGTAGGCACATGGCAAGAGAATCAAACTGCAGTAACAGATTTAGGAGTACAGGCTGATACTAACGCAGCAGAAAGTGCCATGATTACTAATGGCTTCTATACTTGGACAGAGGCTGATCCTGATGCCTATAGGCAGTTATCTTTTAAAGACTCTACCAAAATATGGCACATTAAGGAGATTATTAATGACAATCTTATAATTACCGTAGGTGGTGTCGGTGATGATTTTGCTACTCCTGCAGATGCTAACCGTTATCTTTCACATTTTGATATTGCTCATAATATTACAGTACAAGTTCTAATTAGACCAGGTACTTATACGAATCAATTCTCTATATTTGGACATCCTCACGGTGAAAGAATTTTCTATAAGCCGTTTGATGCTGCTGCTGAGCCTAGTAGCTTCCCAATTACTTCTGACTTTTCAACAGGTACCGGTGATATAGTTGCTGATGAGGCTATGTTACGGAGTAAATATCCAGTGGTAATAGAAACGAACACTATCGATCCAGGATTAAGAGCCGGTAGTGGTAAAACATTAATTTTTAGAAACTGCCTGTTTATTGGATCCGCTGGTACTGATAAAGACGGTGCATTCGCAGACGAAGGTGCTCATATTGACTGTCAGGGCTGCACGTTCTTTAGATTTAAGGACGGTATCGCTGCTGAGTCTGGTTCTGATATTAGATGTCCTCAAGTAGCTGCAGCCTGGTGCTCACGCATTGGTTTCTATGCAAATGGTAGATCCCTATTTAGATCTAGTACGAATCCTGGTGCGACTATCGTGTGGTGTAATGAGGGAGTAGATATTTATAATTCATTTTGTGAGATTAGTAATATTGATTTATTTAAGATTCAAAACCATGGAATAGAGGTAAGGCATCATTCATCCATTGGTGAAAATGATTCGATTAACGTTACTGCTGACTTCTGTTGCATGGACGGTATCGCTGATGCTGTAATAGCTGTAAGACGTAATAGCTACGCTAAGATTTCGAATGTGAATATTACAAACAACATAACAGCTGGGGTTAGGGTTTACGGTAATGGGCATATATACATGCCTTCACCGGCGGTAATTAGTACACCATCTGATGGAACGTCTGGAGCGATAGAGATAGCTTCTTTCGGCACGATAGAGACCAACTACGGTACACCGGCTGACTTCGCGACGGATTTTACTCCCATACTTGTCGCCGGTAATCCGGTGACACCAACTGCAACCAATGTTAATAATGACTATAGTTACGATGGTGGAGTATATGGTTCAATATTAATCACCTAATTTGATATGTAATATGGTAGTTTTATGGTTAATTATCTCGGCAAATATTATTGTATCTATTAAATAATGGTATGGTCCCAGGAATTCCTATTTCACAACTACCACAGATAACAAATAACACAAACCTTAGTCTTGAGTTAAACGGGTCAGAGCAGCTTGCTATAGCTCGCGATACTATTACATACAAGACAGACATACAAGAGGTTGGTGATTATTACTACGTCAGTCTTGGTATAGATAATCTTGCAGCGCTCTCAGGTGGATGGCAAGACACGTTCATAACAGTATCTAATAGATCATTCTTTTGGGATAGTGTTTATAGTTCAGTAGCTGCTACATCTAGTCAATGGGATTCCGTATATAGTACAGTTAATACTCTAAGCGACTTCTGGGACGGTGATTTTTGTAATGAAACAGTATATTTAAGTACCGTTAGTGCTTGTAATGGTGCACCTATTGACATGTCTAACAGCAGTATAGGTAATATTAATTCTCTTACTGCTACCGAGATACATAGTTTATCGTCATTTACTCACTATCAAGACATACTTATATCAGAATTGAGTGGGTTTGAAGTTGGTGGTTCTGTTGAGGTAGCAGAAAAGGTTACAGTAGGATCACTGCAAAGAGGTGCAGAAGCATTAAATGTACAGGGTAACGTTCAGGTTGATGTAGGTTGGGTTGGCTTATCCGGTGTTGAAAACGGTGGATTAGGATTCCTAACTCGGGATGGAACGGCTGGTGGTATTGGACTGGCTGGTGCTTCAAACAAGCTAATTGAAAATGATGGAGACGGGGCTGATTTGTATGTTAATAGTGCTGGTGATGCTGTAACTAGAGGAAACTTATCAGTTAATACGGATCAAACAATAAGCAAAGTAACTGTTAAAGGTGGTGATATTGCGATTGATACAAATGGTAATAATAACTGGGGGTATATTGGGCAGGGACCAGCCGGTAGTGGTATTGGTTTGCGTGGTGCTGGAGCTAGCTCTCTTACTGAGTCACACTTGTATGTAGCTCAAGGTGGTAACGTTGGAATAGGTACTGAAACACCTAGTAACAAACTCTTTATAAAGGGTGGTACTATTAAAATAACTGATGATCCTGGAACCTCTGCTGTATCCATCAGAGACGTTGGAACAATTGAATTAGCTAAAGATGGTGGTGGAGCATTAATAGATTTTAAGGCTGCTCTAGGTACAGATTTTGACTCACGTATAGTGAGTAATGCTAACAATAACCTTGACTTCTTTACCGGTGGTGATGGTAATACGCAACGGTCACTTCGCATAACTCCAGATGGTGATGCGATAGTTACTGGTGTATTATCTGCTAGTTGTGGTAATAGTGAAGAGTGGTGTGACACAACAACAGTAGTACAAACGTCAAGTGCTGTATGGGAAAAGTCCACAAGTGTAAATGTTTCAGCGACTGCACCAGCTCAAGAAGATTTAACTAACGGTGACCTATGGTTCGATTCAACTAACGGTGACTTATTCATGTACTATGTTGACGAGGATGAAAGCTCAAGTCAGTGGGTAGATATTAACGCCCTAGGAGGCGCAGGAAGTGTCTACTGTGATACAACATTATTCCTAAATCAGGTTAGTGCTTGTAATGGTGAAATGTTCATTGAAGGTACTGTTAATGTTGATGGTCACGTAGACTCAAATGCATCTATCAGTACTAGAGGCACTGGAACATCAACAAGACTTCTTCCAGATGGTAGGATAGAACTTAGAAAAGATGGTGGTACACCAGTCATTGATTTTAAAAGCTCAGCTAATAATTATGATACACGCATTAAGTCTACTACAACTGGTAAATTAGCCTTCGATGTTGGAGGTGATGGTAGCATTATTAGTAATGCTCTTGTAATTTCTAGTAATGGTAATATTGGTATAGGTGAGCTCAATCCACAGAATAAGCTACAGATACAAGATGGTGATATTGCCTTACTTGGTGCTACTATAGGTGGTGCTGGATTTATTACACAAGATGGTACAATAGGTGGTATTGGTATATGTGGTAATAGTAGTAGACTAATTAAAAGTGGTGGAGTTGGTGCAGATTTATATGTTACTGATGGTGGTGCTACTTATACAAGAGGTAGCTTAACTGTAGGCGGTAATATTATTGGTACTGGTAATATGAGCCTTTCAGGTGGATCTACTCCAGCGTCAGGATTTAACCTTAATTCAAATGTTGGTGGTTTAGAAATAATCGACGCCCAAGGCACTGATAATCCATATATTGACTTTAAAACTTCACGTAGTGAGGGACATGATACACGAATCATACAGAAAGATAACGGCTTAGCCTTCGTTACTGGTGGTGATCCTGTAGCAACTCAGAGGATGATAATATCAGATAGTGGTGAAGTTGGTATTAATGTACTAGACCCACTAGAACAGCTACACGTTAAAGGTAATATAATGGTTGGTGAAAAGGTTGCCGATGCGACTGGACTACTACCTAATCATAACTACATTCGTTTCGCTGGTACGTATGCTGATACTGGCGCATTTATAGGTGAACGTAGATATGATGGTACAGTACAGAAAAGTGAATTAATCATATTCAACGGTAATGATAACGGTATTTTGGCTCCCTCCACCGGCCCTGACCGGGTTCGGATAGCATCAGGTGAATTTAGATTTGATACTATTGGTGATTCTGGTATCACCGACGGCATGACTCCGGATGAGGTCTTAACTAATGGTACTTTCACTAATAGATTTATTATTGATGCTGACGGTCGTGTTGGTATTGGTAACGAGACCCCTCAGTCCAATGGTATATTGACTACGGAGGGTAACATATATGTTGCATCTACAATTGCTGGTGGTGATGGCGGCTTTATAACAGCTAACGGTACTGGTTCACCCGGTGGCTTTGAAAATAAGGGTATAGGATTAGTTGGTAATCAAAACCGGTTAGCTGATAATGGTGGTGTTGGAGCAGACTTCTATGTCACTGATACCGGTAAGTCAGTTGTTAGAAATGCGCTAGTATTAAAGGGTAATGCTCAACCGATAACTCCGGACGAAGGTACTATATACTTTGACAATGTTACTAAGGAATTTAGAGGCTGGGACGGAACTACTTGGGTGTTGTTGGGTTAATTTACATTAGACACATAAATATAAACATATGAACATTCTTAAATTCACAGATCTTGGAGTAATTAGTGAGCCTAATCAGCAATCCCTAATACCTATAGTAGAGGATAACACAAACTACGTTACACCGGTAAGTGGTATTACAGAGTATATTATTAACAGCATAGAGCCTGTTATCATAGATCCTAACTGGACATATACTTATACGACAGTTGAATCTAATAGTGCTAACTGGGAGACAACTTATCAAAGAGTTGATGGTGCGCAAACATTTTGGGATATTGCTTATGATAAAGTTAGTAGCTTGAGTGGAGTATGGGCAACTCAATACGATGATTCACCTATAGCGGCTGTAAGTGGTAACTGGAATGATACATATCAGAGAGTACAAGACGATAGCGATACATGGGATAGTACATATACTACAGTTAAGAGTAATAGCGCAGACTGGTTTACAGATGTTCAGGCTATTAAGAATGAGATTTTAGGTGGTCTGTATCCAATCGGTGCTGTATACATGACTGTGAATAACAATAATCCAGGTTCCTTCTTAGGTATTGGAACTTGGCAAAAGACATCACAAGGTAGATTTTTAGTTGGTCAAGGTAACAGGGGTGATCAAGGTGACCCTACATTTAATGCAGGTAACGGCAACAGAGGTGCATACAAACACACTCTAACACAACAAGAAATGCCTGTACATAGGCATGGATTTTCTGGTGCTAATGGTAATTACGACGGACAAAGCCCGTCTCCCTTTGAATTAACAAAAGATGATCCTGAACAAACACATAATCCAGGATCCACCTACAATACAGGTATTAGAGGTATATTGGATGCAGGTGGTAGCAAATCCCACAATAACGTCCCACCGGAGTATGGTGTATATGTATGGATGAGAGTTAGTTAATAATACGATCCGTAAATATCGGTATCATTAACATCCATATCAAATATATCCTTTGACTTAACGTCTATATCTCCTGGATACGACTTAGCTTCAGAAACATCATCTGTAGCAATATCTGTATCAGTTACTCCATTAAACAGATTATCGTGAACTTGTTCGTTCTCACATTCTGTAGGCGCACCTGGCTCAAACGAGCTCTCGTATCTCTTAGCTCTTAACCTCCATACATAATGACCAAGAGCTGGGTTAAGCCCTCCAGCAATATCTTGATCCATTCTCTCAGTTACTTCAAATATTTTTGAGCACCTATCACCAGGTCTATCGCAACCTAGCTGTACGAAGTCTATAAGATCACCAGACTTAGGTTCTAACTTATGATTTGTCTCAATGAACTTATCGATAATTTCATACTCTGTTTGACCATATAGCGCGGTCAAAGAATCCGATAATGTGTCATTTACTATAAGCTGCTCTGAGCCATTCTCAGTTACTATATCAATTGAACCATTTTCTGTCTCAAGCTCATCTACATAATCTGATAGTGGTAGTATATCACCACGTTCAGTACGGATGAATAAGTCTCTAGCAGATAATGTATCTTCAAATGTCTTAATATGTACATATCCGGTAAAGTCATCTTGAGTATCAAAACCGAATTTTTGTAAGCTTAGTCCTTCATTGCTGAGCTCTATGTACATTTTAACAGGTATTGGACCGTAAAGTACTGCAGTAGGCTCTTCCCCGTAGAGAGTGTCAGCGCTCCTAAAGTTAAACGTATGTATATAGTAGTCCACCTCAACTCCAAAATTGTTAATTAAATCATTAAAGGATTGATCAAAGACCAACTGTTCTGCGTTATAACCATCAGGACTAACTATACTACTACAGGCTGCATTAGCAACAGACATAATCTCGTCTGGTGTGCAGTTTAGTCTAGATTGATTACACTCTGCCATTTTACTTTTTAGTTAACATTCCGCACTGATTACCCTCCTCGTCTTCAAACATCTTCACCTCAACATGAGAGTTACCAAGTGATTTAGTTTTACCGGGTTGGAAGTCCATTCCATACTGTGATAGTGTATTAAGCAGAGGTTGACCCATTAACTTAATTTGAGCAGCTCCACCGTTAACAAGGTTGTTAATATACGGGCTTTTATGTAGGTGGTCCTTCTTCATCAGGTTCTGATGCTTCCTATCACCCCTCATCATACTCTTGCCATTATTAGGAGATGCAAGAGCAACACTATATTTGTCTCCTTGATAGTACTCCTTAAAGGTAATCATAATAGTATTTAATAAAAAACCTGTTGAATCATACGACTCAACAGGTTTTAATTTATGTTTTTATTTCAAATTAATCTACAGCGCGGGTACCTGTTGAAAGGCTACCGACTTTATTGTTTTTACCGTCGTTGTATGAAGTGTTGAGGTTAGATCCGCTATCAAGCTTACTATCAGCACCTTTAGCAGTAGCTGCAGCAGCGGTCTTAAGATCACCTACCTTGTTATTCTTACCGTCATCGTATTTTCCACTGTGTGTTGAACCAGTATCAATACCTTCTTCGTCTTCTTCGCCAAATGCGCCTTCAGTAGCAGCTTCAGCTTCGTCACCGTCTTCGCTGTCTGACTCACCCATGGCAGCTTGGAGAACATCGCAAAGTGCTTGTGCAACGTCTTTTGAAAGTGTAACGGTGATTTCATCACCACCTTCTACTTCATCTTGTGCCTCGGTATCAATACCAAGAGCATCAAAATCTTCGGATTCCATCTCGTCAAAGTTTTCTGAAACCATGACCTTATTGTAGAGACTATCAAACTGTGATTTTTGTTTCATAAAATTATTTAAGCCATCTTGTGCGATTTTCTCTGATATTTGTGAACTTTCTTCATCTTCTTCGCTTTTTTCACCTGTACCATTGCATGGCTCACATCCTAAGCCACCACACTCTTCACATTCACCGTCATCAGTACCATCGCTCCGTTCTTCAGCATCCTCTTCATCACCAAAAAGCTTCTTATCAATAAGCTTATCTTCATCAGTATCCTTATCCTCTGGATCTGTTCCCTTATCAAAAGCATTCATAAGATCAATCTTCTCTTCAGCATCCTCTTCATCTTCTTTGTCTTCTTCACAGTCAACATAGTCGCATTTCTCTTTCTTACCATCTTTGTCATCATGCTTACCTTCCTCATCCTCTTCAGGCATATAACTACTAGTATACGACAACTTGTTAATATTATATAAGTTATCTTCTTTTTCCTTATCAGTAAGTTTTTCGATATCTACCTCAGCTTCTGCAAAACCACCTTCTTTAGTTGGACCTCCGGTTTGTAAAGCAGCATCACCTATCTCACTAGGACCTATCTTACCTTCCTTAATAAGATCCTTCTTCAATCCGTTCAACATACCCCCGTATACTGAACCTAAGCTATTAATATCATCTTTAGACATATATTTATTTATGTCTAGGTATAAATATTTTCAATGGGAAAAGAAAATAATATGTTCTACATGGGTAATACCAACCTTCCAAACTCGAATTGGAAGGGGGAGTGGACCAAGGACAAAATACGAGACCTTAAAAAGGCTAGTAAGAACATACTATACTTTGCTGAGAACTTCTTTCATATTATTAACCTAGATAGAGGTAAGGAAAAAATTCAGCTACACCCATGTCAAAAGCGCGCTATTAGAAAGATGCGTGATAATAGGTTTTTTGTATTATTAGCATCTAGACAGATAGGTAAGTCGACAATGATGACTATCTTCCTGTTATGGCAGGCATGCTTTACGAAGGATCAGAGGATTCTATTAGTAGCGAACAAAGAGGCTACTGCTATTGAGATTTTTCAGAGGGTTAGAATGGCATATGAGGAGTTACCTAACTGGCTTAAGCCGCCTGTTAAAGAGTATGCAAAGACATCTATGACACTTGAGAATGGCAGTCGTATAGGTATTACAACTACAACTGGTACAGCTGCTCGTGGTCAATCTGTAAACTGTCTTGTAATTGACGAAATGGCTTTCATTGAACCTCACTTGGTTGAAGAGTTCTGGAAATCAGTCTTTCCTGTTATTACATCATCGAAGAAATCTAAAGTATTTGTATGTTCTACTGCAAATGGTACAGGTAACCTTTTTCATACATTATATACTGGTGCTGAAGAAGGCACTAACGGATGGGGATATGATAAGATACTCTGGAATGAGGTACCTGGCAGAGATGAAGCATGGGCTGAGAATACAAGACAGGCAATCGGATCAGTAGATGCTTGGCGACAGGAGTTTGAGTGTGAGTGGATTGAAACTGGTGAATCAACTATTGATGCAGAGCTATTTGAGAAGATGGCGACTGAAATTTGTGATCCTAAAATCGTGCTTGATGACGGTGCGTATAAGATATGGGAAGAAGCTGATCCATCTAGACTATATGTAGCTGGTGTTGATACAGCTGAAGGAGTGGGCGCTGACTCATCATGCGTACAAATACTAGATATAACCGATCTCAGAGACATTAGACAGGTAGCATGCTATAATAATAACCAAATACCTCCACTTGAGTTTACTGCTAAGGTACATTCTATATTAAAAAACTACGGATCACCGTTAGCTTTAATTGAGCGTAACAATTGTGGTGCGCAAGTTGTTGATAGACTATATAATGATTTAGGGTATGAGAAGATAGTATCTTATGGTAATAAAGCAGCTAACCGTAAGAACGTTATGCAGGGCATGATTGCACATACTAATACAAAGTACAAAGGTGTATTAAATATGCGTTATTATATTAACGAGGCGCGTGCTGTTACAATTAAAGATGAGCAGACATTAATGGAGCTTAAGAACTTTATTAGATATCCAAACGGTACATGGAAAGCAAGGCAGAGTAAGCATGATGATATGGTAATGTCTCTGTTATATGCTCTCTTTATATTGGAGAGGGAAATAACAGAACGCTTCTTCGAAATAGCAGAGCTTGATAGTATGGGTAAACCGTGTGTTATTGATCAGATGGATTTCGGTATTCAGTACTTCGAAGAGGCTACCTCAATATATTTAGATAATGAAATAGTTGGAGATAATAACAGCATGTTACCTCCAATGGTGTTCGGAATGGGTGAAAATCAAGCAGAGATGGATATGGATGAGTTATCTATGTTTGGTTATGAACCTTTACAATAAATAATAATATGGCTACAAACAAAAATCCGCAATCTCACCTCAATAAGAATAGGTTAGATAAATTTATACTTGTTTTTCAGCTTCCACCAGCTTTAAGAAAAGTAAATAAAAATAGTCAAAGATCCACTTATAATGTTAATGAAGATTCTTTTCAGGTATCTGTTTATGGGGTTGTTGTACCAGAACTAACAGTTCCTGCTATACAAATACCGTATGGTGGTAGTAACCTATACAATTCATCACATTCACGTGAGCCATATCCACCTGTAACTGTTGACTTTACAGTTGATAATGAATTTAACAACTATTGGACGATCTATAAGTGGTTAGATTTAATGCATGATGATAAAACTGGTTTATATGATGAGGACGATCTAGCTGAGAAGAATATAACAGATGGTGCAGTAGCAGGGCCGTTTAAATACTCAGACTATCAGACAGATATAACCTTATTTGGGTTAGATGAGTTCAATAATAAAAAGGTTGAATTTACTTATAAAAATGCATTTCCCATTACAATAGGTGGCATAAACTACAATTATAGAGAGTCAGATCAAATGGAGAGTAGTATGACGTTTGTTTATTCCCAAATACACACTAAACTGCTAAATATATAGCAACTTTTAACTGAATAGGCATAAATAATTTTATGGCTAGAAGGACAATACAATCTCCAGGAGTTGAAATCAGAGAGAGTGATTTATCACTACGGACAGTTTCACAAGGAACAACAACATATATTACAGGCTTTTCGAATCAAGGACCAACCGATGAAGTGGTTGGTGTAACTGGTATTACAGACTTTGAGCAGATTTACGGAATGCCAAGAACACCGGCTGAGAGATACTTTTACCATACGGTAAAAGCTGCTCTTAACTCTACCGGACGGGTACTAGTTAATAGACTACCTTACGGTGAAGAAGAAGGTCAGGGATTTGGATCCAAGGTAGGCGTTCTTGCGTATCCAGCAGCTATTGGTAAAAGAGATACTGCTGAGATCACAGTATTTGGACCAATTGATGGTGATGCTGAAACTAACGGCCTTTCTTCTGCTGATATTTTATATACAGACTTAACTGATGAATTTGATCAGTGGATTGATAACGGTGTAGGTCAGAATCCTCGTTACGAGTCTACTACTGCTTATCTTTCTGATTTTGATGCTACTCAAGAGACAGTTAATGACTTTAGTAGGAATGAAGCATTTTACATTGGTAAGCCTAAGCAATTCGAAATTACACAAGAGCAATACTTAAGACTCTCAAGTGGTGATTTGTTTACAGGTGGGTGGTCTAATATTGCAGGTTCATCTGAAGATTTCACTTCTCTACAAACTCTTTCAAGTGCAGCTGTTATTGTTATAAACAAGGGACAAACTATTGTGGATGGTCAATTTAATGGCTACTACATCGGCTTAGCTGATAATACAAACATTAACCCTGCTAGTAACTTTGATGCAATTAACAGTATTCAAACCACTACAAGAAGCGCAGGTGATGCTGGTAGTACTAACTTTACTACAATCCCAGAGACAAGATTTGAATTCTCTCTAACAGCTACTCCAGAATTTGGTGATAATCCTGCTACTAACTCCGTCTCGCAAGTAATGGAGGACAGAATCGCTTCTTATGATATTTCTCCACGTGAGTTTGATGATACTCTCAACGTAGGAGTATTTAAAATAAGACAATCAGTATTCTCAAAGGACGCTTATGGATTGGATTACCTACTTGAAGAAGGATACAACGGTTCAATTGGTCAGTACAGGCAGAGAAATGCCGAAAATGGTGGTGCACCTGTTAACTTCTTCCTTGAGACAGAGGAAAACAGCTCACGAAACATTGATATTTTAGTTAACCCTTTCTTATCTGATAAGATTGCAGGTATTCAGCTTAATGACGATGGTACTCCTAAGAAAAAGATCCGTGTTCTTACACAGTCACTTGTTGATGCAGTTAGTTCTGGTGATGTATCGCTAGACATTGCCGGTGTAGGTACAACTGATGACCTAGCATATCTAACTAGTACGTTAGGGCTAGCAGATTCACTATTCCCGATTGGTGTATATGGTGAGACTAATCTCGCTGATAAGAAGATTGGTAAAGTTCCTGCTAAATTAGACAGAGCTCTAGAGCGTGTTAAGAACGATGAGAAGTTTAACCTCGATATTATTGCTGAGGCTGGATTGGGTACCATTAATACTTACTCCGAGACTGCTGAGGCTGGTCTTAAGGAGCTAGGGTTTGATGATACAAGAACAACTCCTGCTATCGAAGCGCTAAGAACATCTAGAGACTTAGAGGCGTTAGGTAGAGATGCTAGAGACAACTACATGGCAATCTTCAATAGATTTAATACATTCTGCGGACCTACTAAGGACGGTGGAAGAGGTGATGTACTATACATTGCTGACCCAATTCGCCAAGTGATAGTATCTGGTAAGGATAGTAAGATTCTTGATGATAAGTCAAAGAACTTCTACACAGACGTATACTGGGCACTAAGACATCAGTTTGAATTAGCTAATACCTCGTATGCTACAGTGTTTGCAAACTTCATGAAGGTATACGATAGTTACTCCGGATTGTTTATCTACGTACCATCTTCTGGATTTGCTTCTGCTAAGATGGCTTCTGTAGATGCTCAAATCGGACCATGGGGTGCACCTGCTGGATTCAATCGCGGTATTATTAATGATGCGGTTGACATTGCTGTAACACCTAACCAGAGACAACGTGATGACTTATATAGCGTTAATCTTAACCCGATTGCTACATTCCAAGATAGAGGTAATGTATTCTTTGGGCAGAAGACACTGCTTAAGAAGCCAAGTGCGTTTGACAGAATTAACGTAAGAAGAACGTTCTTATATCTTGAGAAGATTACAAAGTCTACTATGAAGTTCTTCTTGTTCGAGAACAATACACTGTTTACAAGATCACGAGTTGTTAACACTCTTACACCTACGTTCGAAAGAATTAAGGTTGATGATGGTTTATACGATTACTTGATTGTATGTGATGAAAGAAACAACACTCCAGAGGTTATTGACCAAAACGAGATGGTAGTTGATATTTATCTTAAGCCAGTTAAGACAGCTGAATTTATATTAGTCAACTTCTATGCAACAAGAACAGACGCAAACTTCCAGGAGTTAGCAGGAGGTTAATATACTTAATAACAAGAGCCGGTCCGTTGGGCCGGCTTTTTTTGTGTTAAAATGTAATAAAAGCTGTTTAATGCTATAAATAATTATATGTCAAACTTCAGATCAAATCAGAACATAGAGACCTTCTACGATCGCGCTCAATCGAGAGATTTTTCCCGTGACTTTCTTTTTAGGGTACACGATATCGTATTAGCGGGTGGTGTAGGACTAGAGCCTAGTGAGTTAGTTTACGCCAAGGCTGCAAGTTTACCTGCAAGAAATATTAGTAACATTCAAACACCTTATATGGGATTGAACTTTAATATTCCAGGTAGTGTTACCTATCCAGGATCTGAGGCATTTAATCTTAAGTTTTACTTAGATGCAAATTCTGAACTAAGAAACAAAATGGAAGCTGCATCACGTATCGTCTTTGATGATTCAACATCAACCGGTCAGTATTCTACACCTACTCAAGAGCACTATATTCACTTACAGCAGCTCAATAAGAAGCTAGAGCCTATTTCCGATTACATGTTATATGGTGCTTCAATTCGTGATATTGGCGCTATTGAGTATCAAATGGCTACAGGTACTGGTACTACAGTTGAGATGGATGTAACTATGTCATATCACTTCTACAAACAGACTGGCGCTGCTCAATCCTAATATATGTCTGTTGACCCTATAGGCAGTCGGCTCGATTCACTTTCCCGGTCTTGGGATAATGATATACCGACTAAATTTTTATGGACTGTTAACTTTACAGGCCGTATGGGAGCATTAATGGAGAGTGTTGGTGTATCTGTTGCACGGGTACTGCAGGATTATGACGATAAGAGGTTTGCTGTTATACCTAACCTATTCGATAAACGATCAGACGATAATATTGGATTTATCTTTGCACAGTCAGTAGCTCTTCCGAGTGAGCAAGTGACAGTAGGTACACTTCCAGTTAAAGGCTCAGGTGGTTTTGTAGCTGGCTATTATGGTGACCGTAGAGTTGATTACGGTAGCGGTAATAAACTAGATATAACGTTCTTAGAACAGAATAAGGATATTGTTGATATGTTTATTAGACCATGGTTAGTTGCGACATCATACTATGGTCTAATTGAAGATGAATTTGATGCACGTGACTTAAAGTGTGATATACAAATTAACTTACACTCACGTAACCCTAGCGGTTATGAAGGACAATCACAATTTATTAAGTTCGGTAGTCACTACAATAAACGAAAATCTTATCTGTTTGAAGATTGTGCTCCTATTAATATCGAGGGTGATCAATTAAGCTACAATGAGCTTACACAAGACGACCTAGAGAGAACAACATCCTTTACCTTCTCTAAGTATAAGTTACTACACTAGCCCGTTGATTTTAGAGGAGTTGCAACTAACTATATTGTGTTCAGTATAGAGCTAGACTTACCTAGTGGTAAGACCATGAGGGTAAATGAATTGAATAATGAGGATTATTTACCTATTCTTAAGTTTTGTCATAACAGTGACTTTAAAGGTCTAAACTTATATTTTGAGAAATTATACTTAACACCTGACTTAGATATATTTGATAGGTTCTTTGTTCTGTTGTATGTAAGGAAGCTATTCGTTGGTAGTAAATTAGCATTCGTAGGTAAGGATGATGTTGATATATCTTATAGTATAGATGATATACTTGAAAAACTATTAGATAACCATACTAGCGTTGAGAAGGAATTATCTGTAGATGGTTTAACCGTATTAGTAGATATACCTGTAGGTTCGTATTTTCAAAGTATTGATGATTTATATCAATACACAATACGCCAGGTTAGATATAAAGATAATATCATAGACTTTACATCTATTAGTTATGACGAAAAAAATCAAATACTAGATAGGTTACCTACAGCCATGTTTGTACTCATACAAGAGTATCTAACTGATTTATCAAACTCTCTGTTTGACTTGACAATAATAGAAGAAAATAAGGATTTTGATATATCTGAAATAAACATTAACGTTATAGGTAATGGTGTTATATACTTTATGACCTCTATATTCAAACTAGATCTTTTATATTTTTATGAGACTCTTTATAATTATAATCAGTTTATAAGTAACGGGTCTGGTGATTTTTTCAATTTAACGTTTAATGAAGTTAAGTTATTACTAAAGATACATGCTGAGCGTGTTCAAAAAGAAAATGAAGAGATAGAGAAAAAGGAACGACTAATGGGTTGAGTATTGCAATACTTGGTATAAATAAAGCCATGAGCAACGAAGCTTTAAGCAACTTCATTAAGGATTTAGATAGTTTAAGCGAGAAGAACAAGACTGAATTAACAGTACCTTCCCAGGGTAAGAGTTATAATTTTAGTTTGTTTAATGTGCAGCAGCATAAGAGTGTACTTAAAACAGCATTTGAAGGGTTTACCGGGGTAATCAAAAGTAATAACATATATAATGATATCCTGAAGGATAATTGTGAAGAGCCTGTAGAGTTCTCCTTAGCGGATAGGTCTTATGTTCTTCTTGGTCTTAGAAAAGAGTCACTTAGTAATAATTATATTGTTGATGATGAGCGACACGATCTTAATAAGTTACCAGAGCCATCCTTCGACTTTAAGTATGAAGATGTACTGGAGTATAACGGTATTACAGTTGAGGTAGTTATACCTACATTAGCTAGAGATACTGCTATTAATAAAAAGTTAATATCGGAACTATCTAAACTAACTGATAATAAAAAGGAAAAGGAGACCCTGAATATGGCAGTTACTCATGAAGTAGTTAAGTTTATTAAGAGTGTAAAACTCGGTGACAATATATTTGTATTTGATGATTTTAATATATATGAGAGTAAGAAGTTAGTCGAATCATTACCCCTTAAGCTTAACAACGAGGTACTGCTATGGATTGGTGAGTTTAAGAAAAAAGAAGAGAAGAATTTAACGCTAGAAGATGGAACTATTGTAGAAATTGACGCGAGTTTCCTGGCTAGTGATTAAATAAATATGTGGAAAGTAACGACACTGGTATAATTAGCTCAGACGCTCGTGAGATGATAAGCGGTCTCATGGGTATAAGTGGTGAACGTGGGGTTGTTAAAGGGACTAATGCAGTCATAAAAGACAACGAGGGAGACGATCTTAAGGAGATTCTCAAGGTTGACTCATCTCTATCTAGTAATGAAACATCTAGATTTAAACAAGTTTTTGGTATATTTAAAGACGTTGTTTTTGCTGGGCCTGAGGCGGAAAAACTACAAGCTGCTAAAGTATCAGAAAAGATGCGTATTAGTGGCTCGGAGAAAGACGTTACACTTAAAGAAAAGGGTAAAGATGGTTTCTTATCTAAACTGCTACTGTTAATAGGTAGCGTGCTAGGTACTGCAGCCACCTTCTTACAAGAAAAGTTAACTAAACTGCTTGCTCCACTAAAAAATCTTTTAGATGATATGATGCGCGCCGTTACTAGAATGCTAGTAAAGTTAGGTTTATTATCTAGTGGAGCAGCAGCGGCAAGTAGTAGAAGTGCTGCAGCACCTCGTAAACAACCTAAGACACCTACCGTCAAAACTCAACCTACTGCAAAGGCGCCTACATGGTGGGATAAGACTAAGAACGTAGGTAAAACTGCTGTGGATAGTGTTAAGGCTGCAGGTAGAGGCGCCGTTGCTGGTGCAAGTGCTATGATACCCGCGGCAGTAAAGGCGCCATTCGCGGCTATGGGTAGTGCAATCTCAAAACACATTTCTCTATCAAAAATGGGTAACATACTAAGAAAAGTTCCGGGTTTGAGTACAATAATAGAGTCAATATTTGCCACGTACGATATCAAGAGTGCTATAGATATGCATAAGAACAAGCAGATAGATAAGGCAGAGTTAGATCAAATAATCGGTAGAAGAGTACTAGAGGGAGTAGGAGCTATTGGAGGTATCACTATTGGTGCTGCTATTGGTGCTGCGCTTCCCATTCCGTTTGGTGCTTTTGCCGGTGCTGTTGGTGGTGATATTGCAGGTAGGTGGGTTATGAATAAACTGTTAGATACTTTAGGTGCTGACGTAACAGGACTAGGTTCAAAAGTGTTAGACATATTTAAGGTTAACCTTGATCAGAATGATCAACAGAAAAAGGGTGAGGTTGATCAGGAATGGAACCGAGATGATATAATCTTTAATCAACCCTTTACTGATTTTGTTAAACACAGTGATGGTTCCATTACACGTCTTGATAATCAGGATGATCTGCTAGGAATGAAGAAAGGTGGTGCTGTTGATAGGCTTATCGATAGCGCTATTAAGAGTGGTGGTAACAAGCTTAGTGATACTCTATTACAACAAGAAGTAAGCATTAATAAGAGGATCGCGCAAATAGCGCAAGATCAGACGGAGCTCTTAAGAGTCATTGCTACCAATACGAGTATAAATCAGACGAAGGGCTCAGTTGTGCAAGTTTCTCAGTCTGGTGGAGCTGCTCAGAATACAACATCAAGTATCAGGAAGACTTTCTCTGAGCAACCCGCATAATAATTATGTATTATATAGATAAATTTGAAGATGTAAAGGAAGCTAGGTTAGCCACCTTTTTAAAGAGTGGTAGTCAAGATACTACTATTCCTAATGACGACGTATATAGAAAACCTATACCTAAATCAACATGTATCGATGTTATACGCGATTTTAGTTGGTTTGCAGGTGGTACTTCGAGTGCCCTTACACAAGCTGCAATTGCAAAAATACCAAACCTTTTTATGGTCGAGAAAGAGCAAATTCTTAACTCGCAACTATCTCAAGCTTTATATTACTTTAAAGCTGCACAGAAGGATATTGAAAACGCTCAGGAAGTTACAAGCCAGATGAAACAATGGTTATTGGGCGATGGTGAAGATAATGGTATACTAAGGCAGCTAGCTGCGAATGGACTTGACGGTATTGGTTCAGGTCTGTCTTTAATAAACAGGGGCGCTGACTTTTTAAGTCAAAATTTAGCCGGAGCATCTGATGCTGAAGCGAAAAGACTCACCCAAAACTATCTACGTTCTTTAATCGGACTATATCTAACAAAAGATACCGGGTTTAAGTACTGCTTACCTTACTTTGAAAACCCTCCTACAATTACTAATAACTGGGGTAGCGCCGATAACCAAGGACTTTTAAGGGGTGCGATCAATACTGGTATGGACATGATGAATGAGGTGTCTCAGGCAGTTAACTTGTCTCAGCCAGGCGTTTATATACAAGAAGCGAAGTATTATAATTTCAACGATGAGGGACCCAGCTTAACTGTAACAATTCCATTGTTTAATACAGTCAAGAGAGGCTCAAAAGTACCATATATACAAAACTACGAATTTTTGTGGCTATTAACTTATCAAAACAAGCCATATAAAACATCTTTTGCACGTACAATGCCACCTAAGATGTACGACGTTACTTTACCCGGACTAGTTAATATGCCATATGCTTATATTAAGAGTCTCCGCGTAGATTTTAAAGGTACTGTAAGAAATAAGAGTTTTTACATTAACGGGCTAGGTAATATTACTGCACCTATACCAGATGCATATGAAGTTACTATAGAGCTTCAGTCATTAATACTCGACTACGCAAACTTAATGGTTGGTGAGGGTTTTGGTGTTAGAATAATAGACAATGAAGTATCTGTCGGTCGAAATGATAATACAGGTGGACCAAAACCTGGTGACGGTGACACTGTTGCAACATTCGGACCTAATAACGATACAGCTGATGATGGATCAGGACGCTTTACTGGACGTGAAGCAATAGAACAGGCACAAAACCTAGGTATTAATCCTAGGGGTAATAACGGTGCAGGTCCTACAAGTATAACAGAATTAATCGTACCAGATGTAGGGCCTATCGGCGTCCGGCGTGATCGAATACTTGGTCCTAATACATCCACTACCAGCGGTGTAACTCCTCCGGTAAATAACCAAAGCATTGTTCCAGGAGGAGA
>Ga0206125_10002115_pt1 | contig 21532 bp, 14 predicted proteins | sample Helgoland_Spring_4_FD_148598 | JGI IMG/M metagenome (GOLD analysis project Ga0206125, IMG submission 148598) | Pelagic subsurface seawater microbial communities from Kabeltonne, Helgoland, North Sea - Helgoland_Spring_Bloom_20160331_1 | ecosystem: Environmental > Aquatic > Marine > Epipelagic ... | reverse complement strand
TCTAAATAGTTTGAGGAGTTCCAGAGTGCTATTTTTTTACCATCCTCATCTCTTTTTCCTACAGGAGTATCAAAATTAATAGCATCACTGTAATGGCTGTGTATGGTATCAAAGTTTGCAGTTCTTGCGGTTATTTTAAAAGACCTGCCTTTTGCAATCTCTTCAAATTTAGATTTGGTAATGTTAGTAATCACATTTCCGTAGTTATCTATATAAATCACGCTCCCCATAATTTGGTTTGAATCTTGATTTATAGTAGGGCGTATGCCTCTTAATTCTTTAATAGTATCTATTTGTTTACCTATAACCTCAAGGGTTCCTCCGCGGGCAATATGGCATGCTACTTTAACAAATACATCAAGTACAGGAAAGTTAGTAATGATCCTATCATGAATATTAATCTCAACAATTTTCTGTGGCTTTATTTCATTGGCCAGCATAGAGATAATGCCATTGTTAGCGCATATAAAATAATGTCCATCAAGAAGTACTGCAATGTGCTTGTTCTCTGGGTTTAGCTCGCTGTCTATTCCTATAATATGTATGGTCCCTGCAGGAAAACTACTGTATGCATTTTGTATGATATAGGCAGCCTCCATGATATGAAAAGGAGACACACAATGTGAGATATCAACAATTTTAACTTCCTCCAACTCACTATAGACAGCCCCTTTCACCGCACCAGCAAAGTGATCCTTTTCACCAAAGTCTGTAGTAAGGGTAATTATGGCCATAGTGTATTGTTGATATATTGTTGACAGTACTATTACAAAACTAAACTACTTTATGAATTCAAAAAACTATATTTACTTTAAGAATTAAGACTTATAAACAACTTTTATTAATTTCTATTAAACACCACCGCTTTTGAACCAACTTAGTATCGAACTTACAGAGATAAACCCAAGAGATTTTTTTGGGAATCAAAATGCCAATATTGATTTATTAAAAAAATACTTTCCCAAATTAAAGCTTGTTGCAAGGGGTAGCAAATTAAAAGCCTTTGGTGATGACCAGGTGTTACAAGAGTTTGACAAACGCATCGCTATGCTATTAGAGCATTTTGGCACCTATAACAGAATTGACGAAAATATAATTGAGCGTGTACTCTCCAGCACCAGTAAGGCAGACTATCAAACCTCCTCCAAAAGTGGAGATGTACTTGTGCATGGGGTAAATGGTAAGCTTGTCAAGGCAAGAACGGCCAACCAGCGTAAAATAGTAGATTTTTCAAAAACCAAAGACCTAGTTTTTGCAGTGGGTCCAGCAGGCACAGGTAAAACCTACACGGCTGTTGCCTTGGCGGTAAAAGCCTTAAAAGAAAAACAAGTAAAACGTATCATAATGACACGTCCTGCTGTAGAAGCGGGAGAAAATTTAGGATTTTTACCCGGAGATTTAAAAGAGAAATTGGACCCTTACATGCAACCCCTGTATGATGGCCTTAGAGATATGATTCCTGCAGAAAAATTAGAAACCCTCATCGAAAACGGTACCATACAAATAGCGCCTTTGGCCTTTATGCGTGGTAGAACCCTAGACAATGCATTTGTTATATTGGATGAGGCCCAAAATACAACCCATGCACAAATGAAAATGTTTCTAACCCGTATGGGAAAAAGCGCTAAGTTTATCATCACTGGAGATCCAGGACAGATTGATCTTCCTCGTAGAGTCACCTCAGGTCTAAAAGAGGCGCTACTGGTTTTAAAGGATGTAGATGGAGTGGGTATGGTCTCTCTAGATGACAAAGATGTAATACGCCATAAACTGGTTAAAAAGATAATTTCTGCTTATAAAAGAATTGAGAATCTAGATGTATAACTTTTATCTTAAATGCTATAATAACAAACCTATTGATTTATTTTTGCGCATTAATTTTGCAATCAAAAAACCCTTATGAGTACTACAATTATTAAAACAGATTTTAATTTTCCAGGGCAAAAAAGTGTCTACCACGGAAAAGTTAGATCTGTATATACCCTTGCCAACAACCAACTATTAATGGTAGCCACAGATAGGTTGAGCGCCTTTGATGTGGTAATGCCCAAAGGAATCCCATTTAAAGGCCAAATTTTAAACCAAATTGCCACCAAAATGATGCAAGACACCCAAGATTTGGTGCCAAACTGGCTTACAGCCACTCCAGACCCAAATGTTGCAATAGGGGAGGCTTGTGATCCTTTTAAAGTAGAAATGGTCATAAGAGGCTACATGTCTGGCCATGCTGCAAGAGAGTACAAGGCAGGAAAACGTATGTTGTGCGGGGTAGTAATGCCCCAGGGCATGAAAGAGAATGATGCCTTTGCTAGCCCTATTATTACACCCGCCACAAAAGCTGAGATGGGAGACCATGACCAGGATATATCTAGAGAAGATATTTTAGCTCGTGGTATTGTAAGCCAAGAAGATTATCTGGTCTTGGAAGACTACACCCGTAAGCTGTTTAAACGAGGCAGCGAAATAGCTGCAAAACGAGGTCTTATTTTGGTAGACACCAAATATGAATTTGGTAAAACCAAAGAGGGTGAAATTGTACTTATTGATGAGATACACACCCCAGATTCTTCTCGTTATTTTTATGCAGAAGGCTACCAGCAAAGACAAGATGCTGGGGAGCCTCAAAAACAACTCTCAAAGGAGTTTGTGCGCCAATGGCTTATAGAAAATAACTTTCAAGGCCTTGAAGGGCAAACCGTACCTATTATGAGCGATGCCTATATCCAAACTGTTAGTGAGCGGTATATAGAATTATATGAAAATATTACGGGTGAACCTTTTATTAAAGCGGATGTTTCTTGTATTGAAACTAGAATAAAAGACAATGTTGCGGCATATTTTAGCACCAAGTCATAGTATAGATTAACATACAAAAAAGCGGCTGGTATAATGACCAGCCGCTTTTTATGATATAAATACATTGTATTTAGTCTAAAAGAGAGGCAACTTTAGTCTCTAGTGCTCTTCCTCTTAAATCTTTTGCTATAATTACACCATTTTTATCCAGCAAAAAGGTAGCAGGTATAGAACGTACTCCATACTGCTTGGCAATTGGGTCTTGCCAAAATTGTAGGTTAGAAACATGAAACCAATCCATCTTATCTTTTTTAATTGCTTTTATCCAACGGTCCTTTTGTCCTGCTTTGTCTAGAGAGACACTAATAATATTTAAACCCTTATCATGGTACTTATTGTAAACGCGTACAACATTTGGATTTTCTCTTCTACAAGGCCCACACCAAGACGCCCAAAAGTCTATAATGGTGTACTCTCCCATGGTGTCTTTTAAAGAAAGAGTATCACCCTGAGGTGTTTTTGCACTAAAGGCAGGAGCTTGTCCTCCAACATCAGTGTTTTTTAAATTTTGTGCAGTGGCGGTTATTTCTTTGGCAATGCTAGTGCTACTAATTTTTGGACTAAAATTGGCTACAAGATCTGAGGCCTCTCTGGCATTTAATTGTTTTTGACTCAACATTTCAGAAACCAATAGTAGCGCAAAAATAGAATTTGGATTTTCTTTGGCGAAATTTTTCTTGAAAGCAACTTCGTCTCTTGTTACTATTACATTTTGCTGTTGTAATTTTTTGATAAGCGCGCCATCATTAACTTTTTTGGCTGCTCTGTATTTATCTGAAATGTCTGTTCTTAGTTTTGTTACTTTTCTTGAATTTTTGGCAAATGCTCTATAAGAGTCATTTTGAAGGTTACCAGTTACAAAAGATGCCTGTATGCTATCTTTATAAATCGTTGCCTTTAGATCTTCACTTTGTGGGAAGTAAGGAATACTACTATTATTTACAACCATAAAGTACATAGAGGGCTCTGTTGTTTTTGGAAAGGTCCCAGAAAAGCTACCACTTTTAATAAATAAGGTGTCAATTACATTGGTACGGTTATCTTTTAAAGAGTATATAATAACTTTAGAGCCATCTGCCAATCCCTCTGCGCTGCCACTAAGTGTATAGGAGTTTGTGTCTGTTGTACAGGCAAGTTGACTTAAAAGTAAAAGGGCTACAATTGCGTATTTCATCTTTGGGTTATTTTGTTTGTAAAAATAGTTGATTTTTTTCTTAAAATAAAACACTTCAAATATTAGTTAATTGCTTGTTTTATAGTGTTTTAGTATTTATAATTCGTTGCTAGATTTTTTTTGACCACTCATCATTAAATAAGCTTTTAAAAATCCGTCTAGTTGGCCATTTAAAACAGCCTCAGGGTTAGAACTTTCATGAGCTGTTCTTACATCCTTTACAAGTTTATAGGGTTGCAGTACATAGTTTCTAATTTGGCTTCCCCATTCAATGGCCATTTTACCATCTTCAATTTCTGCGCGTTGGGCCTGTTGCTTGCGCAGTTCTATCTCATACAACTGCGATTTAAGCATTTGCATGGCTTTTTCTCTGTTTTCAAGCTGTGATCTTGTTTCGCTGTTGTGGATTACAATACCACTTGGCTTGTGCGTTAAAATAGCTTTGGTTTCTACTTTATTGACGTTTTGCCCACCAGCGCCACTACTACGAGCAAAATCCCAGGATATTTCTGAGGGGTTAATGGCAATCTCTATAGTATCATCAGCAAGAGGATATACGTATACACTTGCAAAACTGGTGTGACGTTTTGCATTACTATCAAAAGGAGAGATACGCACCAAACGGTGCACGCCATTTTCGCTTTTTAACCAACCAAAAGCAAATTCGCCATCAATTTCTATGGTAACCGTTTTTACACCCGTTACATCTCCCGCCTGAAAATTTAGCTCTTTTACCTTAAAGCCATTTTTCTCTGCCCACATTAAATACATGCGCATTAGCATATTGGCCCAGTCACAACTCTCTGTACCACCGGCGCCAGCTGTAATTTGCAAAACAGCGCTCATGCGGTCTCCATCTTGGCCTAGCATATTTCTAAACTCAAGAGATTCTGTAAGTTCATGGGCCTGGGTAAAACGCTCCTCAAGTTGCTTTTGTGTTCCTTCTCCCTCTTTTAAAAACTCAAACAATACCTCTGTATCCTCCAGCAAAGAGAGCGCCATATTGTAATCTGTAACCCATTTTTTTTTGGTTCGCAATAGTTTTACAAAGGCTTCTGCTTCTCCGGGTTTGTTCCAAAAATTTGGATCAAGGGTTTTTTCCTCATCATTGCTTATCTCTATTTCTTTGCCAGCAATGTCAAAGATATTGCCTTAACACCTCTATTCTAGAGCGAAGGTCTTGGAGTTGGTCTGTTGTAATCATATAGATTTTATTTGAAATATTCTTTTAAACCCTTTGTCAGGTAAGAATTGTAAAAATACAAGTATTGATTTTCAGAAAAAAGAAAAGCATTACAAACAAAAGTAAAATGAGTTATTACTATCTTTATATTTTTAAAAATCAAACACTTATTTGATCTTTATTTTGCTAGTTGTGGCCTTGCCAACTAACTATCTCAACTAAGATACGAGCATTACACATAATAAAAATAGACCATGATTATAGATTTAAGAAGTGATACTGTTACAAGGCCAACTCCAGGAATGCTTGATGCCATCATGAGCGCCAAAACGGGAGATGATGTGTATAAAGAAGATCCTACGGTAAATGCCCTTGAACAAAAAATGGCGTCCCTTTTTGGTATGGATGATGCGCTGTTTTTTCCAACAGGAAGTATGGCCAATCAAGCAGCCATTAAATTACACACCCAACCCTCACAACAGCTTATTTGTGATAAATGGGCACATGTATACAATTATGAAGGGGGAGGCGTCTCTTTTAATAGTGGGGTGTCTTGTAAGCTGGTTGATGGACACAGAGGCATGATCACAGCCAAGCAAGTAGTAGAGAACATAAACCCTCCAGATTTTTATCACAGCCCACTAACCACCTTGGTGTGTTTAGAGAACACAACCAATAAAGGAGGAGGCGCCTGTTATGAACTAGATGAAATACTAAAAATTAAAAAAGTGTGTCAAGATAATGACCTTGGGCTTCATCTTGATGGCGCACGTTTAATGAATGCCATTGTTGCTAATAATGAAGACACGAAGCAATATGGTAGCTTGTTTGATACCATTTCTGTTTGTTTAAGCAAAGGCCTTGGCGCTCCCATGGGAACCGTTTTAATCGGGAAATCTTCTTTGATGAAAAATGCCATTAGAGTACGTAAAGTACTTGGCGGTGGGATGAGACAGGTAGGTTTTATGGCTGCTGCTGGTCTGTATGCCATGGAGCATCAACTACAACGCTTACAAGAAGATCATACAAAGGCAAAACAAATTGCCACACTTTTGCAAAGCTTGCCTTACATTAAAAAAGTAGAACCCACCCAAACCAATATTGTAATTTTCTATATGCAAGATGATTTTAATCAAGATGATTTTATAAATGCCTTGGCCGCACAAAATATCCGCATTAGTGATATGGGCCAAGGAAAATTACGTGTAGTTACACACCATGATTATACAGATAGCATGCACAGTAAGTTTCTAGACATCCTTTCTAGCTATTTAAATTAACATGTATTTACCAATGTACTAGCTAGGGTCACCATTTAATAACCTCAAGCTACAAACAGCCAATGCTTGACTTTAAATTGTATGATCTAATGGCAATAATTAGTTTTTAATTTCTTGTAAAAGCAGTAATTTTACCCCTAGACAATAGATACCTTATCTTATGAAAAAAAGTACCCTCCTTAGCCTTGTGTCACTATTTTTGATACTGGCTTGTAACGATGTTAACACCAAACATACCCCTATGAACCATACCCCACCAACTGTAGATAAAATTGCTAAAAATATTGAAAAACATGGTGATGCTAGACAAGACGGCTATTATTGGTTAAACGAAAAAGAAAATCCAGAGGTTATAGATTACCTCGAGCGTGAGAATGATTATTACCAAAAAATGACCGCGCATACCAAAGATTTTCAAAAGGATTTATTTGAGGAAATGAAGGCTAGAATAAAAGAAGACGATGCCTCATTACCTTATAAACTCAATGGATATTTCTATATCACACGTTTTGAAAAGGGAAAAGATTATCCTATTTACACCCGTAAAAAAGACAGTCTTGAAGCACCAGAAGAAATATTATTTGATGTCAACCAAATGGCTAAAGGTCATTCATACTATAACCTAAGAGGAATTTCTATAAGTCCAGACAATACAATGGCTAGCTTTGGTGTAGACACCTTAAGTAGAAGAAAGTATACCATATATATTAAAAATTTGGTCACAGGTAAACTAATGCAAGAGGTTATACCGTTAACCACCGGAGGCGCTACTTGGGCCAATGATAACAAAACTATTTTTTATTCTAAAAAAGACGAACAAACGCTTCGCTCAAATCAAATATTTAAGCACACCCTTGGTCAAGACCCTACAGATGACCAAAACGTATTTACAGAAGAGGATGAAACCTTTAACACTTTTGTGTACAAAACAAAATCAAAAAAATACATCGTTATTGGAAGTTTAAGCACCCTATCCACAGAATATCAAATTCTTGATGCAAACTCGCCAAATGAAACCTTTAAGATGTTTCAGCCAAGAGAGCGAGGGCTCGAGTACAACATAGCTCATTACCAGGGTAGCTTTTATATTGTCACAAATAAAGATGGTGCTACCAACTTTAAATTAATGAAAACTCCAGAAGATAAAACCTCCAAAGACAATTGGGTAGATGAAATTTCTCATAGAGATGATGTATTTCTGGAGGATATTGAAATATTTAAAGACTATCTAGTGGTAGAAGAGCGCTCAAATGGTTTAAACCAAATGCACATAAAAAGATGGGACAACACAAAGCAATATTTCCTTCCTTTTGATAATCAAACGTATAGCGCATCAGCGATGTCAAACCCAGAGTTTGATTCTCAAACACTGCGGTATGGATATGCATCTTTAACCACACCTTCTTCTATTATTGATTTTAATATGGATACACAAGAAAAAACTGTTTTAAAGCAAACAGAAGTACTTGGGGGTTCTTTTAATAAAGATAATTACGAGTCTAAGCGTATCTGGGCCACCGCTGAGGATGGTACCAAAGTGCCCATTTCAATGGTCTATAAAAAAGGAATAAAAATGGATGGTACAAATCCTTTTTTGATGTATGGCTACGGCTCATATGGGGCCACTATAGACCCTTACTTTTCTACCACACGTTTAAGTTTGTTAGATAGGGGCTTTATTTTTGCGATAGCGCATATTCGTGGAGGACAGTACTTGGGCAGATCATGGTATGAAGATGGAAAACTACTGAAAAAGAAAAATACCTTTACAGATTTTATAGATGCATCCAAACACGTTATAGATAAGGGATATACCTCTGCAGCTCATTTGTATGCGCAGGGAGGCTCTGCAGGAGGACTTTTGATGGGAGCGATTGTAAATCTAGCTCCTGAATTGTATAACGGGGTCATTGCCTCAGTTCCTTTTGTGGATGTTGTTACCACTATGCTAGATGACACCATACCCTTGACAACCGGAGAATATGATGAGTGGGGAAATCCAAACGATGAGCAGTATTACCAGTACATGAAATCATACTCTCCCTATGATAATGTTAAGGCACAATACTACCCAAATATGTTTATCACAACAGGCTTGCATGATAGCCAAGTGCAGTACTTCGAACCTGCCAAATGGGTAGCGCGTCTTCGAGAATTTAAAACAGATAATAACGTACTGTTTTTGGATGTTAACATGGATGCAGGACACGGTGGAGCCTCTGGACGTTTTGAGGCTTTAAAAGAGGTGGCTAAAGATTATGCCTTCCTTCTTGATTTAGAGCACATAAGCAAATAATTATATTTATGTATCTTTGCAAGGTTTACAAAATAGCTCATAATACAGGGGTTGTAATGTAATTTCTTTATGACAAAACAAATCAAAGCACATAAAAATATACTATCTCTCATAGGTAATACACCACTTATTGAGCTTCATAAGATAACTGCTGGTTTTAAGGGTAATTTTTACGCCAAAGTAGAAGCCTTTAATCCAGGACACTCCTCAAAAGACAGAATAGCTTTATTTATTATAGAACAGGCAGAAAAAAAAGGAATTTTAAAACCTGGAGATACTATTATTGAAACAACTAGCGGTAATACTGGCTTTAGTATTGCAATGGTGAGTATCATTAAAGGGTATAAATGTATTTTGGCTGTGAGCTCAAAATCTTCTAAAGATAAAATAGATATGCTCAAAAGCATGGGAGCACAGGTACATATTTGTCCTGCCCACGTTAGTGCAGATGATCCTAGATCCTATTATGAGGTGGCCAAAACCATTCACAAAAACACACCTGGTTCTGTATACATAAACCAGTATTTTAATGAATTAAATACCCAGGCTCATTACCAAACAACAGGAAAAGAAATCTGGGAACAAACAAATGGACTAATAACTCATTTGGTAGCATGCAGTGGCACGGGTGGTACGATCTCTGGGATTGCGCAATATTTAAAAGAGCAAAATCCGAGGGTTCAAGTTATAGGTATAGATGCCTATGGTTCTGTTTTAAAAAAATACCACGAAACCCGCCAGGTAGATAAAGATGAGATTTATCCCTACAGAATAGAAGGCCTGGGTAAAAACTTAATCCCTACAGCAACAGATTTTGATAGTATAGATCGTTTTGTAAAAGTTACAGATCATACCAGTGCACTTACAGCTCGTGAGCTTGCCACTACAGAAGGTCTTTTTGTAGGTTACACAAGTGGTGCTGCAATGCAAGGACTAAAACAATTAAATCAAGAGGGTGTTTTTGATGCCAAAAGCAATATCGTAGTTGTATTTCCAGATCATGGATCAAGATATATGAGTAAAATATATAGTGATAGTTGGATGCAAGACCAAGGGTTTCTAGACACCCAAAAGCAACCTTTGGATGCTATCTCTAAATTAAAGTAAATATTTCTATCTCTCAAATTTAAATGCTGTAATATAACATGTTACAGTTTTTTTTATGCAACTAATTTAATTGCTAAAAACCCAGGCCCAACAAGTGTATTTCTGCATATTTACCACTTTATTTTTGTTTATTTTTTGTTCACAAATTTTACAATTCCAACAAAAAATTAACTATGCAAAGAGAATTAAATTGATTAATTTTGTGGTGTATTTTCAAACCAACATGTTGTAATGAAAGATTTATTTGATAAGATATACAAAGACAAAGGACCTCTAGGAAAGTGGGCAGAAGTTGCAGAAGGATATTTTGTGTTTCCAAAATTAGAGGGTCCTATTTCTAACCGTATGAAATTTAACGGTAAAGAAGTGATTACTTGGAGTGTAAATGATTATTTAGGCCTTGCAAACGACCCGCAGGTGCGTGAAGTAGATGCACAGGCAGCTGCTATGTATGGTTCTGCTTACCCCATGGGAGCAAGAATGATGAGTGGTCATACAGACTTACATGAACAGCTTGAAAATGAATTGGCAGCTTTTGTAGACAAACAGGCCGCCTATTTATTAAATTTTGGATACCAAGGTATGGTATCTACCATTGATGCACTAGTGTCAAAAAATGACGTAATTGTGTATGATGTTGATGCTCATGCCTGTATAATTGATGGTGTTCGTCTGCACATGGGCCAGCGTTTTACCTACAAACACAATGATCTAGAGAGCATAGAGAAAAACTTGTCACGTGCCACAAAGATGGCAGAAAAAACCGGAGGTGGAATTCTGCTTATTTCTGAAGGTGTTTTTGGAATGCGTGGTGAGCAAGGAAAATTAAAAGAAATTGTTGCTCTCAAGAAGAAATACAATTTTAGATTATTTGTAGATGACGCACATGGTTTTGGTACCCTTGGTGAAACAGGAGCCGGAGCAGGGCAAGAGCAAGGCGTGCAAGATGATATTGATGTATACTTTGCAACCTTTGCAAAATCTTTGGCTAGCACAGGAGCTTTTATTGCTGCAGATCAAGAAATAATGGATTATTTAAAATACAATCTAAGATCTCAAATGTTTGCAAAATCTTTACAGATGCAATTGGTTGTTGGTGCTTTAAAGCGTCTTGATATGATGCGCTCTAGTACAAAATACAAAGACAAGTTGTGGGTTAATGTTCGTGCCCTTCAAGGGGGCTTGCGTGAACGAGGTTTTGATTTAGGTACTACCCAAAGTTGTGTGACTCCTGTATATCTAAAGGGATCTGTACCAGAGGCAATGGCACTGGTAAAAGATTTACGTGAAAATTATGGGGTATTCACCTCAATTGTAGTGTATCCAGTAATACCTAAGGGGTTAATTTTATTGCGTTTAATCCCAACAGCATCTCATACCATGGAAGATATCGAGCTCACTCTTGAGGCATTCTCTGGTATTAGAGAGCGTTTAGAAAATGGTACGTACAAAAGACTTTCAGCATCCGTAGCCGCTGCCTTTGGAGAATAATATATTTTAGGTTACATAAAAAAACCACCTAAAAGGTGGTTTTTTTATACAGTTTGTTGTGATGTAGTTATACTACAATGTTTTTCTTAAAAGTACTACGCTCTTTGTGCTGTACTGGATTGTAGTCTTTCCACATTTGTTGTATGGCCGTGTTTTCTATTAGTTCTGGGTTTGTTTCTACTTTATCAATTCCTTTAGCATTAAAAAGGAGTTGCACTTGTTCAAAGATAATAGCTGTTACTCCCTTGCCCTGATACTCTGGGTCAATACCAATAAGGTACAAAGAAGCGCGATTGTTTTTTCTCTGTGCCTGCAATAAATGATACCAACCAAATGGCAGAAGCGAACCATTTGCTTTTTTTAAAGCTTCACTAAAGGAGGGCATAACAATAGAAAATGCGATGAGTTTTCCCTGTTTGTCTTGTATACAAGAAATATAATCTGGTTGTATGAAATTAAAATACTTCTGCTTGTAATAATCTATTTGGTACTGCTGTATGGGTACAAATGTTTGGAGGGTATTATAAGTTTTGTTGAGCAGTTCAAACATTTGATCCACATATGGAATAATATCTTTTTTGCTTTTAAAATCTATTACAGATAATTCATACCTTTTTTTAATGATACTAGAAAACCGTTCAACTCTCTCTACAAGCACTGGGGGTATGGTTAATTTAAATTCTACCCAAGTTGCTTGTTTACTGTACCCTAATTGCTCAAAATGAGCAGCATAGTAGGGATATTGATACCAGGTAATCATGGTGTTAGACTCCTCAAAGCCACTGGTTAAAATACCCGCTTTTTCCATGTTAGAAAAACCAACAGGACCCTCGATATATGCTAAGTTGTGCTTGGCTCCAATTTCATAAGCTTTATCAAGTAAGGCTTTGGTGACATTAATATCATCTATCATGTCTAACCAACCAAAACGTACTTTCTTTTTTCCAATTTCATTAATTTCTAGATGATTTAAAATAACTGCAATACGCCCTACAATACTTCCTTTTTTGTAGGCAAGAAAGTAACTAGCGTCTGCATTTTTAAATACTGGGTTTTTTGTTTTATCTAACGTTTCCAGCTCATCTTTGGTTAACGGTGGCACCCAATACGGACACTCTTTATAAAGTTTGAATGGAAACTTTACAAATTGTAACAGTTGTTTGTTGGTAGTAACTTCTTGTATTGTAATCATATATCAATATTCATCCTATTTCACGATCTTTAAAGACCGCCATCACCGTCATCAACTTCAAAGTAATTCTTTTTTTTCTTTTTCTCTCTCTTTGCTTTTTTTCTTTCTGTCTTTCTTTTTTCTCTTCCTGCTTTTCCTTTTTCTTCAAGAAACTCATCACTATCATGAAAATCAAAACGGTACGATACCCCAATACGACCATAGGTTCTAGAAGGGGTGTCTTTTAGGCTATATAAAAAAGAGGCGTCAACTTGCCAGTCTGCGGTGATAAGTGCTGCTGCGCCAAAGCGCACGATATTATCTGCATAAAAATCACTATCAAAGCCTTGTTTTTCTGCAAATAATGAAAACCAGTCAGACAGACAATAAGTTAACGTTACAATATAACCGTATGTTGGGGTTGGGGTAGTGAATCTGTCTGCAATAATATTTGTCACCAGCACAAAACCACTTCTAAAATTGTTTTGTGTTTGAATGGAAACTTTAGGGCTTATGGTAAAGGGATCCTGTGGTGTAAAAGGATTACTAGCGCTATCAAAATTAGCGCCTGCATATACAGATATTGCAGGTATTAACTCATCCCAGCTAAAAGTGTTGTTAGCCTTCCAGCTCAACAAATTTGGCCCTTTTAAATCACGTTTTATATAAGGGTCATACACCAGGTATTTAAGCCCAAGAGTGTTGCTCCTAAAATTTCGCTGCGCGTAAGTATTGGTTGTTCCACTGCGGGTATCTACTACATTATTTGACTGAAATTCTCCGGTTAAGATCACCTCAAGTTCTTCTTTCCAAAACCCGTAACGGGCACTATAATCTATAGCAAATGCATCTGCTTGGGTTTTCAATAAAGCGTGATCTTCTTGGCCTATACCAAATCCAGTTTCAAACTGCAATACATTTGTACCCACAGAAAAAGCTCCTTGTGAGCCTCCTGGTCTATTATTGTTGATTGTTTCTGTGTACTGCCCAGATGCTGTAAAACAGCATGAAACGGTAAGGATGGTAATTAAAAAAGAAACAGATTTCATAGGCTTTGTTTAATACCAAAGATATAAGATTTATCATTTATTTAATACCCTTGTGTGGGGTTTTTGTAGCACTATTTGTATTTTTGAGTCTTATTTTTGGATATGGATACATTTATAAAAACGTTACTAACTGTACTGTTAGTGTACTACGGGTTAAAAATCATTTTAAAACTCGCAGCCCCTTATATTATGAAGTATTTTTCTAAAAAATTGGCAGCCCGTTTTGGCGCTAATTTTTCAAATACCGCCTCAACAAACAACGCTCAAAAAAAAGAAGGAGAAGTTACCATTGATAAAGTGCCTACCAAACAAAAATCTTCCAATACCGTAGGACAGTATGTTGATTATGAAGAAATAGACTAAGTGTATTGTTTTTAGTGTTTATATTATCTGTTCTATATAATTTTTGGTAATTTTCTGTTTTTAAAATCTAACACATTTATGCAACTTTATTTAAAAAAAGTAGTGCCCCACATAGTTGTCATTGTTTTATTAATGATTGCTTCAGTATCTTACTTTAGCCCCGTATTGAGTGGTAAAACAATATATCAAAGCGATATTGTGCAGCACAATGCAATGGCCAAAGAACTGAGAGATTTTAGAAAAACTAACGATACAGAAACCTATTGGACAGACAGCGCCTTTGGTGGTATGCCTACCTATCAGCTAGGGGCTCGGTATCCTCATAATTACATTAAATCCTTAGATGAAACCCTTCGTTTTTTGCCTAGACCTGCAGATTACCTGTTTTTATATTTCATAGGGATTTACATATTGTTTCTGGTATTAAAATTAGACTATAAAATTGCCTTTTTGGGAGCACTAGCTTTTGGATTCTCTACTTATTTAATAATTATTCTAGGAGTAGGGCACAATGCCAAAGCCCATGCCATTGCTTATATGCCACTTGTGTTAAGCGGTATTATACTAACTTTTAGAAAAAGGTATCTCTGGGGCTTTTTACTTACCACAGTTGCTATGGCTTTAGAGCTTGCGGCAAACCATTTACAAATGACATATTACCTGCTATTTCTTGTGCTATGTCTTGGTATTTCTTATTTAATTGAGGCTATAAAATTAAAGACCTTATCCCATTATTTTAAAGCTATAGGCATCATGATCTTGGGGGTTGTATTGTCTTTGGGAATAAACGCCACTAATTTATTGGCTACCAAAGAGTATGCAGACACCTCAACTAGGGGGCCAAGCCAATTAACTATCAATCCAGATAGATCACCCAAAGTTGTTACTGATGGTCTTGATTATGATTATATAACAACCTATAGTTATGGAAAGTTAGAAACATTTAACTTGCTTGTACCTCGTTTTATGGGAGGAGGCTCCAGTGAGTTATTCCCAGAAAACTCTGCTACCCAAGACGCGCTTTTAAAAATGGGTGCCTCACCACAACAGGCTAGTGATACATTGTATCAAATTCCTCTGTATTGGGGAGATCAACCAATTGTAGCAGCGCCAGCCTATGTAGGAGCTGTTGTTATATTTCTAGCCATACTTGGGCTGTTTTTAATGCAAGGTCGTATAAAGTGGTGGCTTGTTTCTGGTTTTGTACTAAGCTTGTTGTTGTCATGGGGAAAAAACTTTAGTATACTCACAGATTTTTTTATTGACTATGTGCCACTATATAACAAATTTAGGGCCGTTTCCTCTATACAAGTACTCATAGAGTTGGTTTTACCAATTATGGCGGTATTAGGCCTGCATCACTTTTTCAAAAGCACTACTTCTTTGCAAAAAAAGAAAAGTAGCATACTATACACAACATCAATTCTCGGAGGGGTATTACTAGTATTTATTTTATTTAAAAATGCGCTATTTAATTTTGTAAGCTCTTATGACGGAGACATAATTGAGGCATTGGGAGCTCCTTTTATGGATGCTGTTAGAGAGGATAGGGCAACACTGCTTGTAGATGACTCTCTGAGGAGTTTAGTTTTTGTTGTACTAGCAGCCATTACACTATGGCTATATACGACCAAAAAATTTAAACAAACTCTTACAGTTGGAGTATTAACAGCACTTGTCGTTTTTGACTTAGTAGGGGTAGACAGGCGCTACGTGAATACTGATGATTTTGTCAATAAACGTATCATGCAGCAGCCATTTCAAAAAACAGCAGCTACTCTTCAATTAGAAAAAGAAAAAGGCAGATATAGGGTGTATGATGCTGCTAATAATGCCTTTAATAGTGCAGAGGTAAGTTACACCAACAGCTCTATAGGAGGCTATCACGCTGCCAAACCAAGAAGAATGCAAGACATTGCAGAGTTCTATATAAACCAGGGTGATATTAGCATGTTAAACATGCTAAATGTGCGTTTTATTTTAACTAGAAGTAAAAATGGAGCTGTTATAGGCCAGCGTAATCCCTATACAAATGGTAATGCTTGGTTTGTTGAAAATGTATTGATGGTAGATAGCGCAGATGCAGAAATTACACAATTAGATAGTATTAATACCAAAACTACAGCTATTGTACATAAAGAGTTTATGCCTTATCTGCCCCTTGCAAATATCCAGCGAGACAGCACAGCAACTATAGATTTAGTATCTCATAAACCAAACCATTTGGTGTATGAAGCAGCTTCTAGCTCTGAGCAACTAGCAGTTTTTAGTGAAATATATTACCCTAAAGGTTGGAACGCATATATTGATGGTAAAGCAGTTTCACACATACGGGTAAACTATTTGCTTAGGGCGCTTAAAATTCCAGCAGGATATTCAAAAATAGAATTTAAGTTTGAACCTGCAGTTGTCCAAACAGGAAGCACCATTTCTTTATACAGTAGTGTGTTGCTCTTAATACTTGTACTCATGGGCCTTTGGCACACCTCTAGAAATAAACAGTCAATAAGCTTATAGACTAATGAAAAAAGCGCTCATTATATGTTATTATTGGCCACCAGCAGGCGGCCCTGGGGTGCAGCGCTGGTTGAAATTTGTTAGCCATCTAAAAAGCTTTAACATAAGCCCTGTTGTATATGTTCCAGAAAATCCAAGTTACCCTATTATAGATACAGATCTTGCTGCCCATATACCAGCAGATATCACAGTATTAAAACACCCAATTAAAGAGCCGTATACACTAGCTGCGATGTTTTCAAAAAAAAAGACACAACAAATTAGTAGTGGTATTATATCTACAAAGAAGGCTTCTTTTTTTGAAAAACTACTATTGTTTGTTCGTGGTAATTATTTTATTCCAGATGCAAGAGTTGGATGGGTTACCCCATCAGTAGTTTTTTTAAAGCAGTATCTAAAAACACATGATGTAGATTGCATTATTACTTCTGGCCCTCCACATAGTTTACATTTAATTGGTATGGAATTACACAATCAATTACACCTCCCTTGGATTGCAGATTTTAGGGACCCCTGGACAACCATTCATTACCATAAATCATTGCGGCTCACAAAGGCATCAGCGGCAAGGCATAAAGCCCTAGAGTCTTTGGTTTTAAATACTGCTACTCATATTGTAGTAACTAGCCCATCTACAGAAAAAGAATTTTCTTTACTCACCAAAAACCCCATCACTGTAATCACAAATGGTTTTGAACCATTAGAGCTAAACCCACAAGCACTAGACACAAAGTTTTCTTTGGTTCATATTGGTTCTCTTTTAACGAAAAGGAATCCAATTGTGTTATGGGAAGTACTTTCTGAGCTTGTAGGGGAAGATCCTATTTTTGCACAAGATCTAGAAATTTCTTTAACTGGTGTAGTGAGTAATGAGGTGCTTAAAAGCATAGCTTTGGTTGGTTTAACAAAAAACACAAACATAAATAGCTATGTGCCTCATAACAAAGCTGTCATGTTGCAACACAAGGCTCAAGTATTGCTTTTACTCGAACAAGATAGTGAAGATACTAAAGCCATTATTCCAGGTAAACTCTTTGAATACTTACAAGCACAAAGGCCCATTATTGCACTTGGCCCAAAGGGTAGTGATATCCAAGATATTATAAGTACTACTGCAAGTGGCGTGTTTATAGCTGCAAATCAAAAAGAAGAGTTAAAACAACAACTACTTTCATACTACAATGCCTATAAAAATGGGACACTTTTCTTAAAATCAAAAAATCTAGAGTTGTATACTAGAAAAGCCCTTACACAAAAACTAGCAACTGTAATTAATACAGTTATTGTTTCCCCATAAAAAATACCATTTGATCTACTGGGTAGACCAAATGGTATCAAACAAAAAAACTAACTAATCAAACGTACTATAATCTTCTTTTTCTTGAGTTTTTTCTTGCCTTTGTTGTTTTGCCAGAAGTACTTTGTGCAACTGTATTTGTTCTTGGGTTTGTAGTTACATTTCTTATACTTGTCTTGCGTTTTGGTTTAGGGGTAGTTGTTTCTATTTTATTACTAACCCTTGCCATTGCGGTTCTATTTCTTGATGTATTACTCACAACTCTAGTATTGGATACCCTTGGTCTGGTTCTGGTTCTTATAGTGTTTGTGACTCTTGAGGTATTTGTATTGTTTTGATAAGCTCTTGAGTTTCTTACCCTATTGGTATTTGTTGCTTTAGTGATGCGGGTTTTTGTTCCATGGCTGGTAACCATAGTATTTTTTCTACCTCTTTTATACCTTGTATTTAAAGCTGTTCTACCATTTCTGTAATGTATTCTACTGCCAGGAAAGATAAATTCTCTTCTACCATTTATATAGGTATTGTTTGTTCTATTATTATAATACCTTAGATGGACATTATAGCTGTAGCGTATTGGTGTATAATACCTTCTATAGGGGATATCCCATACAATACAGTTTGTATATATTGGTCTTTGGTAAAACCTGTGCCATGGGCGGTAGGTATAAAATCTATTGTATGAATTTATATACCCTATGCAATAGGCATAATCTCCATATCTGTTGTAATATATCTGCAGACTTCCAACACGAGATATGGCTCTATTTATATAGCTAATCTCAACCTCTCCAGCTTGAATTATCCTACCATATACATCATAGAATACGGGTACATTTTCTATTTGTATGATGGCACCGTAGTCATCATACTGGAGATAGGCCTCATAATCATGTCCTGCGTTAAAACTTACAAATACACTTGGTGTGTTTACAAAGACAGAGTTGTTGTTTTGCTTACCCAGATATGAAAAATCAAACTGCCCATCTGCAAAGACAGAGAATTCAACACCACCTTCAATAAAAATGTATGCTCTTCCATTATATCTTACATTATGTATAGCCTCTGGTGTTTCCATACTTGAAGCATATAATGTGCCAACAGATAAAAGTAATACCAGTAGTAATTTGAGATTTTTCATAAAAATTGTTTTAGTGTACTTGCTAATGACTCTAGTGAGCGTTGTACAATTATTTTATTATCACAGAGCATGCCAAAACCAAAACAAGCCCATAAGGGCTTGTTAGTTAGGTATTTAAATAATTTTGGTTTGTTGTTGTAGCCTACAGGGATTTTTATATTTTCTCTTTCAGGAATTTGGCTGTGTGTGATTTTTTATGTGCACTCACTTTCTCTGGTGTACCTTGAACCATGACTTGCCCCCCTTTGCTACCTCCATCAAGACCCAGATCTATAATATAATCTGCACATTTAATTAGATCTATATTATGCTCTACAACAATAAGTGTGTGTCCTTTGTCAAGTAGGGCATAAAAAGAGGCTAGAAGTTTTTTAATATCATGAAAATGTAGCCCTGTAGTAGGTTCATCAAAAATAAATAAGGTTTTTTCTTTGGTAATTCCTTTCACAAGAAAGGAAGCAAGTTTGATACGCTGTGCCTCGCCACCAGATAAGGTAGAGGAGCTTTGCCCTAATTTTACATACCCAAGACCCACATCTTGAAGCGGTTGTAGTTTTAAAACAATTCTTTTTTGTTCTTTAGCTTTAAAAAAAGCAATTGCATCGTCTACCGTCAGGGTTAAAATATCATCAATGTTTTTATCGCCTACTTTTACCTCTAGTACTTCTTTTTTGAAACGCTTTCCATTGCAAACATCACATTGCAGATTTACATCTGCCATAAATTGCATTTCAATGGTTATTTCGCCTTCACCTTTACAACTATCGCACCTTCCTCCATCGACATTAAAACTAAAGTGTTTGGTTTTGTAAGCTCTTATATCACTTAGCTTTTGTTTTGCAAAAAGGCTTCTAATGTCATCATAGGCTTTGATGTAGGTTACAGGGTTTGACCTACTTGAGCGACCAATAGGGTTTTGGTCAATAAACTCTACGGTTTGTATGTTTGAAAAATCTCCTTCTATGGCAGAGAATTGACCAGGTTTATTTCCTTGAGCACCAATTTTTTTCTGCAAAGCAGGATATAATATTTTTTTTACTAGCGTGCTTTTTCCACTTCCAGAAACTCCAGTAACTGCTGTGAAAACTCCAACAGGGAATCTTGCTGTTATGTTCTGCAAGTTATGTTCTCTGGCGCCTTTTATTTCAATAACATTACTGAACGTTCTACGTTTTTTTGGAACTTCAATTTTTAGGGTTTGGTTTAAGTATCCTGCCGTTAGTGTATCCAACTTTAAAAGTTCTTTAAAGCTTCCGGTGGCAACAACCTCACCGCCAAAACTACCAGCTCGGGGACCAATATCGATGATATGATCTGCATGTTTCATGATATCTTCATCGTGCTCTACCACAATAACGGTATTACCTAAATCTCGTAAAGATTTTAACACCTTTATGAGTCTTTCTGTATCTTTTGGATGCAATCCAATACTTGGCTCATCTAAAATATACATAGATCCTACTAGACTACTTCCAAGAGAGGTAGCAAGGTTGATACGTTGTGATTCTCCACCAGAGAGAGAATTGCTTTTTCTATTGAGGGTAAGGTAGCCTAACCCTACATCAAGTAAAAAAGACAGCCTGTTATTAATCTCTACAAGCAAGCGTTTTGCAATAGTGGTATCATGAGTATTGAGTTGTAATGTATTAAAAAAGACAGCCAACTCACTAAGAGGTAACACAACTAAGTCTTGAATAGCGGTATTGGCAATTTTAACATGCCCCACTTCTTTTTTTAATCTTGTTCCATTACAGGTGTTACAGATTGTTTTACCTCTGTAACGAGAGAGTAATACTCTGTTTTGAATTTTATAACTTTTACTCTCTAAATAGCTAAAAAAACTATCAAGCCCTTCAAAATGCTCGTTGCCTTTCCAAACTAATTGTTGTTGGGTCTTGGTGAGCTCAAACCAGGGTTTATGTATCGGAAAATCAAATTTGTAGGCACTATTGACCAATTGATCTCTATACCAACCCATACTATCTCCCCGCCAAGGGAAAATGGCATTCTCATAAATAGATAAACTAATGTTAGGGACTACTAAATCTTTATCTACACCTACTACATCACCATAACCCTCACATCCAGAGCAAGCTCCAAACGGATTATTAAAACTAAACAGGTGTACATTTGGCTCTGTAAAGGTTATTCCATCTCTCTCAAACCTATTGTTAAATTCTGAAATTTTATTGGTATCAAGGTGTTCAATAAACAAAGTTCCTTTTCCTTCATAGAAAGCCATTTGAATGGCATCTGCCAAGCGGTTGTAAAAATCTTCGTCCTCCTTTAAGATAACCCGGTCAATAACTAGTTGAATGCTTTTTGGAGTTAAGTTATCTTTCAGCTCGTCTATACGCAGTACTTTGTTATCTAGTTTTACTCTTGCAAAACCTTGCTGAGCTAGTGCTTTGGTTTTATTGTCAAAGGAGCGTCCTTTTTCAAGCTCAATAGGGGATAACAAAAGTAGTTTGCTTCCCAGAGGAAATTTCTTAATGTAACTTATAACATCAGAAACGGTATCTTTTTTAACCTCCAAATTACTTACAGGAGAATAGGTCTTTCCAATACGGGCAAATAATAATTTTAAATAATCATAAATCTCTGTTG
>Ga0206125_10002112_pt1 | contig 21562 bp, 13 predicted proteins | sample Helgoland_Spring_4_FD_148598 | JGI IMG/M metagenome (GOLD analysis project Ga0206125, IMG submission 148598) | Pelagic subsurface seawater microbial communities from Kabeltonne, Helgoland, North Sea - Helgoland_Spring_Bloom_20160331_1 | ecosystem: Environmental > Aquatic > Marine > Epipelagic ... | reverse complement strand
CGAAAAACATTAAAAGTCAATGAATCAATAAATCTAAATACACAAATCACAACAAACGTTCATCGTGCTGGCGGTGGCGTGCAGCTTTAGCAAACGTTCATCGTGCTGACGACAACCACGACTCCGAGCTGAGGCTCTGTGCTATGGCACTGAACGTTTGCTGAAGCTGCACGCTACGGCACACAAAAAGGGCGCAGCCCCTCAGCTGCGCCCTTCACCCTAATTATATAACCCTATATATGAAATTCAACGGTTCGACAAGCTCACCACTCGCAAGCTCAGGATCTGCGACGGCGGACCATCACAGAAGTCAGTGCAAAAATGCCACCGAGCAAAGCATAAGTGCCCGGCTCTGGAATCGCCGTGCCGGCATTTCCCGCGAGTGTGCTGATTTCTCCATTGGTCAGCACACCATCATAAATCTGCAAATCGTAGATATGCCCGTCGAACTGGGTAGCGACGTTGCTGGCGTTATTGGAGAAATTGCCAACCATCAAGCGCGACGGGTCTGTCAAGGCACCAGGAGTAAACGAGTATGTCTGTATATCGCCATCGAGAGCGATTGTGCCCGCCCCTGCGACATCATTCCAGGTCAGGGAAAAATGATGCCATGTGCCAGCCGTTACATCGCCAGTAAACGAAAAATTCTCATCCACAGTCCCACCACCCAAACGAATATCGCCATTGCTTTTCAGTATTGTACGATGGGGGCCTACATTCGAAAACATATCTCCGGTCAACGTATCCGCCTTAAACCAATAGGCGACCGACCCGGCATCCCCGTCATAGATATCGGTTTCAACACCAGAACCAAAATTTACAAAGGAAGCCTTCGTTCCAACAGTCATCCCGAACTCGATCGAGTTGCTCGCGAAGCTGATGTCCGCATCATCTGGGATGTCAGACTGAAACAGGGGGGCTTCAAGATTTGTACCGGCCGCAGACAAGGTGCCGTTCAAGGTCCCCACCGAATCGGCCGCATCGTTATCAAAATCGTAGCGGTGCGTCAGCGTTGCCGCATGGGCGCACACGCCGGCAGTCAGAGCCAATAATGAGAGGCAAGAGAGTTTCTTTATACTTTGAGTATTCATAATGATTTGAGGGGTTGAATGTGATTTCACAACTAAACGAAGCTGTCTTAATCTGAAAGGAACACCACTATGCATAAATCATTAAATCTAATCAAGCATAAAATAAATAAAAAAATCAAACACTCTGATTCGTCTTAAATTATAACAACGTGCTCTATTTCAACAGACGGATCGTCTTTAGTTCCACCTCCAGTGCTCCATTCGCGGGAACGGGCAGCGCAATACCGATGCGGCCTTCGGGGGTCCATTGCGACCATGCGCTGGACTGCGTGCAATCCACCACATATTCATGCCATTGCCCGTCGGCGACCGGTGTAAACAGGAGATCGTCGCCCTTCCACGCAGCCTGGCGCAGCACGGCACGTGCCCGACCAATCTTCGAATCAGTTGTGAGCTTCATTTCGTAGCGGATACGCGAATACTTCGCCGTATCCACAGCTCCATCGACATACACCAACGGCGGCGTGGCACCGGCCTGCACGGTGAGCTTAAAGATCCCATCCGCAATCATCGGCTTGGACACCAGTTCTTTAGTCTCCGCTTTATGCACGCGCCCGCCGAACTGTTTCGATTTAAATTCCATGACGATATCGTCTGGCGCTTCCGGCAAATTCGCGGGCGAACCGGTCTGGTCGCGCACGGGAATCACATAGCTCGGCTCCTGCTCCACCACCTCGGCCTTCCAATCCGCAAAGGCTGCCTGCATCGCAGCATATTTCTCTGGCATGGTCTGGATCAAATTCGTCGTTTCGCCGACATCGTCACTTAAATTATAAAGTTCATCCTTATACTTGGCCGACCATGTTTGCTTGCCCATGTAGGTGTAGGTGCGCAGCAACTTCCAGTCGCCAGAGCGGTAGGCTTCCTGTCGGATAAAATTCTGTCGATTACCTGCACGCTCATTCCAATCGCGGCGGCGCCAGCCAAACTCGCGCGAGCCGTCCGGCTCACTGCCATCAAAGAAATTCACCCCATCGAGTTGGCGGTCCGCAGGCACATACTGCAAGGCTTGCCCCGCGGCCAAGATACTGACCGACGCATCCATCAGTATCGCAGGTCGATCATCGACATGACCGCCGCGAATGTATTTGGGCCACTGCATCAAGAAAGGCACACGGATGCCGCCCTCTTCCAACCACTGCTTGGTTTTCTTCAATGGCCAGCTATTGCCGGACACCATGCCGCCATTGTCGCTGGTAAAAATAATCAGCGTATTCTCCATCAGGCCGCGCGCTTCCAGAGATTCGAAGATGCGTCCAATCTGTGTATCCAAATGCTCGACCATCTTCACATACACTTCACGGCCTTCAACTGTTTTGGGTTTCGCGCCCGCATTGAAAGCCATCGAAGGAGCTTCATCCGGATCCTGCAGCGGCGTGTGTGGAATCGACCATGGTAGATACAAGAAGAACGGCTGGTCCTCATTCACATCAATAAAGTCCAATGCCCGATCCGTCCAAATGTTGGTCAAATACTGCCCCTCCAGATTCGTCACACGCTCGCCTCCGGTCTGAAACAACATGGGCCGCCCCTGACACTCTCGGTTCGCATTCTTGTGCTGAAAGTAACCCGTGTTGTGGTCGATGATCAACCAATCGTCAAAGCCATGAGCCGTCGGCCAGGAGACACCTGCTGTTTCGCCGACATTCCATTTGCCATAGGCCGCAGTCGCGTAGCCCGCCTGCTTGAGCCACATGCCGATGGTCGGATCTTCCGCAGCGACGAGGCCCTCCGGCTTGCTACGATAGGCTTCCGCCCACTCACCCAGACGGCTCGGGTAACGCGCCGTCAAAATCGCCCGACGCGAGGGCGAACAAATAGGTGCGGCGGAATGCACATCGGTAAACCGCGCGCCCCGCTCCGCCATCTGATCCAGATACGGCGTGCGAATTGGCGTGTTGTTCGGAGCCGTGCCTTCCGCATTCGGATTATAGCTGCTCAAATCACCATAGCCGAGGTCATCGGCCACCATAAAGATGATGTTAGGCTGTTGCGCGGCCAGCGTGGCCAGCGTGGCAAATAATATTACAATAATAGCTGTTGTTCGCTTCATAATTACTCCTCGACCAGTTTATAAAATCCGCTCTTTGCGGTTGCGTCTGTGTGTAAATGCACAGTTTCTTCGCCACTACCGACAGTGTCGCTGAAAACCGAGCTCCAATCTCCTGCCGAAAGGCTCTCCCGATGGTAAAGCGAATAGGATCTGCCAACCAGTGAGGGAGACGAAATATCGAATCCGCTGCCCCCCGCCGGCGATAAAGACAGTTGTAAAAATCCGTCTCGGGACTCCAGGCGAAGATGATCCACCTCCACGGTAATCGTCTCACTGGCCTGATATGGAAGCTGCAGTCCGATCCTACCAGTGCTCAACCACTGATCCCATGCGGGAGAAAGGGTAACATCGATGGCGTATTGATGCCACTCTCCGTCGGAGACCGCAGTGAAAGGAATGTCGCCACTCCCCACAGTCCATCCATCGTATCGCAGTAATGCCTTCGCAGCCAGCGCATCCTCGGCAGCGCCAGTGATGCGCATCCGGACTTTGAGAATCTGAAAGCGGGACGTATCGATATATCCGATACGGTAAAGCGTGGGATACGGATACACACACCCGGGCTGAATCTCCACCAACAGGACTCCGTTCGAAACCACGGGCTCCGAGACCCGCGTTTCGTTGTTCCGATCCAACACTTTGCCCTGCATGTCACCATCCCAGGTAAAATCATACAGGTCGAAACCGGTCACCAGGGGCGATGGATTTGGGAGATAACTCGATCCGGAAACATTGAGGGCGGTCGGCAGGTAGGCGTCCAGCCGCGCCTGATCTGGCGAGCCAGTCTGATCAGCTGACCACACTAAAAACTCAGCATCCAGATCAACCGTGTCCGTTTTCCAATCGGAAAATTCCGACCGCAGCTCTTCCAATTTTACGGTTTCCGTAACGGCGAGGTTGGTGGTTTCACCGACATCCGAAGTCAGGTGGAACAACTCGTCGGTATATGTTTCCGCCCATTGCTTGCTCCCCAAATAGTCGTAGCTGCGCAGGAACTTCCAATCGCCTTTACGCAAGGACTCCTGGCGCAGATAATTGGAGGTTTTGCTCCAGTCGCGTCGACGCCAGCCGAAGGTGCGGCTTGCGAGCGGGCTGCCCCCCTCCTTCAGCACAGGCATCAGATCCACCCCGTCCAGCACACGGTTGGTCGGGACGTATTGCAGTGCATCCGCGACCGAAAGAACGGTGACTGCGGCATCCATCATGATAGCAGGCTGGTCGCTGACGGAATCAGCAGGAATGCTTCCGGGCCACTGCAGAATCATCGGCACCCGCACGCCCCCTTCTTCGAGCCACTGCTTGGACTTCTTTAAGGGCCAGTTATTGGCGGCGGTCTGGCCGCCGTTGTCACTGACAAACACAATCAACGTATTGCTGGTCAACTCGAGTGCATCCAACTTATCCAGAATTTTCCCAATCCGCGAATCGAGATACTCAACCATTTCGACATACACCGCGCGGCCTTCCGCGGTAGTGGTGGACGGACCGGCATCGTATGCCATGGACGGATCGCCGCTCGGCGACTGCAAAGGGGTATGGGGCACGGACCACGGCAAATAGAGGAAGAACGGCTCATCCTGTTTTTCTTCGATGAACTCTAGAGCTTTGTCTGTAAAAATATCGGTCAGGTATTGTCCACGCAGCGAGGTTTCACGCACACCTCCGGTTCTAAACAACATTTCCTGGCCGTGGCAGTTGGCGTTGTCGTTCTGGTGCTGGAAGTAGCCGGTGTTGTGGTCGATGATAAGCCAGTCGTCGAAGCCATGCACTGTCGGCCAAGAGATGTCCTTGGTTTCGCCAATGTTCCATTTGCCGTAGACCGCCGTCGCATAGCCGGCCGCTTTCAACCACATACCGATGGTCGGTTCTTTGGACGCTTCCACCCCGAACGGCGCAGTGGCATAAGCTTCCGCCCATTCGCCGAGGCGGTTGGGATAGCGGGCGGTCAGCAGCGCGCGGCGCGAAGGCGAGCAGAGCGTCGCGGCGGAATAAAAATCGGTCAAGCGCACACCGGCGGTGGCCAGGCTGTTAATACGCGGCGTATCGATCGGCGTGTTGTTCGGAGCGGTTCCATCAGCCGTCGGATTGTAGCAGCTCAAGTCGCCGTAGCCCAGATCATCCGCCATCATAAAAATAATATTCGGACGTGTTTCATTCGCCTCACAGGCAAGTGTCGCAAGCAACGCAAGGGCACAGCCCGCAATCAATTTAACTAATCTTGCTTTCATAGTTCTATTACATTTAAATTTTACACTATTTCACTGGCGCAACTGCCACAGGGTCGTAACTCGGGTTAATGACCGGAGTCACTGCTCCGACGGAATCAAAATGCTGCTCCATGAGCTGCGCCATTGCCTGCACCTTTTCGGGGTAACGCGCAGCCAGATCGTTGGCCTCGCCAATATCATTGGCCAAATTGTGCAAGGTGTAGCGGTGCTCACCATTCGGGCCATCACCAAAGAAGCGTGTGAGCTTATAGTCCCCCCGGCGAATCCACGCGGCGGGGATCGATCCATTCTTTTCGATGTAATTCGGCCAATAACCATAGAGTGTGTCACGCGCATTTTCGCCGCCCTTCAACAGATCCACTTGTGAAACACCGTCGAGTTCAATCGTATCCGGCATTTCGATACCTGCCATCTCAACGAAGGTCGGAAAGATGTCGGCTCCAGAAAAATAACCCGTGCTACGACTGCCAGGCTCAACAGTCCCTGGCCAAACAACGAAGAAAGGACACGCAGTGCCGCCGTCATAAATCGTGCCTTTCGATCCCTTTAGCGGCGCATTGCTAGTGATCGGCGTATCTAGAATTTCTTCCTTGGTGCCGTTGCCCCAATACGCATCTTCCTTATAACCGGAGCGCACTGTGCCGCCATTGTCACTGGTGAGCACTATAATGGTATTGTCAGCGATGCCCGCCTCCTCCAACGCATCGAGTAAGCGACCTACATTGCTATCAAAGGTTTCGACCATACCGGCATAGATCGGATTACGCTGCGCTGCATCGACAGGGAAGCCTTTCGCCTTGGCGCGGTATTTCTCCAACAATTCCTCTTTGGCAAAATAAGGCGAATGCACGGAAAACGCCCAGTAGTTGAGAAGAAATGGACGATCTTTGTTGGCGTGAATAAACTTCACCGCTTCGTCTGCCATGCGGTCTTCTAGATGCTCGCCCGCCTTCAAGGTAAAAGTGTCACTATACTTTTTAGGGCCGAAGTAAGTGCCTTTAGGGCCATGCGACTTGGTATGCGGCACATCGACATCGAAGCCATGCTCCAACGGTGAATATGGCTCATCCCCCAGATGCCATTTGCCATAATGTGCTGTCAAATAACCATTGTCCCGCAATACCTTTGCATAGGTCGGAAATACGGTGTCCAGACGCGTGGTGCCTCTGGGCGCGATCACTTTTTTGTGCGGCCAACCGCGCTCAGGTAAGGTGGCTTCGAGACTAATCATCGGGATATGGCACGCCGGCTGAATCATACCGAGACGTTCCGCATAGAGCCCCGTCATCAAGCTGGCACGGGCCGGCGAACACACCGGCGAGGTGCTATGGAAGTTCTTGAGCATCATGCCATCTTTCTCCAGCCGAGTAATATTCGGCGTCTCATGAAAGGTGCTACCGTATGAGTTCGTGTCTGCCCAACCGAGGTCATCGGCGACGATGAACAGAATGTTTGGCGGACGTTCTTCAGCAAAACTGCTCAAGGTCACAGAGCTAAACAATGCACAAATAAGGAATGATTTTGTATTCATAGAAATATGGGAATTCTGGCCTAGACGCATAGGGTAGCTAAAGGCTACCAACTATAAAGTATCATTGAATCATAAAACCCGATACCCCGTCAACCCTTGAACGCGGCATGTTATTAACCAGCTCTCCTCCTATTCAAAGGAGTGGTCGCCCCGTCCCCAGAGGCATGAAGCCACACAGACAGAGCAGAGCTGGGGGCCGCTTATTTTGCTACGCCACACCGGCAAAAGGACTCGAATGGCTATCTAGATGCAGCCACCTTATTGAAATTTAAGGACACTAGCGTTTCCAAAAGTGCGGAAGGGCGTAGCGTGCAGCTTCAGCAAACGTTCATCGTACTGACGTAGCGTGCAGTATCATGCCCTTTGGGTGCTTCAGCAAACGTTCATCGTAATGGCTGCCGTTCGACTCGGTTAAGGTCCTAAACGTTTGCTAAAGCTGCACGCCACTAGAAAAAGTTCCATGACAAGACATAGAACTCTGACCTTTGCTAAATCATCAATTTAAAGTGCCATGCCAACTTCTTGATGCGAAAAAACACCTTGCCCTAACAATTCCATGCATCCATTGTTCAATGATTTACCACAAATGATTTATGCCCAGCATCTCTAAACAACCCAATCTCTCGCAGCAAGTCCTCCGCCACATCTACAAACAGATCCAGGACGGCACTTTGAAAACAGGCGACAAACTACCCACCAACCGCGCACTGGCCGAAGAACTGGAGGTGTCGATCCTGACCGTGCAGCGCTCGATGAAGCAACTGGAGGCGCAAGGCACCGTGACCTGCCATCGCCGCACCGGCACTTTCCTGACCGACCCCAAAAGCATTACCTCGCCAAAAATCCAGAGCGGTCTGATTGGCCTGTTTGTGCCGGGCTTCTACTCCGACTTCCATCTAGACATCCTACAGGAATTGGAAGAAGGCATGATGGAAGAAGGCAAGCTGGTCAGTATCAACTTCACCCGCAGTGACCCCGAGCGTGAGCTTACTCTGCTACGCACACTGGCGCGCCAGCGACTCGAAGCGTTGGTCTATCTCCCCTCCCCGCGTGTGGTCGGCTCCGAATCATATTCAAAAACCATCGGCAGCTGGATCAATCGCTACATCGAAGAAGGCACGCAAATACTCTTCGCCGACCTTTGCCCCAAAGGCTTCGAGAGCCGCCTAGTCTCACTCGACGACAGTCGAGCGGGCAGCATGCTAACCAACAAGCTGATCGAGAACGGCCACAGTAACATTGCCTTTCTAGGCTCCACGCACTTGCCCTCAGCCGGCCAACGCCTCAGCGGACACTACAAAGCCCTCAAGAAAGCGGGCCTGCCGATCAACGAGGACTGGCATCTCGACATTCAAATACTGCAAAGTAAGGACTGGGTCGAGCGGACTGAACACAGCATTCGAGAAATGCTCAACCTCTACCCCGAAATCACCGGATTTGTGATCTCTGACCAAACCACCGCAGAAACCGTATACAAAATCCTCAACGAATTACCCAAGCGAAAATTCTCAGCGGAACAATCAATTGCTGCGCTGTTTGAAACACCCACGCCTCCCTTTGATGCACTCGCTTGGATGCACATCCCGGGCAAACGAATGGGCAAAAAAATCTGCCAAATTCTGCTAGAGAACCATGCCGCCGACTACCAGCCAGGGCATACCAAAATCCGTCCAACCTTCTGGAAGGGGTAATCTTAAAACTCAATCTCCTTCGCAAAGCGATTGCTTGCCACAGGCGCTCCACCGGTGTCCGCCTTGCCTAGAAAGCCTTCTTCGATCGATTCGTTGATCCTTCGGTGACGCGGCGAGTTGTCGAATATCTAGTTATTTCTTAATATTTTAAGACTTGATTAATATAATCAACATAGTCTTAATATATAAAGAATTATGGAACTAAAAACAGAGACTGAGATTTCCCAAGAGATCGCAGGCCGAATCAGGGCGGCACGTGTATTGCACAAGCTCACACAAAGCGATGTGAGTCAACGCTCGGGCGTATCACTCGCGTCCTACCAGCGCTTCGAGCAGACAGGACGCATCGAACTGCTGAGTCTGATTAAAGTCGCACAGGCACTTCACCTCGAAAATGACTTCGATCAACTCTTCAACAAACCCAAACTCATGACATTGGATGAGGTCGAAAAACAAGCTCAAGTATCCACACGTAAAGGACGTGTTTATAAGCGCTCATGAAACGACTCAAGGTTCTGATGGGCGACCGAATCGTCGGCCAACTGCTTGCCCAAGAGGGAGCCCACTACTTCAGTTTTGACGAATCTTTCATCAAAGCCCTTCTCCCTCTGTCTCCCTACAAGTTACCTGTCGCTCCCGGAGTCAGCGAGCACCGCGAAGGTTATTTCTTAACGCTACCCGGTTTAATTTACGATTCACTGCCGGATCGCTTTGGCATGTCCGTTCTTCGAAAAAGCTTTCAAGACCAGGGCATACTGAGTCCAACTCCACTTCAAATGCTCAGCCATCTAGGGAGCCGAACCATGGGGGCTTTAAGTTACTCCCCCGCAGAAGACGAGCCTGCTGCCCAGGAGATGATTGATCTAGCCAATGCCGCTCGATCCGCAAAATCACTCATGCAAATGGAGCACGCCGACACGTTAGATCCAGCCATCGTAAAAGCCGGCGGCACAGCAGGTGGTGCCACGCCTAAACTGCTTGCTGCGATCTCAACCAACCGCAGTCAGATCATAACCGGCCCGAGTGTGATTCCAGCAGAGATGGAAGCATGGCTGATCAAACTAAACACATCCGATACAAAAACCTCCTCGATCTGCCAACTAGAACAGACCTATTTCGAATTGGCCAAAGCAGCCGGCATTCGTGTGCCCGAAACGATGCTCATTTCTGACAAAAAAGGAGTGCAGCACTTCGCGATCAGGCGCTTTGATCGCAAGCAAGAAAATCCGAACCAGCGTGTCCACATTCACAGCTACGCGGCCATGACTGGAATCGATTTCAGTCACCCCGGCACCGACTATGAAGACCTGCTACGCCTCACCAAGCATTTAACCCGCAACTTCGAGGATCTCTGTGAGCAATTCCGGCGTATGCTTTTCAACCTATTGGCTAGCAATCGAGACGATCACGCAAAGAACTTTTCCTTCACAATGGATTCGGCGGGAAAATGGACAAACACCCCCGCCTATGACCTACTTTATACCGACAACGACCTAGGTGGCAACTGGATGCTGATCGGTGGAAAACGAAACGACATCCGCTACGACGACTTGAAGCGATTGGCCGACTTGATGGGCATTCCACAACGCCGGCTGAATGAAATGCTTGAGCAGGTTCAGGATGCCCTCGCTCAATGGCCCGCACTGGCCAAAGCCAACGGAATAGGAACTGGATTACGCACAGTGGTTCAATCGGTGATCGAAGACCTCAACCGAACCTTAGGTAAGTGAGAATCAGCCTTATTCTGAAAACGCCGCTTTAATGCGTTTGCCATATTCATAGCCGTATTTCACATCCGGCTGCAGGTAGCCGTCTTCATAGACTTCGTTCCAGATGCCGACCGTCACAAACTTGCGAGCGTCACGCTTGAGCACCTCTTCCTTCGCCATCTCCAAGGCCTTCGCATACACATCCGGCGTGCAACCATGATAGTAGAGCATGCGCTGCGGCCCCCAGTGCCGCCAATCCTCGCGCACAGTCAGGGTCGGAAAATAGTTCTCCGCCCCCCAGACCTGATACATCTTGTCCCAGAAAATTTTGTGCGAGGGCATCATGACCGTCTCATAATCCGCTTCGTGCAGCTCACCCGTTCGGATCTGCCCATTCGGCAGTTCATACTCAATCGGTGTGACCGTCTCGAGTGATTCGTCCGCATCCGTCACATAGGTAAAACAACCGTCGAAACCGAGCCCCTTGAACCATTTGGAGAACTGTGGAAGAATCGCTCCCAAGGCCATATATACTTCATCATGCCCGTAGGTCTTGGCAATCGCGCGCTGCTCGAGCACCCATTCGCGAATTCGTTGGTCTTTCTCTGCCTTCGTGCCTTCACCGCCATGTTCATTCATTAGCACGCCGGGCGCGTGAATGATGATCGCTGGCTTGCCATCAATTTTGTAATAATTCGGCTGATTGAGGAAATTCTCACAGGCATATTCCATCGTGCCTTCGGGGATCCAAGCGTTGCCATGATTCGTCCACATTGCGAGGAACTCAATCTTCTTTTCAAAGCGATTGGTCGCCACAGGCGCTCCGCCGGTTTCTGCTTTGCCCAGAAAGCCTTCTTCGATTGATTCGTTGATGCTTCGGTGACGTGGTGAGTTGTCGAAGGCCTCTTTTGATGTCGATGGATACCAGTCAAACATCACCAGGTTGATGCCTGCCTCGCTCATCCATTTGACATGCCAATCCATCACATCCGGATCGGCCAAGCGCGAATAATAAATCCCATTGTGCAAACATTCCGGATCGGTCGGATCGTAGAGCAAGGGCATGCGCAGCGGTTTACCAAAGGCAAGCTCGGGCATATGCTTGCCGCCTGGATTCCATGCAGGAAAGTTCCAAACTGCCACCGTCCAGTCGGACTCCTTCATATCGGCAATCGGCCCCGCCTTCTGCTTGGAAACATCGATTCGATGCACCTCCGGGTTGAGCACTTCACCATCTGCGGCGAGCCAGGGTTTTTCTTTTGAAAAACGAATGACTGTGTCTTCAGCCACTGCACAAGCAGAGAACAACGAAATCGCGATTAGACTTAGGGTGACTCTTTTCATCGTAAATATTTTTTTGAATGCAAATCGAACGGGCACTGAAACTACCCTGAGCATGGAATGGGTTCGATCAAGTATTAATTATATCAATGGATCAATGCAGTGTCCTGCATATCCTCCTGTTATCCTTTTTAAGGCAGATAAAGAAAGGAATATCTGACGACTCAAAGAGCGATTAGATTGAGACCTGCAAAGCGCCCAATGCTTCCTGCAAGCCCAGCAATGCATCTTGCTCGGCCTCATTTTGAGTGACGCTGATCCGTGCCGACCGCGTCTCGACCTGCACCAGCGTGGTGATCGACAGCAGCAGTAACAGCACAAACGCCATCAAACTTAGCGCAATGACGAGCGCGAAGCCTTGGCAATTCTCTGGGGTATTTTTTGGGGAGTTCATTCTATCAAGCCATTGGCAGCATCGCCGAAAGTTTATGTAATTAAATCAGTCATCGACACCCTGTGATTCCGCTAGTCAGCAATCACTACATCTAGTTTACGCACTTGTGCCACAACTTTCAGCGGCCCGTGGCTTTCGAAAATAAAGAAGGCCCAATCAATACCATGCGCCTCGTCGGGGTTCTGAAAGTCGGCCACATCGCCCTCGAATCCGACCCAGCGATTCACCCATAAGCCACGCTGACCGGGAAAGGCTTTCGCCGCAATCGCTTGACGATAAAACTCGGTCACATCGATTTCCCCCTTAAATACAGTCTTGTCCAATTCAGGCTCTTCGAGATCGAGGTAATCACTCCCCTGCCAAGCAGATGACTGCCCCTGTCGCAACGCGGGATTGTCCAGCACATCGATCGGCAGTCGCCACCATGCGATATCGCCGGAGTTCCCACCATCGGCCACCAAGGGGTTCATCGCATCGCAATCGGTTGCCAGAAAGCCCTTACCATCGGCTTCGTCTGGGAACACGCCAACGGGCACCTGATTATAAGTGCAGAGCATAAACTCGGCTAAGCGATAGTTCGGATGGCGTTGCCTAAAGTTAATCCCAACACTCAGCTGAAAATTGACCGGCTCCAAGCGCGTCTTGGAATACTTTTCCACCATCTTGCGCTGTATCGGCAATAATGATACACCCTCCTTCTTTGCACCCTGCGCATAGGTCTGCGTATTCAGATACATCTGCTTCACTAGCCCGACCGAATCTGAATCGCCGCTGTCTAAATAATCTTGCAAGGTATACTCCCCCATCGCGGCTCTGTGATCCTCGATTTCGAGTGCAATCTCGTAGCGCAGTAAAATGCGCTTCTCGGAAGAGCCCGTCTTGGCATCCCTCAGAATCGCAACCGTTTGATCCCAGAACTCCGGTTTAGGGTGCAGACGCATCCCCCAAGAAGGCTGCTCGCGGGCATGGATCTCATTGATCGGGCAAATCCAACGAAACGGATTATAACGATTATCGCCAATAAAGGTCATACTATCCGGATTCGCCACCGCCACATACCCAAAAGTCTGTTGCAGCGTCGCCTCCGTCAATTGAGACGAACCACTCAAAATCGGATCAATCAGCTCCCCTCGATAAGGGTTCATCTGACGCGCTGCTGGCATCAGGAAATCATCCTGTCCGCGGTGCGTCTTCATCCAATCGATGAACAAAGGCTGTAGCGCCTCATACGGCTTCTTGTAGGAAGTGACCACGACCGTGTCGTCTTCCGGCTTGGGATGCTGCGGATGGTAGTAGAATTTAGGAAAAGCATATGCACTCACCCATTCACTAAACGACGCACGCAGCGCCGGATCATCGCCACAAAACGTATCCATCAGCGCACCGAGCGGCTGTAGCTTCCCGACACCATCGGTATTCGGAGACAAGTAGTCGTTGTCCATCAGCCACTGCACCTCGACCGCGACACGGGGCTGTTCACCATTCCCTGGAGTCCATTTTAAAATACCCACCTCTTCAACGGACGAATCGACCGTCGGAGCAACGGCTGAAGTAGTTTCACGCGCATCGCAGCCCGCAGTCAATGCAAACACAATTAGAATGAAGTGACGTCCGAGGCCCGTGACTCTGCTAGAACTCATATATAATGGGGAAGTGAACACAATGATATTTGATTTATTGATTCATTAAATAGCAATCGGAACAGAAAATCAACTCTAATATCAAGAAAAGCGGCGCGCCCGAGATGCCGAGTGCAATTGCGCTTACCGGGCATATTTTGATACATATATACTTGTATCTCCAAGTCCACCTAATGACGGAAAATTTGAAGCTCCTCCCCTATTTCAAAGTAATGGTCAACTCTCCCCTTGTGGCAGGAAACCATCCAGACACAGGTCCAGCAGAGCTGGGAACCGCTTATTCGCGCTGATGTAACGCTTATCCGAAAACTGGTTCTTTGCACCTTGATATCCTCGTAATTAATGGTGCATTTAAAGCTCCTCCCCTGCTAAGGGGAGGTGGCCCCGTCTGCGGGGACGGAGGGGGTTTCACAGCTATTTGAAAAAAACGCGGCAGCAAGAATCCGAATGCTCAGCCATAACCCTTCCGTCTCGCTCCGCAAACCACCTTCCCATTCTGCAAGAAAGCCCGCCACCATTCACTTTGTCGAGGCCAGTGTTGGCCAATTCAATAACCGCCAGAGTGTTTCCTACCCAAAATTGCTTCGATGTTTCAGTAAAATTAGACTTGCCCAATGCGGACAAAACACCATAGAAATATCATTAAATCATAATAAATCAACAGCAGCAGATATTTAAAACCAACCGAAATCATTAATGAGTTCTAAAAAAATACACGTCGTCAGTAACACACACTGGGACCGCGAGCACCGCCACGGCTTTCAAGAAACACGCTTCATGCTGGTCGAAACCATCGACCGCTTGATCGAAATCATGGAGGCCGATCCGGACTTTGAGAAGTTCACCTTCGATGGACAGTCAGTGTGGATCGAAGACTATCTCGAAGTGAAGCCGCACATACGGGATCGTCTCAAGGCCTTGATCGATGCCGACCGCATTCAAATCGGCCCGTGGTATTCACTCCCCGATCACTTCTCCAGCCACCCGGAGGCGATTGTGCGAAATCTGCTCATCGGCCACCGCGTATGCGAATCCATGGGTGGCGTCACCAAGTTCGGTTATTCGATCTTCTCTTTCAGCCAGATCGCCCAGTTGCCGCAGATCTACTCCGGCTTTGGTATCGATACACTGATTTTCTATAAGCTCTATCCGGTCGACACGCTGAAGAAGTCCGAGTTCTGGTGGGAATCTCCGGATGGCACACAGGCGCTCTGCTCACGCCTCGGCCCGCTCGCGCGCGCTAATTTCTACTTCTCCTTCACAATTCCAGCAATCCTGGGCGGCAATGCCTTGGGTAAAGGAGATGGCTGGCAGGTGCGTTTTACAGACGGTGCAAAGATCTGCCGCCTAATCGACGACTCCTTTGAGCATCCACACGCCACTGAGCTGGAACAAGATATTCGTATCCGCGATGAGGAAATTGCCGAAGCGGTCAAGAACACCATCGAATCCGCTGCGTGCGAATCCTTCAACCAGGACGTGCTACTAGGCTTTGACGGCAACGACTTCACCATGCCAGTTGCCGAACTTCCAGAGTCGCTACGCAAGGCCAATGAAGTCAGCGACGACATCACCTTCGTGCACAGCACCCCACTCGATTACTTTGCAGAGTTCCGCGAAACGACCGATCTCACACAGTTGCCGGTCGTCGGCGGTGAAATGCGCTTCGGGCCGCTCTGCCGTCAGCACTGTGAGCTGATGGGCACTGCCATTGCGATCATGCACCGCCTCAGCCAGGTGGAATCTCTGTTGATTCACACCGCTGAACCGCTTGCGGCCTTTGCATCGCTCGGCGGCCACACCTACCCGCGCGACATCCTGCGCCTGGCATGGAAGAAGTTGCTGCAGAGCCAATCGCACGACTCCACCCACGGCATCGGCGTGCCAAACATCGTGCCAGACACCATGCACCGCCTCCTTGAGGCCAAAGACATGACCGAAAGCGTGGCCAACCGTGCCGTCCAAGGTCTCGTCAAGCAAATCGATACCAGCTCTGCAGACAGCAATGATATCCTAATCACCGTGTTCAACCCGACCGCCTACGAGCGCAGCGAAACCACACGCTTGCTGGTCGAACTGCCACGCGGCGAAGCAATTGCCGACTGGTGGCTTGAGGAAATGGATGGCACTCGCGTCAACATTTACTCACACACCGAAGCGTCCCTCAACCTCGCATCGGTAAATCACGAGAACCGCCCGAAGGCGCTTTATATCAAGCGCGTGGACATCGATGCAGAGATTAACCACATTCCTGCCTACGGCTACAAGACCCTGCGTCTAGTGCGTAAGATCGAAGAAGGCTTTGTCGACATCTTCCCATTCCCGAATCCAAAGGACCCCTACCGTCCGCTTGGACGCATGCCCAACATCCTTGAGAATGAATTCCTCAAGATCGACATCCTGCCCAACGGCACCGTCGATGTAACCGACAAGGAGAACGGCAAAATCACTCGCGGCTTGAATCTCCTGCTCGATACGGGGGATGCCGGCGACATGTGGATCCACCGCAAGCCGAAGATCAACAAGATCATCAGCAACCTCGGTGCCAATGCAGACATTCAACTCATGCGCAACTCTGGGCTGCTCAGCACCTTCCGCGTCGAAGTCGTGCTCAACATTCCGGAATCGCTAACTCAGGATCGCCTCGCACGCTCCGAGCACACCGTGCCGGTTAAGTTCACCACCGACATCACCCTGCGCAAGGGTTCCCATCGCCTGGAGTTCAAGATGAGCTATAACAATGTCTGTAAGGATCACATGCTCACCGTGCGCTTCCCTGCGGGCATTGAAACAGAAACACTCGCATCGGATGTCGCCTTTGAAGTGCGCGAACGCCCGGTCGAAGTCATCACCGACGACAACGGCGAGCGCGGCCACGAACTCCGCCGTCAGCCCAAGCACCGCTTCATCGACATCTCCGATGGCACGCATGGCTTGGCAGTCTTCGGCAAGGGACAAAACGAATACGAGCCACATCAATATGATGACGGTGCTGGCGTTGAACTGACCCTGATGCGTGCGATGACCCAGACCTTCCCGGTTCACTGGGATGTCTTCTTCTCCTACGAAAAAGAAGAGTCGCAAAGCATTGGCGAGCACAGCTTCGAGTATGCGCTCTACTTCCACGAAGGCGACTACAAGCAAGGCTGCGTGCAAAAGGAAGCACAGCAATACATCACACCGCTCACCGCAGCGCAGTATGGCAAGGGCCGCTTCGAGGGCTCCCTGCCGCTTGAACAAGGCAGCTTCCTCTCCGTCACCAACCCGCTCACCAACGTCAGCGCAGTCAAGCTCGCTGAAGATCGCGACGATGCACTCGTGGTGCGTGTCAACAACCCAAGCGACATCGCTGTGGACGAAACACTCACCCTGCTGCGTCCGGTCAAGAAAGCCTGGCTGTGCGACATGAACGAGGAACCAATCGAAGAGCTGGCGATTCAGGACAACTCAGTCTCCGTAAAACTCGATCCGTTCAAGATCGTCACGATTCTAGCAGAATCGTAGTTCGATTCCGGATACAGAGTTAAACAATTACAACAAAGCCCCGCTCGAAACCGAGCGGGGCTTTTTGTGTTTTTTCTTAAAGCAACTAAACGATGTAGCCACCTCACCCGCCTAAAAGCCCTTTAGTCGAAGAGAGAGAGAGAGGGGGGGGTTAAGACACGCTCTAAGACGAACTCAATACAGCAGATACAAGGTAGCGTGCAGCTTCAGCAAACGTCCATCGTCGTGGCCACAAGAGAATGGAACTCCTGCGCTTCTGCGAAATGATGATTCACAACCGCCCCGCTAAAGCGGCCCTTGGGTGCTCGCCCAGCCTGCCGCGTGCGCGTAGCGTTTTACGCTGCGGTTGTATCAATATGCGATGGCATTGAGCGCCCTACAAGGATAGCGCGATTTGCGTAGCGCGCAGCTTCAGCAAGCGTTAATAACCGTGACTGTGACTCTGAACGTTTGCTGAAGCTGCACGCTACGCCATGCCCTGACCATGCGTCGACTCGCGTGCATCGATTTGCGACACATAAAAGACAGCCATCCATCTGCGAAATGATTGTTCACAACCACGCTAGAGCGGTGCTTCTTCCTTGGCCGAGGCCACAGCGGACGTGTCGGGCGAGTTTGGAGAGCTAATCCTGAACGCCTACTTCAAGCGAGCGAGGATCTGCTCGAAGTTATCGTCGTAATGCGTGCACAAGGATTGCGTGCCACTATCGACGATGTTGCCGCCACTAATTCCCAGCGGGGCGAATCCGGCCAACATAAGAGAGAGGACGCCCGCCCCACTGTCTTCGATGCCGACGACAGAATGACGTTCTTCAAACGGAATGCCGAGCCCCACACGGGCGGCTTCAGCGTAGAGCCATGGGTGCGGCTTCGGCGAGAGCTCACCCAGCGTGCCCGGCTCTCCCGGACGGATCGCATGCCCCGCGGTAATAATCGCGTCATAAAACTCATTCGGGTCGCCCATACCGAGGGTCTTGAAAGCATCGAGGATCTCAGGCCAAGCCTTTTCGTAAAGTCCCGAGGTGACTAAGCCGATCTTTACCCCCATATCCTTTAGCTCGTAGAGGAAGTCCTTGATGCCCGGCGATGGCGTAAACGCATTCGGCTTACCACGCCCCTCCATGATCTCATTCATCTCAAAATTCGTGTGCTTGAAATACCACTTCCGAGCCTCTTCGACAGATTTATCGGGGCAGTATTTATCAATGCAATATTGCAAGTGTTCCGATACCGAGTGCCCGGAGACGTGCGGCTCATCGCTGCCCTCCAGTTCAAACTTCGGATCCCCCAGCAGACTTGCGGTGGTTTGTTCGATGATCCAAATCCAAAAATGCTCACTATGCACCGTGGTGCCATCCAGATCCATGAGCACCGCCTTAAGTGGCTTCTCAATCTTCACATCGTGCACCGGATAATAAGCCGGATAGCCCATCGCCGACTTCACCAAAGCGAATTGTTTACCGTTTTCATGTGTCACGAACTCCACCTTGCGGTCGGCCGTGCCCTTGACTTCGACGACCCCCTGTTGGCCCGCGACAAAGGCGGCGTCACACGTTTGCTCCAAATTGATTAAATGATCCATTTGCATATATCATACAATCATTGTGGCTATTTTGGCTTCAAGTCGATACCCATTTCTAGAAATATAAAACACCCATATTGATGTATTGATTTATCTTGCACAAATCTCAGTATATCATTTATTCATTTTAATATATGGAAAAATCAATTCTTACAGGAGTAAACTATTTCGCAGGCTGGTGGGAACCGCTGCCAAACAAGTGGCACCGCCACGCTGATTCCTTTGCGACTGAGCAAGGCACCGACTGGCGCCCGGACTTCCCAGAGCGTGTGCCCTTGTTGGGCGAGTTTAACTGCCAAGAGACGATGGACCGCGAACTGATCGCAGCTGGAGACTACGGCGTGGATTTCTTTCCGATTCTTTGGTATTACAATGAAGCAAGGCAGCCACGCGAGCCACACAGCGAAAAACTCAACCATGTGTTCGACGAGTTTGTCGCCTCCCCCAACGCGGATCGGGTCAACTTCTTCATCGAGTTCTGCAATCACCCTCCCTTTGAAGTCACCACAGACGAACAATGGCAGGAGTGCTTGGATGCTTGGGAAAAATACCTCACCCACCCTTCCTATTTGAAAGTGGGCGGACGTGCGGTGTTCAAAATCCACGGTGCCAACTATTTCATCGAGCAAAACGGCGGCGACATTGAGCGCTGCACCACACAGCTCGATTCCATCCGCGCGCTGTTTGCCAAGCACGGTATGGAAGTGATCATCGGCGCTGGCGTGATGGCCGCAGAGCACGTGTCGGCGGACAATCCAATCGCAAAGGTCTTCGACTTCACCTGCACCTATATGGATCTACCCGACTTGGTGCGCACCGAAGACGACTACGCTTACGAGTTGCTTGGCGAACATTGCCGCATGGCACGCCAAGTGCACAGCAAAGACGCGATCCCCTACATGCCCTACATGCCCGCAGGCTGGAGCCCGCGCCCGTGGCCCGAGACGCGTCCGTTCTTTGCCCTGCCCAACCGCGCGGAGTGGCGCAAGGAGCTGACACTCCTACAGGAGGATCTATTGAATTTACCCAACCTCGGTCTACCGTTGCCCGACGGCAGCGTGCAAGCCGCATTCAATTGCTATGCATGGAATGAGTTCGGTGAAGGCGGCATCGTCGCACCGACTCACATTACCGAATACATGAAGCTCGAAGAGCTGCAGCTGGTATTCAAACCAGAGAGCTTAAAGACACAGAAGCAAGGGCAGCAGACGGTGTAAAAACGCAGAGCAACGCGGGCGGACAGCATCAGCCCGCACAAAGGCCAGCGCTTTTGAAGCTATATTCAGAAGTTAGGAGTCAGACGGAGGTCTGCCGTAGATGCGTAGCAAGTTAGTCTTTGGTAATGAAGCCGGAATGCCGTCTATTGTCGCCTGCCGAGCGCAGCGACACTCAACCGAAGGGCGAAGCCATTTGGCGAGAAGCAAAGACATCATAAAGCACTGATGTTCAGCTTCTAACTCCTGCCTGCTGACTTCTAACTACTCTTTTAAGGTTGAAGCATGGCTGGCCAATCAGGGGTGTGAAAAAAACCGAGACGCACCACCCCCCTTATGTCTAATTTAACTGAGCAAACGCAGGCTTAGTTAGTAGGTCATGAGTGCGCATAGGGATTTTCACTAAGGCGAAGCAACATCTTATAGCCAATAAAGACTTCGGGAATACCTGTATCGCATGGCGCTCCTTAGCATTTAGCACCAGATCGAAGAAATTCGAAAACGCTGCAACGATCAAATACCGAAGATTAAACCTACGCGCGGGGCCACTGGAATCGCATTTCTCAACTATAAGTTCAGAGAAGAAGGTTTCAAAAGAGACCCAGTCATCGTTCGGGGGCTGAACGCGATCTCAATTGGAACTACAGGATTACTGATATTAGCGGTGAGGTCGCGAAGAGAAAAAGCCCTGACAAACCCCTTCCTAGGAAAATCGAAGGTTTACCCAATACAGTATAGCTTTGGCTCGACTCTGTGGGTGGCGAAGAAATGAGGATCGACACCTCTAACCTTTGCAAACTAATGCAAGCGGTCCTCTCTAAGGCAAAAGTCGGCTACTTGAGAAACTGCCTCAGGCATAACTTTTGTTTCTATGCGTTCTCTATGACTGGGGACCACGGAAAGACGAGAAAATGGTCGAGACACCGAACAGAGAAGTCGTTTGACGACAATACGTGAATGTGAGCAGAAGCTCGAAAGCCGAAGCGCTCGACTACTTCGAGTTGACGCCTTCAGACAATCACGTAGCTCGCCTGGAAAACCGGCACCGACAGCACCAGCCGACCATCAACTGGCCAACAGATGATGAATTTGGCGAACTCATTGCCCAGATGAGCAACGTTAGGATCGCCAAAATGTTGGGATGCACTGAAGCTGCCGTCCGCAAAAAACGGAAAAAACGCTCAATATAAGCCAATAGTTCGAGGCTAACGATTAGTATTTGTTCAGTATAATTCCTATAAACTAGTCTAAACTGGGGTCCTGACGTAGGTAGAAAATCGCAACTTCAGCATCACCCTACTTAACAGAAATTTTTTAATTATCACATACTTAGGGGCTTAAGAAATGGAGCGAACGAAGAGGCTGCCTGAGGCTGCGCCTCACTGCTGCGCAGCGACCTGAAGGTCGAGCCATCTCCGCACGCTGCGCGGGCTCCGTCAAACTCTCGGGATAGTTCTCACCTCTTAATTATTCCAATAAAAAACCCCCGACCGTTCGGATCGGGGATTTAAAAAATGGAGCGAGCGAAGAGGTTCGAACTCTCGACATCCACCTTGGCAAGGTGGTGCTCTACCAATTGAGCTA
>Ga0206125_10002109_pt1 | contig 21567 bp, 11 predicted proteins | sample Helgoland_Spring_4_FD_148598 | JGI IMG/M metagenome (GOLD analysis project Ga0206125, IMG submission 148598) | Pelagic subsurface seawater microbial communities from Kabeltonne, Helgoland, North Sea - Helgoland_Spring_Bloom_20160331_1 | ecosystem: Environmental > Aquatic > Marine > Epipelagic ... | reverse complement strand
TAAATTCCTGAAGAATAAAGTGAGAGATTATTCCAATTAAAAGAATAACATGCATGTTGATAGGAATAAGAAGAAGTACTTTGGAAAATAGTTAGACTTAAAGTTGCTATACTATCACAGCCATCTGTATTTGTTGTAGAGTAAGTGTAAACTCCACTTACAGTATAAGTTGTTCCATTCCAAGTATAAGTATCACACTCCGTTACTGATACAGTAGATGTAGTGGAATTAGTAATCGTAAGATCTAAGGTTGCTGTACTATCACAGCCATCTGTATTTGTTGTAGAGTAAGTGTAAACTCCACTTACAGTATAAGTTGTTCCATTCCAAGTATAAGTATCACACTGCGTTACTGATACAGTAGATGTAGTGGAATTAGTAATCGCAAGATTTAAAGTTGCTGTACTATCACAGCCAACTGCATTTGTAGATAAAAAAGAGTATGTTCCACTTACAGTATAAGTTGTTCCATTCCAAAGATAATCATTACACTCCGTTATTGATACAGAAGATATAGTGGAATTAGTAATCGTAAGATTTAAGGTGGCTGTACTATCACAGCCATCTGTATTTGTTGTAGAGTAAGTGTAAACTCCACTGGCAGTATATGTATTCCCATTCCAAGTATAAGTATCACACTCCGTTACTGATACAGTAGATGCAGTGGAATTAGTAATCGTAAGATTTAAGGTGGCTGTACTATCACAGCCATCTGTATTTGTTGTAGAGTAAGTGTAAACTCCACTGGCAGTATATGTAGTCCCATTCCAAGTATAAGTATCACACTCCGTTACTGATACAGTAGATGTAGTGGAGTTAGTAATCGTAAGATTTAAAGTTGCTGTACTATCACAGCCAACTGCATTGGTAGATAAAAAAGCGTATGTTCCACTTACAGTATAAGTTGTTCCATTCCAAAGATAATTATTACAGGAAGTTATTGAACTTAAAGATGTAGAGTTATCTTTAATTATAAGATTTAAAGTATATGAACTATCACAACCAGAATTACTAATAGTATCCCAGACAAAAACACCTGATTGAACAAAAGTAGAGTTGTGCCATGAATATGATGTACATGCAGTATCATAAATTTCTTGTGAGAAAGATGCTAAAAGATTAACATTCTGATTTACTGTACCTGAACATAAATTAGAATCAATATAATAATAAGACACTAAATGCGAACCAACCGACAAAGTGTCTGTATTAAACAAAGTACTCTCTACCCCATCAATAGAATAAGTTCCTCCCAAGGGTAAACCTCCAGTCAATACAAAAGGAGAAACATCAGAACATACATCTGATATAGTTGAAAATGTAATATTTGAAGCAGAATTTGTAAAGAAATCAGGGCCAGAAAACCAATTTGTAGATGAAGTGCAACCATAAGGTCGAATCCTCCAGTTATAAGTAGTGTTTTCTAATAATGATGTTAAGTTAATAGTATCTACATTAACATTATTAATAGTAACAACATTAGGATCAGCTGTTGCCCATGAAGATGTTGAACCATTAATTCTATACTTAACACTAAAATGTGAAGCATAAATCGCACTCCAGTTTAAAGTGACATTATCACAACTTTCTTGAACTATATTAAGGTTTGTTGGGTCACAACAATTAATAACAGTAACATTAACCTTAGCTATACTATCGCATGATTGAGAATTAGTTCCAACCCAACTATAATCACCACTTTGAGAAATATTAATACCATTCCATAATGTTGAATCGCACAAAGTAAGAGTATCAAAACTTTCAGTAGAACTATTAACAGTTAAATTTAAAGTAACATTACTATCACAACCATTTAAGGTATTTCCAAGCCAACTAAAAGTACCAGAAGTAGTTAAAGTTTGTCCATTCCAAATCAAAGTATCACAAGTAGTTAATAAATAAGAATAATCTATTGCACTAGCAATTGTAAACATTTGAGTAGCTGATTGCCCACTTTCAGTATAAGTAATGATATAAGTACCATCACTTAATGAGCTCGGACTAAAGACCCCATTAGAAATACCAGGACCAGTATAAACTCCACCAGCTGGAAACCCTCCTGTTAAAATATAATCAGCATCACCTTCACAAAAAACGGTTTGAGTTTCAATAAATGAAAAAGGAGTGAAGGTAAAATCATATACAACATTAGCATCACCATACTGAGTTAATGGAGCTCCATTAGTATTAGTCCATCCAGAGAATGATACGATACTATCAGTTGATTTATAAATTAAAATAGAATCTTCTGAACTATCATATATGTGTAAAAAGAAATCTTCACCGCCATTCATTCCTTCATCAGTAGCTGGAGTAGTTGCATCATCACCATAAATAACCAAGTTAATATACGCAAATCCATTCCAAGCCATTAAAGCAGAAGCCCCACAACAATTACCACTAGCATCAAACGCTGCAATAGTATCTGAATCACTAACAGGAATTCCGTTGATTAACGCTTGACCATAAAATGTAGCTGAGGAATTAGTTGGCGTAAATGAGAATCCTGATTGTGAATAAACTGAAGTTACTTGTAAAATACCAAACAATAATAGTATGATTTTTTTCATAGCTTAATTTTTTTAATAATTATTTTTTCTGCTTGCTTTATTGAAAGAAAATAAATCCCATTTGAAAAGGTATTTTCTATTTTTATATCTTTAGCATCTACATTAGATGAATAAATTGTAGCTCCTAGAGTATTTTTAATTGTAATAAAATCAATCTTTTTATTATCACTAATTGAGATAACATCTGAAACGAATACTTTAAAACTTGAACTTTTATCATTTATGCCTGTAACACTTACAAAAGTATAAGCATCAGACATTGAACTACAATTACCATTACTAATCTCAACAAAATATATTCCATCAATAGCTGGCTCATATGTAGGGAAGCTAGCGCCAGGTAGAATATTCATATTAGCATCATACCATTGATAGGAGTTAGCTGAAACATTACTCTCTAATACATTATTATTTTGAGTAATTATTGGAGGAGTAGGACTAGCATTCACTTCTACTAAAGTTTGTTCATTTTGCACACATCCGTTTCCATCAGTTAAATAGTAAGAAATCCAATAACTGCCAGCTCCTAGTAAATTAGGATTAAAACTATTGGCAGTAACTCCACTACCCGAATAAGTTCCACCAGATGTTGCTGAATAAAGAGAAACACTTGCATCATTATCACAATATGGTCCGGTTGAAAGCAATGTAGCATCAGCTAAAGAGAAAACAACTGCATTAGCAGTAGCTGAAGTTCCATTTACAATATAAGTAATTGTATGAGTTCCTATACCAGAAATTAAAGGATCAAAGATTCCATTATTAACTCCATTTCCAGAATAAACACCTCCAGAGGGTTGCCCTCCAGTTAAAATGTAAGGGCTAGCATTCTCACAGAGAGATAAATTTAAATTTAATGTTACAACAATGGAATTTTGAAAATCATAAATTGTTGCCGGATTATCATAACCACCTAAAGGAGCACCATTAGTATTAGCCCAACCACTTAAATACGAAATATTAGCTGATGAAGGATAATCAATGTAAGTACTTGTTGATACTTGATAGATTTTTAGCGTAAAATCTTCATTACCACTCATCCCCTCATCAACTGTTGGAGTTGTAGCGTCATCACCATAAATAACTAAATTAATGTAAGCGGAACCACTATTAATAATTAACTGACTTGCTCCACAACAATTACCACTAGCATCAAAAGCGGCTATCCAATCATTAGCGCTAGCTGCTACTCCATCAATAGTTGCTACACCATAAATAGTAGCAGATGAGTTAGTAGCAGTATAATTAAATAATGATGGTTGTTGAGCTTTTAAACCAAAGCACAACAACACTCCAAATATTAGTATTAAATTTTCTTTTTTCATTTTTATATTTTTATTGTATCACTACTCTTTCAGTTGTGATCTTAGTTCCATTTATATATAATTCTATCATATAAATTCCTTTTTCAAAGTTTGTAGCATCCCACTCTGATGTATAATATGATGCTTCTTGCCTTGCGTTTACAAGCTCATCAATTTGCCTTCCAGCAATATCAAATACCTTAATACTAACATGAGCTGTAGTATTTAACTGATAGTTAATTGTAGTTGTAGTGGATAGTGGATTTGGATATATACTCCAAGCTCCTCCATTCGAAAATTCTAAATCAATAGTTTTGAGCTCCATATTACCATTAAAGCTAACTGAAGAATAAATCTCCTCTCCATTAAACTTAAATGTTAAGTACTCCCCTTCTTGTAAACCTTCAATCATCTCTGTTGTAGGATCATCACCATAAAGTGCAGTTGTCATTAAATAACCACCATTTACAATCTCAAGTTTGGCTACAAGTTCGTTAGCTGAATTTAAAACCTCAACAAAGCTACCAACATGACTTTCCAAATTAGAGGTACCGTTAACGAACATAAACTCAGGGCTGAATTTAGCCCCTTCATTATTTGCCATTCGGTAACTTCCTGAGCCTACAGCATTATTTACTTTTATCCAGTAACCAAATGGCCTTTGCATACTATTTAAAGTATTAAGGAAAGGCAATCCATTAGGATTAAATAATAATGTACCTTGATTGAATCCTGTACAATAAACCAAATTGTTATTTGCTATTAAAGTTCCTAAATAAGAGGTAGGTGCTTCAGCTGTTGTATTCATATAACCACTCAAATTCCAATTGGCATTTAAAGGTATTTTATAAGTAGCTGGAATAGTTGTACCAGAAATACTAAGTGTATCATCAACCAATACTTTTACCCAATAACCATAACCATCAGTAAACTGAGTTAAAGTATTAAGGAAAGGTAAGCCATTAGGATTATAAAGTGATGAACCTTGATTAAAGGCAGTAACATAAACTAAATTTCCTGGCATAAGTGAGCTAAAAATATTAGTCATATCATTATTGTTAGGAGACTTATTAGCTGAAATTAAATTCCAACCTGCTGTTAACGGAATTACATCCTCATTATCAGCAAGTGTTATAGTTACCCAAGCAGTATCAGAAGCATTACCATTAACATCAAAATGAACAACACCATAAGTATAAGTACCACCAGAGAGTGTAGAAACATCCAATGTCATAGTATCAACTACACCTAATGATGTAAAACCATTAGTTGATATTACATTCGAATAAGCATAATCAGGTACTGCTGGTGCATCCCAATAAACAAGAACATCATCAGTATTAGCTACAGGCATAGCTGAAGCTATTGGAGCACTTGGCGCCATATCATCAGTAGAATAACCACACATTACATTAGAATACCAGAAAGTAGCACTATCACCAGTGTGTGCAACTACTACATAGCAGTTATTAAACATACCATTAGCAATAGAACTATCACCTAAAGTTGCAGCTTCATAAGCATAAGCAGAAAAACTTTGTGCTTGCATGCTGCCCATCATTTGCCAATTTCCTTCATTTACTGAATCTACAGTAGCTCCACTAATATCATAATTACGCCATATGCTATAATGTGTAACATTATTTACAAGAGTTGAATTATCCCAAACAGATGCATCAAATAGAATACCTGCTATACCACCTTGATCTTGAGGGCTATCTTCAATTGAAGTAATTAATGGTGATCCATCTGGTACAGGAGTACCACCCCAGAACCAGTTATCTGGCCCACCATAAATACCAATATCAGCTCTTACTCCACCTAAACCATAAGGCATATTTGCATCCACCTGCCATGGAGTACCAGCATCTACACAGTTACTAAATGTACTCATGTGCTGCTCAGTATCAACAAATACAGGATCATCATCAATGCTACCATCTCCAAAGTAGTACTGAGATCCAGATGTACCATAAGCACCACTACCTTGTATTGAAGTATATGAAATAGAAGAAACACCAGAAGAAGTATGTATTTGATGATAATTTACAATATCATTCCCCCAAATAATTGAGTTTCTGATGTTAGAAAAATTGTTACCTGTTAGGTAAATACCCTCATTATTATTAAATGTAATATTTGAATAGTTGGTATTTACTTGGCCTCCACATTCAATTCCATAAGCACCATTTCCTGTTACCATAGATGAAGATAAATTTACATTAGACATATAAGAATCATCAGTTTTGATACCAACACCACCATTATCTTTAATAAATGAATATTTTAAGTCAACTACAGAATTATCTCCTTCTATATAAATTCCATTACCTGCACAATCTTTTATTGTTGAATTATACAATGAAACAATTGCATTAGGGTAATCAACTTTTATCCCAACATCATCTCCATTTTTTAAAGTTGAATTATTAATTGTAAGCAATGAATCATTAAAGTCTAAAATAGTTTCTCCTCCATCTAAAGTAGATTGATTAATCATTAAACTACCAAAGGTAGAAAGAACACCATAATTCGTTGACTTAAATTCAGTATTTTCAATGATTGTATTACCCTGAATAACTAAATCTGAATTTATATCACTATCAATGATGGTTAACTCCGCGGGTGTAGAAGAGTAAAAAGAAAGGTTGTCTAAATAAATGTATGTGGAACCAGACCAATGATATAAATACAACTTAATTTCAACTTCATCACCTAAGTTTGATGGTATTTGATGATAAACAATTTCCCAATTTTCTTCAGTTGCCCAAGTTGGGCCAGAATAATTATCTGCCCAGTATTGAATCCAAGAACCATTATTTAATCTATAGTAAGCTTGTAACTCACTATATTGTGGATATTGCATACCATAAATATAGTAATCAAAAGAAAATGCAACATAACCACTATCAATAACAGATTCGGAAAGTATGAGATTAGAACTTGTGTTCTGCTCATAAAGTGAAAAAGAACTTTTATTACCATAATTACCGTTTATTTCCCAGCTATCATTAGTTTGAAAATCACCAGAGTTTAACAATCCATCCTCAAAATCTAAAGTTGAAAATCTATTTTCAAATTTTGTTACTTTAGCTTTAATTGAAGATGATTCTATCGTAATATTATTATCTGAACTAATATTAACCAATACGTCTTTTAAATAATTAATTCTAAAATTATCCATATAAAAATTAACATAATTATAGGTGCTGTTGGAATAATCACATACGAATTTAAATTCGATTTGATCTCCTGTATTTAAAACTGACGAAAGATCATAAACTGCTTCACTCCAAGAAGACCAGCTATTATTATTTGTTAAATTTGCTAAACTTACCCACGTTCCATTACTATTGATACTATAATATATTCTCATAAAGGTAGAACTTTCAGTATATATATTATAATCAAATTCAATTAAACACTTCTCGGAATTCATTGTTATTGGTCCAGTATAAAATTGCTTATCTCCTGTAGTAGTTTCCATTTGAATTCCTTTACCATCATCATATCCATAAGTTTCACCCCAAGACAAATAATTTATATCACCTGTCCAATTTAATAATGCGCTACCATTATCACTTTCAAAATCTTCAAAAAATAAAGAATTAGTTGTAGACTGATTTATATTACAGTAATTTATCTGAGCAAAATTATTTATATTAATTTTCTGTAAATCAAGTATTGAAATACTATCAGAAGAAGTTCCATTTGCAATTAATTGGCCTTCAACAACTAAATCAAATCTGTTACCATAAATAGTCACTCCTGGTTCAATAGTTAAAGTACAACTATCAGCAACTGTAATATCACCAGTTAAGGTAAATGGGCTATTAATTAAAGAGAGAGTACCACATACTGCTCCACTAATTTCACTCACACCAGTCCCTTCAACAAATACATTATAAATAGGTGTGTTTGGGTCATTACTTGCAATAGCAATAGTAGCTGTACTTAAGCCGCTTAATACAGGTGTATAAGTAATACTTACATACATACTAGCACCCTGTGCAATAGTTGCTGTAGTGGGCGATACTGTAAAGTCCGTATTATTGCTACTTATATTAGTAAGAGCCATAGTACCCGTACCCGTATTGCTAATCATAAAACTATCAGTAACACTTGTACCTAATGAGATACTCCCTAAATTTAAACTATCGGTACTTGTAGAAATAGTTACTTGTACTCCCTCACTATTTACTACAAGTGAACCACTACCAAAAATAGAGCCAATAAAGTCAAGCGTATCGCTAAAATTACCTACAACTGTTGGGTTAAAGCTTAGTTGTATAGTTATTGAGTCTGAGGCGCTAATTAATACAGAATTGGTACTAATACTAAACGGAGCAGCAATTCCCGTCAGAGTTAAAGTTTGTTGCGCTGCAACAGTATTGACAAAAACAACATCAATAGTTGTTGTGCTATCGACTGTAGTTGGTGTAAAAGCATAAGGAGAGTTAATTTGAGCAACTATTCCATTTCCTGTTTGTGCCTTAATAATAAATGCACATAGCATTATTAAGCAAATTGTAAGTAATTTTTTCATGATAAAACTTTTTGGTTTATGTTATTGTACTTGTCGTAATAAAGTTCGCAATCTACAAAAATCTATCAAATTGACAAGTACGTAAAACACGCACACAATAATTGATTAAATAACTGATTTATATATTGTTATGTTTTTTACTAAATATAGAATGCAGTCTTTTATGCTTTTTTCAAAACATTTTGATGGATTCTATCGTTTTTTTTTTATTGAGTTTTTTGAGTGTTTTTTATATAAAAAAAGAACCACAAAAGCAGTTCTTATTTATTACAAAAATTAAGGAAATTTAGTCGGGGTAGCAGTACTAGATTCTTCTAGTTATGACAATCCAAAAGGTACCCGAATAGGTCCCTCGCTATTTATAGATCAAAACTATAAAGCAAATATAATAAACTTATTGCAGTATCAGTTTCTTATTAACCACTCCATCATTAGTTTCTATACATGTGGTAATAAAACCTTACACATCCAAAGTAATATATATTTTGAAAAAGTTCGAAATTAGGACCGAGAGGCCCACCAAAAAGAAACCCACTCATTTGAGTGGGTTTTCTTTTATTCAATAATTATTTTCTTCTCCATCGTTCCATCATCATAGATGTAAAAGAGAGGTGTATTTTTTCTGTAAGGAGTTTTTTGTCCTAATATATCAGTAATTTTTAAAAGTTTTCTTTCTGAATTAAATTCTAAAATACTTGTAGGGACATTAGTAACAGTAAAAACTACATTTATAATACATCCTGCTTTATCTTTCACATCACAGCTATATATACCATTAGAAGATGCTGTAATAGTTGATAAAGTATCTCCTGTAATCCACGTATAACTGTACGGAGGTATTCCTCCACTTACATTGGCTGTTAAATCAAGTGCAGACTGACTAATTGAAGCGGTTAGTGGTGGTGGTTCATTAATTACATATGTTTCTACTGTACTATTTCCATTGGCATCCGTAACAGTTACCATATAAGTGCCAGCAAATAAATTAAAAATATCTTGACTTGCATCCGTGAATCCATTTGGGCCTACCCAAGAGAAAGTAAAAGGAAAAGCAGTTCCAAAGACATCTAACATAATAAATCCATCTGAAAATCCATTACAGCTCACATCTACCAATTTATCTAAATCAACCATTGGCGGAGAAACAACAATGCTATTCAAGGAATTACCTAAGTAGTAAACAATATCTCCATAAGGATTTCCTGCAGAATCTGTTTCAATTTCAGCTAAACTCCAAGTTATTGTAGAGTCATTAGTTCTCCAGCTATAACGACTCTCATTCCAAGAGATAGAACCACTATTAGGCTCTTGCACCCATTGAGATAATCCTGTTAATGTGTCTGTTATCTTGAGCAAAGTATTATCAAACTCAAAACTTGTTTCATATACTCTTAATGCATCAAAAGTTCCATTTGGAAGCTGAACTTGACCCCATCCATCCACAATATATTTATCCGTATTTCCATAAACTGCTTTAATAGAGTCAATAGTAAAAGGCCCTGGTACTCCTGCTAAAATAGAAGGCAGTGGAGGAGACAGCAAGGTATCCCATTGAAATAGAATCTGCGTATTGGTAATGGTGTCTAAATAATTTAAAGGTGTAGGTAATAACATCTTATTGTTAGGATAAAGCATTCCTGCATCAACATAACCAACAGCAGCAAGTCCATTTACCGATCTATTTAAATAATAATACGTTGCCGAATCTAGCTGCGCACAAATATTACTTGAGGGAAAACTAGCTTGATACGGGGTTGTTAAAGGATCAATAAATCCTAGCAGCATATCTGGCATTCCTGCGGCATTTGCAAAATTCCAGTTTTGATTCGCTCCAGATGGTCCAGGTAAATAATTGCCAAAATCTTCTGCTGTAATTACGGTATCACCAATGTTTGGAAGATTTGCACTTGTTACTATTATCTGTGAGTAAGATAAAAATGGAAGTAGTAAGATTAAATAAAGTATTTTTTTCATAATGCAAACATACTTATTAATTTTCTAAAAAAGTTCGAAATAAGGACCGAAAGGCCCACCAATAAAGAACCCACTCAAATGAGTGGGTTTTTATTTATTCTATAGTTAATCTCTTCTCAACTGTACCATCATCATAAATGTAAAAGAGTGGCTCGTTCTTTCTTCCTTTTGTTTCTCTTCCTAATATATCTATTATTTTAATAAGTTCTTTATCAACAGATTTTTCTTCTATTGCTGTACTATTACAAAATTGAGAATAAGTTATTCTATTGGAAGATTGTAAAGAGTCGTTAAAAACTGAAAAAGAATTTTGATCTGATTTAAGATAAAAATTAAGCCAAATTTTTAAAAAATCATTAGTTACGCTTTGTTGCTCGTTTCTTGTAATATTTAAGTTTGGGTTACAAGAAGATTCCCCAAAACTACATAGCGTATTTTCATTAGCGAAGTAGCAATGCCCTCCATTTATAATGCTAATTTGTGTTTTACATATAGAGTTTAAACTATCAAACATAATATTTTGATTACTTATTGGTGGTGAAACACAGTCATCCTCCCCAGAAAATATAAGTGAAGGTATAGTGATATTACTTGCTGCAGATATTGCTGAAGGACTAGTTTCAGCAGCAGCAAAATTAATTAATGTATTAATGTTTGGATTATTTTCTGTAGCAAGGAAACTAGCACCGCCACCCATAGAGTGGCCCATTATTCCAGTTTTAGGTAATACAGAATTATAAAATATAGACGAACTGTTCTGAGACTCTATCTGCATTTGAGATGAAATAAATCTTAAATCATCTGCAAAAATCTGATGATTTGGAGTAAAACCCATCTCGGTTGTTGGAAAACACAAGATATAACCTTCTGAAACTAAAGAAATCCAGAAGTTCTCATATGCATCCCAACTTATTAAAAAACCATGTCCAAATACTATTACTGGAAAGTTACCAATTGAAATAGACACATCATCTCCATTACTATCAGCAGGATAATAAATTTCAGTATTAACATCCCTAATTCTAGTGTTGTCATAAAGGACAGTGCTTGTATGTCCTATGTTAAACGTTTGGGCGAATAAATTCGACGAAAACAACAAAAAAAATATGAAAACTAAATTAATTTTAAAGGGTCTAAAAATTTTCATCTTGTATTATATTTTAAAGCAAAAGTAGTGTTTTCATTAAGCAAAATTAGACAATAATTTTTAAAAAAAGTTCGAAACTGGGACCGAGAGGCCCACCAAAATAAACCCACTCAAATGAGTGGGTTTCTTTTTATAAATTACGATAATTTAATAATTATTCAGATAATTGTTTGTAAAATTTACGAGCATCCCAATAGTCTTGTTCTTGAAATATCTTGCCATCTTTCATTTTAACAAGGGTTGCGCCATAAACATTAACTTTTTTACCACTTTCAGCATGGGTCCCTTTAAAATTCCAGTGCTTAATAAGTTGATCACCATCACCAAATAAATTGACAATTAAAAATTCAGAGTCAGGAAAACCTGTAATATATCCTGCATAAGCATTTTTAAATTCTTCTGGACCTGTAGCGTTAACAACTCCATCTTCATTCAGATGGGTAACATTCTCATGAAGGTATTCATCTAATACATTAATATCTCTCTTAAGAAAAGACTTTTCCCAAGCAGATCTATAATTTTCCATATTGTCGGATAATAATACTTTTGAATTTTTTAGTTCAGTACATGCATCTGATTCTTTATTAGTACAACTAAATATAGAAAGCACTAATGTTATTAATAATAATTTTTTCATTTTTTTATTTTTTTTATTTAATGTGCAATAATAATTAATATATACCATTTATAATAAATCTTAATAAAAAAGTTCGAAATAAGGACCGAGAGGCCCACCAATAAATAAACCCACTCAATTAAGAGGGTTTTTCTTTAATAAGTCGGGGTAGCAGGACTAAACCCTACTAGATATGACAACTCAAAAGGTACCCGAATAGGTCCCTCGCTATTTTATACATCAAACTACACTCCAAATATATAGTAATTATTTAAATATACAAATAATACAAAAAAAGCTCCTAACATTACTGTTAGGAGCTTTAAATATTTTAAAATATCATCTAGACTTATTGTAAAATAAGTTTCTTATTAACCACTCCATCATTAGTTTTTATCTCTAAGAAATAAATACCTTTTGCATTTTCTTTTAAGTTAATTTTTTTAGTGTACTCACCAATAAATTGATCCAAATCTTCTGAGATGATTAGCTCTCCAACTACATTAAGTATTCTAACTCTTAAATCTTGTATCGATTCACTTGTAAATGTTATGTTAAACACATCTCTTGATGGGTTAGGATAGATAGCTAATCTATTAATTTTCATATTAGATATGACTGTAGAGTTATTTAATGTAACCTCTAAGAAAATAGTATCACCAATACAACCATTTATATCCGTTTCTATAACATATAACTCATATGTACTGACATTACTACTCCATTGAACCTGAATAGAATTAGTTGGTAATCCTGATGCTATTGCCCCTCCATTACTTGTAATGCCCCAATTGTATGTAGAACCAATAACTTGTGAAACCAAATAAGTCTCTAAAGAACTTACTGCAACAAGAGTATTTCCTAAAATAGGTGGTGTAGTTGGGCTTAAATTAAGAGTTAAATCTAAAGTTACGGTTGAATCACAGCCTATAGCATTAGTATAAAGCATTGTAGCTGTATTATTAGATGATGTATAAACATTACCATCTACCCAAGTATAAGTATCACAATGCTCTTGTACATCTGTACTAGAACTACTATTGTTAATCGTTAGATCTAAAGTAGATAAACTATCACAGCCATCTACTGTAGTAAACATATATGTAGCTGTATTATTAGATGATGTATAAACATTACCATCTACCCAAGTATAAGTATCACAATGCTCTTGTACATCTGTACTAGAACTACTATTATTAATCGTTAAGTTTAAGGTAGCTGTAGAATCACAACCTACTGAATTTGTTGATGGATAAGTATAAGTTCCACTAGAAGTATAATTTATACCATTCCAAGTATATTCATCACAAAAAGTAATTGATGTACTAGAATTTGTACTATTATTAATTGTTAAATTTAATGTAACTAAACTATCACAGCCATCTACTGTAGCAAACATAAATGTAGCTGTATTATTAGATGATGTATAAACATTACCATCAACCCAAGTATAAGTATCACAATGCTCTTGTACATCTATACTAGAAATACTAGTATCAATAGTTAGATATAAAGCTGCAATACTATCACATCCACTACTAGTTATAGTATCGAAAATATAAATACCTGTTGCTGTATAAGTAGAGCCATTCCAAACCAAACTGTCACATGCATGAAGAACACTTGTACTTGAGTCTGTAGAATTGATAGTTAAATCTAAAGTTAATAAACTATCACATCCATCAACTGTAGTGTACATATATGTAGCTGTATTATTGGATGATGTATAAACATTACCATCTACCCAAGTATAAGTATCACAATGCTCTTGTACATCTGTACTAGAGATACTATTGTTAATTGTTAAGTTTAATGTAGCTGTAGAATCACAACCTACCGAATTTGTAGTTGTATAAGTATAAGTTCCACTAAATGTATAATTTATACCATTCCAAGTATAAGTATCACAAGCTAATTGATTATCCGTTGATGTAGTCGGATAATTACAACTACCATCACTAATAGTTGCTATTGTATCATAGTTACAAGCAAGTGGGTCTGTACAACCTATATGATCAGCAACTATAAATTGATGTACAATATTTGTTCCAAAATCAGCATTAAATAACTTTAACCAAGTAGCACCAATTTCTCTAAATCTAACCATTCCAGTGCCATCATTATTTGCCCAAAAGTCAAGACCATCCTCATCAGTATCACTAACAACAAAAGTATAGCATCCAGGTAAAAACGTTAAAGTATCTCTAAATTGCGTGTTAGAAATTAAATCACTACTTGCGTGTACTGATGTCCCATTTTCATCAAAGAACTCCCATGATGATTCTGAAACCTGAGTAACTGTATTTACAACACCTCCATTTGTTTCAAACCAAAGCGCAAATGACTCAGGATACTCTGCTACCAATTCAAACTCTGATTGCATGCTATTATTCTCTTCATAATCATCAGCTTGTCCATTAGGGTTTTTAAGTGTTACCTCAAAAACATTAGCATTTCCTGACCAATTTGTAAGGTTAGGAAGCTCTACTTCTTCAGTTTCTAAAAACTCTAGGTTACCTGTCCAATTATAAGTGTTTAGACCTCCTCCAACTACTTTATACTCTATTTCAAGTGTTGTTAATGGAGCACTTCCATAATTTCTTATTTCAATTAATGGCTTACCACAAATAGGATTTTTACGACTGTATTCGTCTTTTAAAGATGGTTTTATAATATCAATAATTTCAGCTGAGTTGCTAAAATTAGCATCACTATATTGGAATAATTGACACTCAATAATGTAAGATGGGGTTTGTGTTCCGCTCCAAGAATAAGATTGAAAATCAACATTAACCTCTAATGAATCTCCTGGAGTGATGTAAGGAGTAATTTCATGGTCAAAAGCTTGTGCTCTTTTCCCAGGGCACCAATTTGCTCTATCATAAATCCAAGTTCCTCCTTGTGGATAAATAGGGTTTTCTCCACAATCGCCATCCCAGTTGTATTGAGTATGCGTTTGCATTCCATCAATTTTTACAAAATAGTCAATTGGCTTAAATTCTGCTGCCGATTGGTTGTTGTCAAACCCATGTCCAGTTGACGTCATTTTTATCATAGCATTTGTGCTATTCGTATCAATTAAAAATTTCTTTGGAATTAGTTTAGTGTTCTCAAAATCAGTAGAAGAATTATAACTAAACCCTCCACTGTAAATATTCTCCACTTTTTCTACATCTCTAGCTGGAGTTCCTGCAATAAACTCAAAATCCAAAGTAGCACTAAAGCCTGAAGACCACCCAAGATAATTACATCTTATCTCTACAGAATCTCTTAAAACCTGAATGAAATCCGTTACATCAAAAGTAGTTGTGAACTCCCAATTATTAGCCAACATACTACCGTAAGGAGTAATCACACGCGCCAATTCATAGTTTTCAATTATTTCGTTAAAAGAAGAATCTAACTGACCTGTTTTATGCCTTACAAATATCTGAGTAGTATAGTCCCAATCTGAGCAACCTCCTGTTGCACAGCCCATAGTGTAGTGCAAATAGATTTTCCTATAATCATTTGTTGAATCGGGCAGCACGCCCCACTCATCATAATTACCATACCAAGTCATATCAGTATGATCATGAACCCTTACAATAGTTGTGTCTACTATAGTTTGTCCAAACCCAATAAAGGGTAAGCAAAGTAATATAAGTAGTAGTTTTTTCATTTTAGTTTATTGTTAATCTTTTATTCTAAAATTATTCTTTTCTCTACTGTTCCATCATCATAGATGTAAAAGAGAGGTGTGTTTCTTCTGTAAGGTGTTTCTTGTCCCAACATATCAGTAATCTTTATTAAGTTACTCTTATTATTAACTATATCAGATATTCCTGTTGTAGTAACTGTTAGATTAAGATTTACAATACTATCACATCCTACTGAGTTAATTAAAATTACTGAATAATCCCCTGAAGCATTAAGAGGTATTCCATTCCATACAATACTTGCGCCAACAGATAAGGTGTCATATGAAGATGTATTTTGCTCTATAGTAAGATTAGTATTAACAACACTATCACAGCCATTTACTGAAGTTAATGTATCTGTATAAGCACCTGATATAGTATAATAGTTACTACCTATTAAAACACTATCACAACCATTTATAGTATTATTTGATACTAAAGGTAGTGGTTCAGATATTAGTACTGTTTCAATATTGATACAATTATTAGCATCTGTTATATTAACTACGTATGCACCTGCGCATAGACCTGATATATTATCAGTTACAATTGTATTTCCACCTGACCATAAATATGAATAAGGTGATGTTCCTCCACTAGGCATACAAAAGGCTGAGCCATCGCAATAACCAAAACAACTTATATCAGTTGAAAAAGCATTTACAAACAATGGATTTGGTTCAGTAATTATAACTGTTTGATTAGATGAACATCCATTAATATCTGTTACATCTATAAAATAAGTACCTGCAGTTAAATTTGAAAATGTTCCATTGTTTTGTGATAGTCCTCCTCCCAACGAATATTGATAATTAGGAGTAGCTCCTCCTGTAGCTGTTGCCACAATACCACCATCACTATATCCATTACAAGATACATTAGAAATAAAAACCGAAGTATTTAGATATGTACAGGAACTGTCATCAATTGTTGCTAATGCATCATAATTACACGCTAATGTATTTGTACAACCATAAGCCGTAGCACAATTAGTACTAAAAAAATCATTAGGATCTATATTGTAGTTTGCTGCTGTAAGATTAGCAGTAGCCCAAGCCACGTCATCCACCTCAATACATTCAGCAGGACTATTACCGACATACACTTCATAAGTAGGGAATCCAGTCCAAAAAGAGGTAGTGTCGAAGTTTGTATTGTTTCCATTGCTAATATTAAGGGTTGTTAGTTGATTGTTATATCTACAGTCTAAATAAGTTAAATTAGGGCAGTTGCTTACATCAAGACTTGTAAGAGAATTGAACCAAACCCTTAAGTGAGTGAGGGCAGTGCTGTTACTTAAATCAAGACTTGCTAAAGAGCCGCCATCGATTATTATATGAGTTAAATCGGTAGCACCGCTTACATTCAAACTAGTAAGGCTAACGGTATTCAATGTTTGAATCTCCAGGTGAGTTAAATTAATATTACTACTTACATCTAAATCAAAAATAAAAGTTTCAGCTATCTCTAAAGTCTCTAAAGCGGCAAAATCTTCTATTCCTATAATATCCACAATAGTCAAAAATTGCGATGGAGATTCAACATATAAATCGGTGACAGTATCAATACTTGCAGTTGCTACAGAATCATCTAATACGGTATCATAACCCAAGTTGATTAGCCACTGCTCAAAACCATCATCAGGCACATAAGTTTGTTGCCCAAACCCAATCATAGGCAAGCAAAGTAATATAAGTAGTAGTTTTTTCATTGTTAATCTATTGTTTTAAAGTCTGTAAACTTAATATTTTTTTAATTAAGCCATTACCTGTTCTTTTATTTTTATTTATTCTAAATATAAATTACTAAAAATCATACAGTTACATATGTTTTATAACTTTAATTTTCTTATTTTTGATAAAAAATAATACTATGAATTTATCAACTCGCTCAACTTCAAAAAATCCAAAAAACATAATTATAGAATCTAACACTATTAAAAGAGGTAAATGCCAATGTGGTAAAACAAAAGATTCTGATGGGAATTGTGATGGCTCTCATGCAAATAAGTAAGCAATAGCTTGGTTTATTCTATTTAGGTCTACCTATAGGGTTTCCGCTTGTTCCTTTCTTAAATGGCATATTATATAATAGAAAATATGCTCTTTTGTTTTAATATTAAAAAGTATGATTTCTAACTGTTCTTAATCTATAAGTTGATCCAGGACATCCACCTGGTGGAGAACTGTAATTACATGAAGAGGAATTACTTATATAATAAGGCTCTGCTTTAGGTTGATTTGATACAGTACACCATTGATCTGATGTTAAATAATAATCATTAACAAGAGGTAGGCCACCATTCATATTAGCAACTAAATTTATTATTGATTGACTTGAGCAGATATTTTGAATATAAGCTAAAGTTGGAGCTTGCCAATCAGTATATCCATTTGTTGTTACAGCTGCAGCTGTTGCATACATACTATTCATATGTGTTCCAATAACATCTTCATGATTTATATTGATTATACGAGCAACAGAATATGCATTATAGTTATCAATATGATAAACCACACCTCCCAATCCATACATTCCAACATAAGGAATACATGTTCCATTATCACAAGTGGCAGAGGCATTATAATTTGAAGATTGATTATCAGTGCAACCCAGTAAACCAGTACAAGAACCATTGTCAATAACAGCATTTGAGTCATAATTACAAGCTGTTGGATCAGTACATCCAAAGAATGGTGTAATAATACCCATTAACGAATCTAGATTTGAAACTACTTGAGATAAAGAGTCAATAGTAGTATTTGAATTAGAACTTGAAGAACCTCCTCCACCTCCACAGTTTGCAAAGTAATTCTCATCGGCTAGGTAGCCGTTTAATATATGAGTGCCAGTTGATGTGCCAGGGCCTTGGTCTGCTAAAATATCTCCACTTTTAAAAATAATTGGAATACTTTTTTGTTCTTCTACTGGTGTTTCATTACCAAAAATGATACCTGTAACTATTCCATTTAAATATATATTGAATGAAGAATTCTGACTTCCATTACCATTTAAAAGTACAAATGTTTTATTAGAGGGTATTGTATATGGATTATTTACTAAATCAATGGTAATTGGCTCTACAATCTTGTCAGCTAAAAATCCAAGCAAACTTGCCCCATTTGTGCAGCATCCATTTGAAACTAATGTCACTACATCACCATCAGTTGCAATAATGGGTACTTTAAATGTATTAACGTTTGAAATACTCACAACTTTCATATTGTTTATTACTAAATCTACATTAGTTACATTAGCATAATTTATATATAAATTTTTACCAGAAGGAACAGTATAAGTAAGCGGCGGGTAACCAGTAAGATGAATTGATTCTCCTATTCCATCAGGAAATTGCCAATTACACCCTCCTCCCATTCCTCCTCCAACTGTTGTAATGAAAGTAGAGTCTACACTAATAAGATTAGCTAGAGAGTCGTAATTTACTACTGCATCTATTCCGTCTATGCCATCTTGTCCATCAACTCCAGCAGGACCTTGTATTCCTTGTGGTCCCTGAGGACCTGTTGCACCAACTGCTCCATCTACTCCGTCTTGTCCATCAACACCTGCAGGACCTTGTATTCCTTGTATTCCTTGCGGACCTGTAGCTCCAGTTAATCCTTGAGGGCCTTGAGGGCCTGGCACAGTTGAAGCTGCTCCTTGAGGACCTGTTAGACCAATAGGGCCTTGTGCGCCTGTTGCGCCTTGAGGACCTTGAACTCCAGTTAACCCTTGCGGACCTGTAGCTCCTTGAGGACCTGCAGGACCTGTTAATCCAATAGGACCCTGAGCACCAACTGCACCATCATTTCCATCTACTCCATTTGTTCCATCAACACCAGCAGCACCATCATTACCGTCTACTCCGTTAGTTCCATCTATTCCGTTTGTACCTGCAGGACCTGTTAATCCAATAGGACCTTGTGCACCTGTTGCTCCTGTATCTCCTGGTAATCCCTGAATACCTTGTAATCCTTGCGGACCTGGTAACATTGAACCAGAAGTTTCTGCATATAATGCATAAGGAACACTTCGTAATTGTGTAGTACCCATTACAATATAACTTGTTCCTCCTGTAACATCAACAGCTACTTCGATAAAGTAAGTATGGTTTCCCCAGTCTATATTACTCCAAGATCCTGACATTACTCCTCCATCTCCAATAGAAAGATTAACTAAACCTAACTCATTAGTGGTTGCAGTATGAGCTTCAGTATAGATTGCTGTACCATTAGCTACATCCTCAATAATTGAAATCTCTAAACTTATATTCTGATTAGATAGAACTTGCCAACTAGCATCTCTAATTACCGTCTGGTAAGAAAATGATTGTGGGGCTTGAGCAAATAACATTACACTTAATGTTACAGTTGCTAATAATGTAAATAGTTTTTTCATCTTATTTTGATTTGTTTATTTGATAAACAGATTTCTTATCTCCTTTAGTAATTTCTAGCAAATAATTCCCTTGTTTTAAAAAGCTAAAGTCAAATTGCTTTTGATTCTCATCATTTAATTTATCCTTAAGAACTAACTTTCCATTAATGTCATAAACCAATATATCGGCATTGACATTTTTTTCTAACTCAATAATTATAAAGTTAGTAGTTGGATTTGGGTAAACTTTTGTCTTAATATCAATATTCTCAACGCTTGTAGTGACTTTTAATATTCCTTGATGGAATCCTTGAGTTAAGATAGTATATGTAAGAGGAAGAGGAGTCACAGTGGGTTGAAAAGTCTCAACTACAATCTCTCCTAAAGTATAATCCATATTTACTCCTCCATTATTATAGGAATTACCAGAACTAGAAATAACTGAAGGTGAAGTGATTTGCCCAAACCCAATCATAGGTAAGCAAAGTAATATAAGTAGTAGTTTTTTCATCTTAGTTTATTGTTAATCTTTTATTCTATAACAATTCTTTTCTCTAATGTTCCATCATCATAGATGTAAAATAAAATTTTATTTATTCTTCGTCTTTAGTAGGGGGAATAGTCGCAGGAATAACCTCATCATCCCATTCCTCATCCCATTCTACTGGTATTAAAAAACCTTGCAAGACCATATCCTGCATCATCATGTCTTTAGTTGAAACATAATTTGGGCAGTTATTATAATCAACAGCAATAGAATCATCACTGAAAATATTTATAAAACTCAAAATAACATCAGTAACTCTTGCTGATGGATGAGATATATCAACATCACCAACTGGATTTTCTATAAAATATAGGTAATCTTTAACTGCTCTCTGATATTCATCAACTATTACACACGGATCTTTTATTTCAAACATTTCATCAATAGTCATAGAAGATTCTGTTTGATAGCCGCAAGCAGAAATAAAAATTACAAGAACAAAGAATATTTTTTTCATAATTATATGTTTTTAAGTTAGGCTCAAACTTAAGAATTATTTCTTTACAATTCCCCAATTTGTCTTAGTATCACATATAAACTTAGACACATACATACTTGCGCTCTTTTCATAAGGCAAATGCTTAACGTGGTCTCCTATAAGACTCTTACTCTTTAAATGATAGTTTACATCTCCTGCAATATCTCCCTTTAATAAGAGATGGTTATGAGTGTTATAGTCATAGTTAGTGAACTCTGTAACCCAAAACATATTAAAAGGTTTATCTAAGGTCTTAAGATACTCTTCTAAACCTTTCATTATTCTATAGTTCTGTTTCTCTTTAATGTCATATCTATAGGTTATAGTA
>Ga0206125_10002108_pt1 | contig 21570 bp, 20 predicted proteins | sample Helgoland_Spring_4_FD_148598 | JGI IMG/M metagenome (GOLD analysis project Ga0206125, IMG submission 148598) | Pelagic subsurface seawater microbial communities from Kabeltonne, Helgoland, North Sea - Helgoland_Spring_Bloom_20160331_1 | ecosystem: Environmental > Aquatic > Marine > Epipelagic ... | reverse complement strand
ATACCTTTATCAATGATTTATTAAAGGTTAATAAGTTTGAAAATATGGTAGCATCACCTATTTCAAGGTATCCAGAAATGGCTATCGCAGATCTTAAAAAGGCAGATATTATTTTATTGTCGTCAGAACCTTTTCCATTTTCAGAAAAACATGTAAAGACTCTAGGAAATATCACAAAAAAACAGGTGATGCTTGTAGATGGAACCTACTTTTCTTGGTATGGTTCTAGATTGCAACACGCCTTTAGGTATTTTAAAACCCTGCATTGATTTCCTTAATTCTACATTGTATTTGAAACTCTCTTAGGTTTTGGTAGTAGGGATATTTAAACATTGTGATGAAAAAAAGGTCCCTTACAGAAGTAAAGGACCTTAAGTTTTAAGCAGTAACTTAATTACTTAATTACTTTCACACTCTTTGATGTACCGTTGATTGTAACGTTTACAAGGTATGCTCCAGAGTTTAGAGAACTCATGTCAAGTGATGGAGATACAACTCCTGGGTTCACATTCATTACAACTTTTCCTAATACGTCATATACAGTTACATTTTCAACTGCATCAGCAGTTTGGATGTTTAAGGTATTTACAACAGGATTTGGATATACACTAAAAACAGCAGCGTTAAAATCGTCAGCACCTAAAGAACCTTCAGCGAAAATAATATCGTCTATATATAACTCGTTGTTTGTGTCTATAGAGTAAAAATCAAGACCTCCTAAAATTGCATCTGTAGCGAATGGCTGTGGGTCATCGTTAACAGTATTTCCATTAATTGATATATGGAATGTTGGAGGGGCTGCGTCAAGATCAAATTGAATTGATATTGGAAACCATGCGTCTTCTGGATATTGTTCAGTCTCACCCGTAAGTTCATCTAAAAATACACCAGGATTGGTTGCTCCTTGGTTAAAGTATAAATTGCTTGAGTTAAATACTCCAGTACCACCTGCTCCAGCACCTTCGTTTTCTGTTTCTCCTTGGATGTTGAAGTACGCTCCTCTGTCTGCAGGGATATACGCTTGGAATTGAACATACCATTGTCCAGCATCTATGTTTTGTGTTAACATCATAACGTCCATAATTCCTGAATCATCAACATAAAGTGATTGTGTTCCAGATGATGAAAAATCATTAACAATGTCAATATCTTCTGCTGGGTTTGGTGATCCAGACCATACTCCCCATACATCAAGGTTTTGTGAACCCATATCTCCTAGGTCGTAGCTCTCTGCATCATCAGTGAATTGTGCATTCATGTTTAGGGTGAATGCGAAAGCTGCAATAGCTAAAATGTAAATTTTTTTCATAATTTTTAATTTAAATGTTTTTTAATTCTAGGCCAACAATGTATGAAATTTTATTGAATTCTTAAAAAAATATTGCGACAACTTTTATCACGGATTATTAAATTTAGAGGTATTACAACCCTTTTTTAGCTTCAAAACTCATTTTTAATTAACTTTGTTCACACAAATCACAAAACCATAATGCAACAACAAAAACCTTATTGTCCAAAACACAAAGTACGGATTGTCACCGCTGCTTCTTTATTTGATGGTCATGATGCAGCAATAAACATCATGCGCCGTATCATACAATCTACCGGGGTTGAAGTAATCCATCTTGGGCATGACAGAAGTGTTGAGCAGGTTGTCAATACAGCCATACAAGAAGACGCCAATGCCATTGCATTGACCTCTTACCAAGGAGGACACACAGAGTATTTCAAATACATGTATGATCTTTTAAAACAAAAGGGTGCGGGACATATTAAAATATTTGGCGGCGGTGGTGGTGTTATACTTCCCGAAGAAATAGAGGCCTTAATGGCCTATGGAATTACCAGAATATACTCTCCTGATGATGGCAGAGCGATGGGTTTACAGGGCATGATTAATGATTTGGTGAAAACATCAGACTTTCCTGTTGGAGATAAGCTTAATGGAGAATTAGCACTTTTAGACGATAAAAACCCCGGAGCTATTGCTAGAATTATATCTTCGGCAGAGAATTTTCCTGAGGTAGCTAACCAAACTCTAGAGAAAATATATAAAAATAATAAGTCTTTAAATACACCTGTTCTAGGGATAACAGGAACTGGTGGAGCTGGTAAATCTTCTTTAGTTGATGAGCTGGTGAGAAGGTTTTTAATTGATTTTCCAGATAAAACCATTGGTCTTATTTCTGTAGATCCCTCAAAAAGAAAAACAGGTGGTGCACTATTGGGTGATCGAATTAGAATGAATGCCATAAACTCACCTAGGGTATACATGCGTAGTCTAGCAACTCGTCAATCTAACCTTGCCTTATCAAAGTATGTAGCACAGACCATTGAGATTATCAAAGCTGCATCTTATGATTTAATTATTTTAGAAACCTCTGGTATTGGACAAAGTGACACAGAAATTATAGAGCACAGTGATGTTTCTTTGTATGTGATGACCCCCGAGTTTGGTGCGGCCACACAATTGGAGAAAATAGACATGCTAGATTTTGCAGATTTAGTTGCCATCAACAAATTTGACAAGCGCGGGGCCCTAGATGCACTTCGTGATGTAAAAAAGCAGTACATGCGCAACCACCAATTATGGGAAACACCTCAAGATAACCTTCCTGTATTTGGAACCATTGCCTCTCAGTTCAATGATCCAGGCATGAATAAACTCTACGCAGCTATTATTGGTGAGTTGAAAGAAAAAACCAAAACAGATTTAACATCTTCTTTCCAGATTACAGCTGAAATGTCTGAAAAAATATATGTAATCCCACCGGCAAGAACTCGTTATTTGTCTGAGATTTCAGAAAGTAATAGGGCCTATGATAAAAAAGCTGCTCTACAAGCTGAAGTTGCTCAAAGACTCTACGGTATCTATAAAACTCTTGAATCTGTAACAGGCGTACTCCCTGAGTTAGGAAAAATTGGTATTGTTTTAGATTTGGCTGAAGTTTCTGAAAAGAAAAAGGATTTAGTTGGTTTGCTTTTGGCAGAGTTTGACCGAGAAAAACTAAATTTAGATCCTTACAACTGGGAGGTTATTATCGGTTGGCAAGCACAAGTAAATAGATATAAAAATCCTGTATACACATTTAAAGTTAGAGATAAAGAGATTAATATAGACACTCATACTCAAAGTCTTTCTCATACACAAATTCCTAAAGTTGCTCTCCCTAAATACAAAGCTTGGGGTGATATTTTAAAATGGACCTTACAAGAAAATGTACCCGGCAGATTTCCATATACAGCAGGATTGTATCCATTTAAAAGAACAGAAGAAGATCCAACTCGTATGTTTGCAGGAGAGGGAGGGCCAGAGAGAACCAATCGACGGTTTCATTATGTCTCTTTGGGTATGCCAGCTAAGCGATTGTCTACAGCCTTTGACAGTGTTACCCTATATGGGAATGACCCAGACCTAAGGCCAGATATCTATGGAAAAATTGGTAATGCGGGGGTTTCTATTTGTTGTTTGGATGATGCTAAAAAACTCTACAGTGGTTTTGATCTGAGCGATCCGATGACCTCTGTTAGTATGACCATTAATGGACCTGCTCCAATGCTACTTGGATTTTTTATGAATGCTGCTATAGATCAAAATTGCGAGAAATACATCAAAGAGCATGGTTTGGAGAAACAAGTAACAAAAAAAATCAATGCAATTTACAAGCAGCGTGGTGTACAAAGACCAACCTACCAAGGGCCTTTGCCAGAAGGGAATGATGGTTTAGGGCTACTTTTGTTGGGTGTTACCGGAGATTTAGTGTTGCCAAAAAAGGTATATGATACAATAAAGGCAGCTACTCTAACTCAAGTTCGTGGTACAGTACAGGCAGATATCTTAAAAGAAGATCAAGCTCAAAATACCTGTATTTTTTCTACAGAGTTTGCCTTAAGACTTATGGGAGATGTACAAGAGTATTTTATCAAACAGAAAGTGCGAAACTTTTATTCGGTTTCTATAAGTGGATATCATATCGCAGAGGCAGGAGCAAACCCTATCACACAGTTAGCCTTTACATTATCTAATGGTTTTACTTATGTAGAGTATTATTTAAGCCGCGGCATGGATATCAATAAATTTGGGCCAAATTTATCTTTCTTTTTCAGCAACGGTATAGATCCTGAGTATTCAGTAATTGGCCGTGTGGCTCGTAAAATTTGGAGTAAAGCTCTCAGAGAAAAATACGGAGCCAACCCCAGAGCACAGATGTTGAAGTATCATATACAAACCTCTGGCCGCTCTTTGCATGCTCAAGAAATTGATTTCAATGATATTAGAACCACCCTACAAGCGCTGTATGCTATTAATGATAATTGTAATTCATTACATACAAATGCTTACGATGAAGCCATTACAACTCCAACAGAGGAAAGCGTAAGAAGGGCCATGGCTATCCAGTTAATCATTAATAAAGAATTAGGACTTACAAAAAACGAGAATCCAATCCAAGGAGCTTTTATTATAGAAGAACTTACAGATCTTGTTGAGGAGGCCGTGTTAAGAGAATTTGATTCTATCACAGAGCGTGGCGGAGTACTTGGAGCAATGGAGACGATGTATCAAAGAAGTAAAATTCAAGAAGAAAGTTTGTTTTATGAAACTCTAAAACACACGGGAGAGTTTCCTATAATTGGTGTAAATACTTTTTTGAGCAGCAAAGGGTCTCCAACAGTGCAGCCCTCTGAGGTTATCAGAGCAACTGAGCAAGAAAAAAAGCATCAAATCCAAACCCTAAACAACTTGCACAAAGCATTTGGTGATAAGGCTGGGGAGCAAATTAAGAATGTACAAAATGCCGCAATAAATAACCAAAACATGTTCGAACAACTCATGGAGGCTTCCAAAGTTTGTTCTTTAGGACAAATCACTGAAAAGTTATTTGAAGTTGGAGGACAGTACAGAAGAAATATGTAAGTACTAAATGTTATACATTTTGTTACAATGTTAACATCCAAGAACTTTGGAGTGTTTTAAATTTTTTGAGTTCTTTTCTTAAAAGAGGTAAAAAATCTTTTCCACTTCTGTGGGTTTTCTCTAAACGTTTGCAATTGGTATACAACAAGCTACTCAGACGCTCAATGCTTGCTATATGTTGGTGTTTTTCTTGCTGAAATAGCTGTTGCTCTGCCTTTAGAATCTCTGGGGCCAATGATACAGATTGTTGGATTATATCTCCAGTTAAGTACAAAGTTGGGTCTTCATGATTATGAGGATCTCTACCTGTAATGTCATCAATAAGATGAGTTGCAATACCTCTAGATAGGGTGAAAATTTCCTCTGCCTTGATATAAAAAGGTGATTTTGGAAATATATATTGATGTTTGCTTTTCATCAAGCAGGATTTTATGCTATTTACTATTCAAAAATAATAAGATGTTTTTGCTTTTGTATTTATAAATTAAAGTAAATATGTATATTTGATTTAAATAGTAACGTAGATTCATATAATACATTATAATGCACATAGATTCTTTAAACTGGAGCATATTAAACTTGTTACAACACAATGCTAGAATTTCTAATGCTGCTATCGGCAGGGAGGTTGGAATAAGCTCTCCAGCTGTTAGTGAACGCATCAAGAAGATGGAAGATGCAGGTCTTATCTTAGGATATAAAACACTGGTCTCTCCGTTTAAAGCAGATTATCAATTAAAGGCTATTATTACCCTTCGTGCCTTTATGGGTAAATTAAAACCCTTCTTAACTAAAGTTAAAACCTATCCTCAGGTTATCAATTGTTACCGCATCACGGGCAATGAAAATATTGTTATGGAGGTTGTTTTAAACAATCAAAAACAGCTTGAGAATTTTATAGATGAGCTTATTGTTTATGGAGAAACTAAAACACAAATTGTATTATCTCATGTGGTGGCTCACAACCCAATAAAGTCTGTAGTAAAAAAGGCTTCTCAATAGGCAAGAACTCACGGGATAAGAAATTTCTATTTGTTTTAAAGTGTTATAAAAATAGGTATTTCTCAAAAAGTATTTTTTTGAAATTTTTTGCAACATCACCAAAACAGACTCTTTTAGGTTAGGATGATTTTACTAGCCAAATTCCCAAAAAAATAGCGCAAATACTCAGAAGTAAACTCCCTATTGTGTAGAGAAAAAAATTGGTAACGTCTCCAGTTTTTAAAAACTGGTAATTTTCTAATGCAAAGGCAGAAAAAGTAGTGAAACCTCCACAAAACCCTGTGGCTATCAGTAGTGATAATTCGCTTGAAGGTGAATCATTTTTAAATACAAAACCCATGATAATTCCTATGATAAGAGAACCTAATATATTAACAGTAAAAGTGCCAAGAGCAATACTGTTTTCAATTTGATTTAGGTATTTACTAACAAAGTATCTTAGGCCACTACCAATCCCACCTCCTAAAAAAACCAAAAGAATATTTTTCATAAATAAATAGATGTAAGGTAAAGATATACTTTTGTTTGTAGTGAGTCAAGATCTTTAAACATTTAACCAAACTCAGTTAAGAAAACACAACAGCTCAATACCACTAGCCCTGCTAATTATTTTAATATATTTGCGAAAACTAAACTACAAACCATGAGATATAACTTGTTTTATGTGGCACTTGCCACTCTATTATTACTTTCTTGCCAAAAGGCAAAAAAAGAAACATCAGATGATTTTAATTATAACGTCACTCAGTTTGAAGATGTAAAAATACTTCGATACCAAATACCAAGTTGGGATAAACTAACCCTAAAAGAACAAAAATTAGTTTACTACCTAACTCAAGCAGGACTTGAGGGTCGTGATATCATGTGGGATCAAAACTACCGTCATAACCTTGCCATACGCACAGCATTTGAACAAATCTACACCACCTTTAAGGGAGATAAACAAAACAAGGATTGGGCAAATTTTGAAACCTACTTAAAACGAGTTTGGTTTGCCAATGGTATTCACCACCATTATTCTAATGCCAAAATGAAGCCTGCTTTTTCTGCTGATTACCTTAAGTCATTACTAGGTGCTACAAAAACAACACTTAATGATGATGCTTTTGCTGTGTTATTTAATGATAATGATGCTAAAAAAGTGAACTTAACTAAAGATGTAGACAACGTGCTTTTATCTGCAGTTAATTTTTATGGTCCAGATGTAACTACTGCTGATGTTGAGAATTTTTATAAAGCAAAAATATCTCCAGACCCCAAAAAGCCATTATCGTACGGACTGAATTCTCAATTGGTTAAAAAAGAGGGTCAGCTTCAAGAACGCGTATACAAATCTGGAGGTCTTTACGGAGCCGCCATAGACAAAATTATTGGTTGGTTAGAAAAAGCCAAAGCAGTTGCAGAAAACAAGGCCCAAGGTGATGCCCTTGGACTATTAATAGAATACTACAAAACGGGAGATTTGCAAACCTGGGATGATTACAACGTAGCTTGGACCTCTGCCACGGATGGGAATATTGATTATATCAACAGTTTTATAGAAGTCTATAATGATCCAGCAGGGTATAGAGGTTCTTATGAGACAATCGTGCAAATTAAAGATTTTGAAATGTCTCAAAAGATGGCTGTTTTGTCTGAAAACGCTCAATGGTTTGAGGACAACTCTCCACTAATGCAGGAGCATAAAAAAGCCAATGTTGTTGGGGTAACTTATAAGGTGGTAGATGTAGCTGGAGAGGCTGGAGACGCATCACCCAGTACCCCCATTGGGGTTAATCTTCCAAATGCAAACTGGATACGCGCTGCCGTTGGGAGTAAATCTGTGTCTTTAGGAAATATTATTGGGGCATACAACAATGCTGGAGGCTCTGGACGCCTGCAAGAATTTGTGCATGACCAGAAAGAGTATGACTTAGAAAAACAATATGGTCAGGTAGCAGACAAATTACACACAGCGTTGCATGAGGTTATTGGACATGCATCTGGTCAGCTAAATCCGGGTGTTGGAGAAACCAAAGAAACCCTTAAAAAATATGCTTCTACTCTAGAGGAAGGCCGTGCAGACCTTGTTGGTTTATACTATCTATATAGCCCAAAACTGCAAGAGTTAGGTTTAGTAGATAACTGGGAGAATGTAGGTAAAGCTGCATTTGATGGCTACATTAGAAATGGTTTAATGACCCAGCTCATAAGATTAAAATTAGGAGATGATGTAGAAGAGGCCCACATGGTTAATAGACAATGGGTTTCTGCTTGGGCCTTTGAAAAAGGATTAGAAGACAATGTTATAGAGAAAGTAACAAAAGAAGGTAAGACCTATTTTAATATCAATGACTATGAAAAATTACATGCTCTTTTTGGGGTGTTGCTCAGAGAGACACAGCGCATAAAATCTGAAGGTGATTATGCAGCCGTTGAGGCTTTAGTAGAAGGTTATGGAGTTAAGGTAGATCAGGACATACACGCAGAGGTTCTAGCTCGTAACAAGCAGTTTACTTCTGCGCCTTATAGTGGTTTTGTAAACCCAGTGATTACACCCAAATTAGATCCAGTTGGAGCAATCATAGGGTTTGATATCCTGCAGCCAGATAGTTTTGAATCACAGATGCTAGATTACTCAAAAAATTACAGCAACCTGCCAATCAAGAATTAATACTAAAAAATTAAAATAAAAAACCCGATATACTACTGTTAAGTATATCGGGGTTTTTATGTTTGAAAAAATAATAAGTAATTTAATTAGCTTTTTAAAGCATATTTAGCAGCTACTAAAAGGGCTACAAAAACTAAAAAGCCTAACAGAACCTTGAAACTTCCTTTGTAGTGTTTTTTGTGTAAAGGCAGATCTTTTCTATAGCTATAAATAATAATTGCTATAAATGAAATAGCAAAAAAAATGGCAAAGCCTAATTGTCCAGTACTAAACATATTTGTGTAGATTTATGATCACAAAAATACAACAGAAAATTTCAGTAAAATCAAAAACAAATAAAATATGAAAGAAAAAATCGCAGCGGTTCATGAATTTCATAGTGCCTTTTCACTAGGAATTAAAAACAACCCTACAGCAGATCTTGGTGCTCAAAAAAATGCCTTACGTCATGAACTCATGAGAGAGGAAAACCAGGAGTATTTGGAGGCTGCCAACAATAATGATTTGGTAGAGGTAGCAGATGCCCTTGGAGATATGTTATATATTTTGTGTGGCACCATCATAGAGCACGGTATGCAGAGTAAAATTGAAGAGGTTTTTAATGAAATACAGCGCAGTAATATGAGTAAACTTGGGGCAGACGGAAAACCCATTTACAGAGAAGACGGAAAAGTGCTCAAAGGACCAAATTATTTTAAGCCAAATATTAAAGCCGTTTTAGAGAAATAAAAAAAGTGCTTGACTGATATAATACAGCAAACACTTTTTTTAAGCTATTGAGAATTTACTATTTAACTTCAACACGCCACCCAAAATAATCTTTGGTCTTGTTGTATTGCAAATCCATTAATTGTTTTTTAAAGTTAACCGCGTAGCTATCTTCTATTTTTGGTAATTCATAGACCTGCTCTTTATAGCCAAAGTGGCTTATAAGGCTTACTACAGCTGCTGTTCCTGCGCCAAATATTTCTTTTAAACTACCTTGTTTTTCTGCTTGAATTAACTCATCCACAGATAGTTTTCTAACCTGTGTTTGTATGCCGTTGTGTTTGGCAATCTCAAGTATGCTTTTACGGGTAACGCCATCTAAAATTCTATCACTAACCGGCGCAGTGATAAGTGTGTCGTTAATTCTAAAAAACACATTCATTGTTCCTGCTTCTTCTAGGTATTTATGCTCATTGGAGTCTGTCCAGATAATTTGCTGAAACCCTTTTTCTTGTGCCAAAGCTGTTGGGTAAAACTGTGCGCCGTAGTTTCCCGCAGCTTTTACTGCGCCAACCCCGCCATCTGCTGAGCGGCTATACTTTTCTGCAATTAATACCTTTACAGCTCCTTTATAATAGGCCTGTACCGGAGCCATTAGTATCATGAATTTATATTCATTTGAGGGTGCCGCAGATACACCCACCTCTGTTGCAATTGCAAAAGGGCGCAGGTACAAAGAATTTCCTTCTCCTTTTTGTATCCAATCTTTGTCCATGCCAACAAGTGTTTGAAGGGCGTCCAAAAACACATCTTCAGGAAACTCTGGAATTGCCATTCTCTTTGATGAGAGGTTGAAACGCTCTATGTTTTGATCTGGACGAAATAAAAATACATCATCATTGTCATCCTTATAGGCTTTCATGCCCTCAAAAACAGCTTGTCCATAATGAAATACTTTTGCCCCTGGATACATTGTCATGGGGCCATAGGGCTTGATTGTTGGTGTTTGCCATGTCCCATCTTTGAAGTCACACTCAAACATGTGATCTGTAAAGGTTTTTCCAAAAACTAGATTAGCAAAGTCTACCTTATGTATTGATGAGTTGGATACTTTTTCTATATGAAGTTTTTTGGTGGTTATTGTGGTCATAAATTGCTTTAATTGTTGTTGCGCAAAAATAAGAATTTTTTAAGCTATTTAAAATGCTTAAAATTCCCTAAAATTGCACTACATTATAAGCAAAGTCTAAATTTGAAATTTATTACCATGAAAAATCTATTTTTTGCCTTGATAACCTTGTGTTTTCTTTTATCCTGTAATGACACAAAATCAAAAGTAACTGTTCAAAAAAACCAAGAGCCAGAACCTAGTTTCACATCTTTTGGAGATGTCATTACCTCAAATAATGTGTTGTCTGAGAACCAGATGACAACTACCTATGAAAACCTTACACCAGGAGACACCCTGCAAGTAAAATTTAAAGCCATAGTAAACTCTGTTTGTCAATCAAAAGGATGTTGGATGCGTGTTGATCTTGGTCAGGAGCAGGCTATGGTAAAATTTAAAGACTATGGTTTCTTTGTACCCAAAGATTTGGCAGGGCAAGAGGTAATCATGCAAGGAAAAGCTTTTGTTGCCGAAGTCTCTGTAGATGAACAGCGCCACTACGCAGAAGATGCAGGAAAGACTCCAGAAGAAGTTTTGGCAATTACAGAGCCTAAAAAGACACTTTCTTTTGAGTCTTCGGGAGTTCTTGTTCCTGTAGTAGAAATTAAGTAATAGTGAAAACAGAATTTTTAAAAACAGCAGATGGTTCCTTGACCATCCATTTACCTCTTTGGGATGAGCAGTATCACTCTAAACATGGAGCCATACAAGAATCCAAGCATGTTTTTATTAAAACTGGGTTGCATCATTTTTGTGAACTTCATGATGTGGAAGAACTTGCTATTTTAGAGATAGGTTTTGGTACAGGACTTAATGCACTTCTAACAAGCCAAGAGGCAGAAATCTCAAATCGTTCAATTTTATACGATGGTGTAGAGGCGTATCCAATTTCTTTACAGCAGGTGCAAGGGCTTAATTATCCCGAAATGTTAGGCATTACCGAAACTTCTTTTTTAAAACTTCATAGCGTTTCTTGGGATACTCCTCAAAAAATCACACCTAGTTTTACACTCCACAAAAAACAAAAATTTTTTAAAGACATCACTGCCATAGATGCGTATCACCTTATTTATTTTGATGCCTTTGGTGCCAGAGTACAACCAGAATTATGGACACAAGAAGTTTTTAAAACCATGTATGATGCTTTAAAACATAATGGTGTGCTTGTTACTTACGCCGCCAAAGGGAGTGTGAGAAGAGCCATGCAAGCTGTTGGCTTTTTAGTAGAGAGACTCCCAGGCCCCCCCGGAAAAAGAGAAATGTTACGGGCCACCAAGACATCACTTACTTGAATTATCTTTTCTATTGATGTGGTCATAATCTTACGTTAAGGTATTTGGCTTTTTTACAGGTATAGGTATCTTCGTTAAAAAAAGAAAATGACGATTTTAATTACAGGTGCTACAGGACTCATCGGAACAGCACTCACCTCACAATTATTAGACCAAGGGCACACGGTCCATTTTCTGACAACTCGTAAAGAGAAAATCATTACCACACCCAATCACAAAGGCTTTTATTGGAATCCAACAAATCATGATATAGATTTACATGCTTTTAAAGATGTTTCTTGTGTTGTTAATTTAGTGGGTGCCACCATAGCAAAGAGGTGGACTACAGCATATAAAGAAATGATCATCTCCAGCAGGGTACAAACAACAAACTTACTTTACAAATCATTAAAAAAATTGGATCATAAAGTCACTAGTTTTATCTCAGCTAGTGGTATCAGTATTTATCCCAATTCGAAAAATACTGTTTACACAGAACTCTCTAAAGACGTTGCAGCAAATTTTCTTGGCCAGGTAGTAGTAGCTTGGGAAGCATCTGCAGATCAATTTTTGGACCTTGATATTGAGGTGGCTAAAATCCGTACAGGTGTTGTATTTGATGCTTCTCAGGGTGCATTTCCGAGAATGATTCAGCCCATAAAAATGGGTATTCCCTCTATTGTTGGTGATGGTGCACAATGGATTTCTTGGATTCATATAGATGACGTTGTTGCGATATATAACCATGCCATTACCAAAAACCTAAGGGGTGTTTATAACGCTGTAGCTCCTGTGGCTATAACAAACAAAAAATTTACAGACCTTGTAGCAAGCTATTATAAAATCCCTATGTGGGCACCGAATGTTCCTGGATTTTTGCTCAGATTATTTTTAGGGTCAATGTCTTCTTTAGCCCTAGAGGGACAGCAAGTAAGCGTTTTAAAATTAGAAAAAACGGGTTTTAAATTTAAGTACCCAACCCTAGAGCAGGCGCTAAATTACCTACTAAAAAAATAAGGTGCCATTGCAAACAAAAAAAGCCCCAACAGGGGCTTTTTAAATATAGTAAATTAGTAGTTTACATCATAGCTGTCACATCTATGGTGATTTGTATATCGTCATTAATAAATTTATCTCCTAGGTTGTCAAATATAGATTTTGAACCATAATTAATTCCCCATTTTGTTCTGTCTATGGTAAAGGGCTCACTCTTTACTTGCACCATATTGTCTTGATTGGTAATTTGTACTGGAAAGGAAATATTCTGAGAAATAGAAAGCATGGTAAGATTTCCACTCATCATTTTTGTTCCCTCTACCTCTGTTACACCGGTTACTTCAAAGGTTGCTGTAGGATATTTTTGCACATTAAAAAAATCACCTTCTTTACCCTCAACCGTGCCCTTTAAGTGGGATTCTAAACTTTCTTTACCACTATTTTGATCAAGATCAGTAACAGTAATGCTATTCATGTCTATCAAAAATTTACCACTTTCTATGGTTGCTTCTTGAAGATAAAAAGTACCTTTTGTAATATCAATGGTACCAGTGTGCGTGCCAAGGGGCTTACTACCTAGCCAATCAATGGTAGACACCTCTTTTTTAATGTTAAACGCAATGGCTTTTTGTGTTGGTGCAAGTGTTTGTTTTGGTTCACTTGTTTTACTTTCTTTGACCGTATCATTACATGAACTCAAACCCAGGGCAATAAGCATGATAACCATACTACTAAAACTTTAATTTTTTATTTTTTTTTTTTTTTTTTTTTTTTTTGTATAATACAAAACTATACTTTCAGGTATTAGCTTTTCTTAAAATGGTGCTAAATTTTACTTGTGACATTTTGACATTTTTAAATAAATGGCAGTACTTTTGCACCTCGAGCTATAAACAAACAAATTACCCATGAGTACAAAAAATAAAAAAGAAAAATCTCAAGTAGAAGAAGTATCTGAAAATACCAGCTCACCAGAAACATCTTTAGATGCTCAGGTGGTTAATGAAGATGAAAAAACCACTGAAGAAAAATTAAGCGAAGATTTGCAAAATGAAAAAGACAAATACCTGCGCCTATTTGCTGAGTTTGAAAATTATAAGAAAAGAACTGCCAGAGAGCGTATAGATCTTTTTAAGACTGCAGGAGAAGATATGGTAAAGGCAGTTTTACCAGTTTTGGATGATTTTGACAGAGCACTAAAGGAATTCAGTGAGGATCAAGAGGATGTGCATGTTCAGGGTATGATGCTAATTAGCAATAAGTTAAAAGAAAATTTAAAGCAAAAAGGGTTAGATGTTTCTCAAACTTCTGCTGGAGATGTTTTCAATGCAGACAACCACGAAGCCGTAACACAAATACCATCACCTACAGATGATATGAAAGGAAAAATCATTGATGTTTTAGAAAAAGGATACACCTTGGGTGGTAAAATTATACGGTACCCAAAGGTGGTGATAGGACAATAAAAGCAGCTAATATCTCTGGATTATTTTTTCAGAAAAAGAAACACCATGAAAGACGATTTTTACAACATACTAGGAATAGATAAAAGTGCATCTGCAAGCCAGATAAAAAAGGCGTACCGAAAAAAAGCAATAGCCTACCATCCAGACAAAAATCCAGATGACCCCTCTGCAGAAGAAAAATTTAAAAAAGCAGCAGAGGCTTATGAGGTTTTAAGTGACCCAAATAAAAAAGCTCGTTATGATCAATACGGTCATCAAGCATTTGAGGGCGGAGGTTTTGGCGGCGGCGGAATGAATATGGATGACATATTCAGTCAATTTGGAGATATTTTTGGCGGAGGATTTGGTGGAGGTTTTGGCGGTAACTCTGGAAGAAGGACTGTTAAAGGAAGCAATCTTCGCATACGCGTCAAACTTACTTTAGAGGAGATTGCCAATGGCGTTGAGAAAAAGATAAAAGTAAAACGCAAAAAAGTAGCGGCAGGCACTACATTTAATACGTGCAGCAACTGTAATGGTAGTGGTCAAGTAATGAAGATTCAAAATACTATTTTAGGTCGCATGCAAACCTCAGCCACTTGTAGTGCTTGTGGAGGTGCAGGACAAACTGTTGCAAAAAAACCTGCCAATGCAGATGCTCAGGGTATGTTGGCAACACAAGAAACAGTTTCTATTAAGATTCCAGCAGGTGTTGTAGATGGTATGCAATTAAAAGTCTCTGGAAAAGGTAATGATGCGCCTGGAAATGGTATTTCTGGAGATTTACTTGTCGCTATCGAAGAAATACCACATGAGAGTTTGCAACGCGAGGGAGATAATTTACATCATGATATGTACATTAGCTTTTCTGAAGCAGCATTAGGAACTACCAAAGAAATAGATACCGTTACCGGAAGGGTGAGAATACCTATAGAGAGTGGTGTTCAAAGTGGAAAAATTTTACGTTTAAGAAGGAAGGGAATTCCATCCATAAATGGATACGGAACAGGTGATTTATTAGTACATGTAAATGTTTGGACCCCAAAAACACTCAATAAAGAACAAAAACAATTTTTTGAAAAAATGACACAAGACCCACACTTTCAGCCAAAGCCTGAAAAAGAGGATAAGTCGTTCTTTGAAAAGGTAAAAGATATGTTTTCTTAAATTAGTTGCGTATTTATACTAATTTTATTAAATTTGTGTAAACACTATTTTGCTAGTGGTGTTTTTTCTTTTTCATAGCAATTTTTTTTACCTCTCATGGTTTTCTGTGAGAGGTTTTTTGTTTTTTTAATTTGTAACAAATACCTTGAGAGAGAGACCTATTTATAGATTACTAAAGTAATTGCATCACATATGTTAATACATTTACAACTCACTTAACACCTTATGGAATATTTATTACAAGCCAACTCTGTCTCAAAAAAATATGGTGATTTTACCGCGTTAAACAAAGTGTCTATTGCTGTAGAAAAAGGTACTATTTTTGGACTTTTAGGACCAAACGGTGCAGGAAAAACATCACTCATACGCATTATTAATCAAATCACAATGCCAGATAGTGGTACTGTTTTTTTGGATGGAGAGCCGCTGCGCCCGGATCATATTCAAAACATAGGATATTTGCCAGAAGAGCGTGGATTATATAAATCAATGAAAGTGGGGGAGCAGTGTGTGTACCTGGCACAGTTAAAAGGCTTGTCTGTAAAAGAGGCTAAAAAACGATTGAAATATTGGTTTGAGCGTCTTGAAATTGGAGATTGGTGGGATAAAAAAATCCAGGAGTTAAGCAAAGGAATGGCACAAAAAATACAATTTGTGGTTACCGTACTTCATGAGCCGAAACTCCTCATATTTGATGAACCCTTTAGTGGATTTGATCCTATCAATGCAAATCTCATTAAAGACGAAATTCTAAGACTTCGAGATAATGGAGCAACGGTTATTTTTTCAACTCACCGAATGGAATCAGTTGAGGAGATGTGTGATCATATAGCCCTTATAAACAAGTCAAATAAAATATTAGATGGTAGGTTAATAGACATTAAAAAAAGCTATCAGTCAAATACTTTTGAAGTTGGCCTTCTTACAGAAAATAAAGCCCAAGTTATATCTCAGCTAAAAGAAAAATTTGACATACAACCAGCCTATTTTAAAAGTATTAATGATGCTTTAAAATATAAAATTAAACTACCACAGCATACATCCTCTAATGACTTGGTAGCCTATTTAACCTCTATAGGGAAGCTCAATCACTTTGCTGAGGTAATCCCTACTGCCAATGATATTTTTATAGAAACCGTACAAAAAAACGAAGACATATGAATCATCTTTCACTAATTATCAAGCGAGAATACCTCAATAAGGTGCGAAATAAGTCTTTCATAATAATGACTTTTTTAAGTCCATTAATCTTTGTGGGTATTTTTGCCTTGGTAGGATATCTTTCGAGTCTTAACAATGCCAATGTTCGTAGCATTTCTATTGTTGATCAAAGTGGTATGGTAGCCAAAAATTTCAAAAACACGGATACAGAAAAATATACCGTGCTTGATAATATGTCTTTGGAAGATGCCAAAGAATTGGGAGCAAAAGGGGCTGTATATGGAGTATTACATATTCCCAAAACCACTACCCTTGAAGAATTGGCAACTGCAACTACTTTTTATTCTGAAGAATCTCCCTCCTTATCTATCATAAGAGATATAGAGAAAAGCATTGAGTCTGTTGTGAATACTTCCATATTAAAACAAGCTAATATAGATGCAGATAAAATTAAAGCTTTGCGCATTTCAGTAGATACAAAACAAGAAACCTTTGCAGGCAAAAAAACCTCCAAGGCAGATGCGATTGCCAAATTGATTTTTGGAGGCGCTGCAGGATACCTATTGTTTATGTTTATCATCATCTACGGAAACATGATCATGCGCAGTGTAATAGAAGAAAAAACCAGCAGAATTATAGAAATCATTATCTCTTCTGTTAAGCCTATCAAATTATTGTTAGGTAAAATTATAGGAACCTCTCTTGCTGGTGTCACTCAGTTTGCTATTTGGGTGATTCTTATCACTATTTTAACCTCCGTTGTAAGTATGGTGTTTGGTATTGATCCTGGAGCTGCTCAATCACAGCAGCAAGAAATGATAACTCAGGCTAGTGGCAGCTCTAGTAATTTGTTTTTAGAAGCCTATCGCGCTTATGAGGGTTTACCTTTAACAAATTTGGTTGTAATGTTTTTACTGTTTTTTGTTGGGGGCTATTTACTATACGCTTCTTTATATGCAGCAATCGGAGCTGCTGTAGACAATGAGACAGATACACAGCAATTTATATTACCTGTATTAATGCCTTTAATTCTATCTGTGTATGTAGGCTTTTTTACAGTTATAGAAAATCCACATGGTATGGTTTCACAAATCTTTAGTTACATCCCATTTACATCACCGGTGGTAATGTTGATGCGTATTCCTTTTGGTGTTCCACTCTGGCAACAACTAATTTCTGTAACTATTTTATTCATTTCTTTTGTGGGTATGGTATTTTTTGCAGCAAAAATTTATCGAGTAGGTATTTTGATGTATGGTAAAAAGCCAACTTATAAAGACCTTTTAAAATGGCTTAAGTATTAACACACAAAAAGTTTGTGAGCCAAGCAATTATTTTTCTATGATTGCACGGTATACCATCAAGAATTTTTTAAATTTACGATAGCATACGCTAGGCATAATTAAACACTATAAACCGTGCAAAAGGATCAGACAGATACCATAGGAGAAGTAGTCACACAAACCATTTGGGAGGGCATACAAAGTTTTTTAGACCTTGGTTTTACTCTGGGATCTGGAGATCAAAAAGTTCGTCTGGATGTATGGACATTATTGTTGGTAATTTTATCTTTTCTAGCGGCACGATTTTTTTTAAAGTGGATTCGTCTATTACTTACTAGGAATATGCAAGAGCCAGACAAGCTCAAGTTTATTAGCTTTTTCAAATTCATTCAATACATTACCTATATCATTGTTGGTTTTGCTGTTTTAAGCGCCTCGGGAGTAAATGTGACCCCTTTTTTAGCAGCCTCTGCTGCTCTTTTGGTAGGTCTTGGTTTGGCACTTCAAGAGCTTTTTCAGGACGTTATAGGAGGGATTTTTATTTTTATAGACAAGTCATTGCTTGTTGGAGATATTGTAGAGATAGATGGCAGAGTTTCTAGAGTAGTAGAGGTCTCTTTAAGAACCACCAGAGCCATTACAAGAGATGATAAAATTGTGGTAATTCCTAACCATAAATTTATTTCACAAACTATTATAAATTACACTCAAAATCATAAAACAACACGAGAATTAGTTCGTGTTGGTGTTGCATACGGTAGTGATATAAAAAAAGTAGAAGCCATATTATTACAGAGTGTCAATGAGCAATCTGGAGTTTTAAAAAAGCCAAAACCCTTTGTTCTTTTTGATGATTTTGGAGACTCAGCACTGCAGTTCAGTGTATTATTTTTTATCACAGATAGTTTTTCTGACCCTAAAATTAAAAGTGAAATAAGATTTAGAATAGATCAACTCTTTAGAGAAAACAATATTTCTATTCCTTTTCCACAAACAGATGTACATATTATCAATAAAACAGTGTAATCTCTAAGGGGTTTATGCGTCTATTAAACAGCATATGTTTATGCCTAGTGGTCATTGCAGCTTGTTTAAACATTATAAAAAAATTTTATGGCAAGAATATTAATCATTGAGGATGAGGCTGCTATTAGAAGGGTTTTGGTTAAAATACTTTCTGAAGAAAATAGCGCTTATGAGCTAACCCAGGCCCAGGATGGTTTGGAGGGGATTGAGAAAATCAGAGATCAGGATTTTGATTTGGTGCTTTGTGATATCAAAATGCCTAAAATGGATGGTGTTGAAGTCTTGCAAGCCACAAAAAAAATAAAGCCAGAAATCCCAATGGTGATGATATCTGGTCACGGAGATTTAGATACTGCGGTTCAAACCATGCGCCTTGGTGCCTTTGATTACATTTCAAAACCACCAGATTTAAATAGATTACTCAATACCGTACGTATTGCTCTAAATAGTAAAGAGCTTGTTGTTGAGAACAAACGTCTAAAAAAGAAGGTAAGTAAGGAATATCAGATGATTGGTAAAAGCGATGCCATTGTCGAGATTAAAGACATCATAGAAAAAGTTGCACCAACAGAGGCGCGTATTTTTATTACAGGTCCTAATGGAACTGGCAAAGAGCTAGTGGCTCACTGGATACACCAAAAGAGCACTCGCAGTAAAGGACCAATGATAGAGGTTAACTGCGCGGCCATTCCAGGTGAGCTTATAGAGAGCGAATTATTTGGTCACGTTAAAGGAGCTTTTACCTCTGCCAATAAAGATAGAGCTGGGAAGTTTGAAGCTGCAAATAGCGGAACAATTTTCTTGGATGAGATTGGAGATATGAGTTTATCTGCCCAAGCAAAAGTATTAAGAGCCTTACAAGAAAATAAAGTCCAAAGAGTAGGAAGCGACAAAGACATTAAGGTAGACGTAAGGGTTATTGCAGCTACCAATAAAGATTTGAAAAAAGAAATTTCAGAAGGAAATTTCAGAGAAGATTTATACCACCGTTTGGCGGTAATATTGATAGATGTTCCCGCTTTAAACAATAGAAGAGAAGACATCCCACTACTTGTATACCATTTTGCCCAAAAGATAGCAACAGAGCAAGGAACTGCTCCAAAAGAATTTAGCCCAAAGGCAATTGAATTACTACAAGCGTATGACTGGACCGGAAATATTAGAGAATTACGCAATGTTATTGAACGTCTTATTATACTTGGTAGCGACCAGGTAACAGAGAAAGATGTTACTTTATTTGCAAGTAAATAAGGCTACAAAAGGCTATTTTTAACCTATTAAAAGCACAACAAACACTATGAAAAAGTTACCCGTCCTACTGCTGCTTATTTGTATGAGTCAATGGCTAAAGGCACAAAACAATACCCAAAAAGATGCAGCCATGTTGGAGGCTATTTATAAAGCCTCTCTACTAGATGGTAAGAGTTACTCTTGGCTAGATCATTTGTCAAATAAAATTGGTGGACGTCTTTCTGGATCTATTAATGCTCAAAAGGCTGTAGAATATACCAAGGCAGAGCTAGACAAATTAGGCCTTGACAAGGTTTGGTTGCAGCCTGTAATGGTGCCCAAATGGGTTCGTGGTTTAAAAGAATACAGCTACATGGAAACGGGTCCTGGAATCACAAGTGTGATGAATATTTGTGCCCTTGGCGGTTCTATAGCTACTCCAAATGCAGGCATAAAAGCAAATGTCATTGAGGTTTCTTCTATAGCTGATTTAGATTCTTTAGGTAGTAAAAACATTAAAGGAAAAATCGTTTTTTTCAATCGCCCGATGCAGGCAGATTTAATTCATACTTTTGAAGCCTATGGAGGCTGTGTAGACCAAAGATACTCTGGAGCCAAAGAAGCAGCAAAATATGGGGCTGTAGGTATAGTGGTTCGGTCTATGAATTTACGCAATGATGATTTTCCGCATACCGGTGCCATGAGTTACGGCGATATACCCGCCTCCAAACGAATTGCTGCATGCGCCATTAGTACCAATGACGCCAATAAGCTAAGCAACACCTTAAAGTTGATTCCTGATCTTAACTTTTATTTCAAACAAAATTGTAAAGTATATCCAGATGTAGAATCTTATAATGTTATTGGTGAAATTACGGGCAGTACCTACCCAGATAGCTATATGATTGTAGGAGGGCATCTTGACTCCTGGGATTTGGGTGATGGTTCCCATGATGACGGCGCGGGTGTGGTACAATCTATGGATGTGCTGCGGTTATTGAAAAAGACAGGCTACAGACCAAAGCACTCTCTACGTGTTGTATTGTTTATGAATGAGGAAAACGGCTTGCGTGGCGGTAATGCCTATGCTACTCAAGCAAATTTAAAAGGGGAGAATCATGTCTTTGCCCTAGAGAGTGATTCAGGAGGATTTACCCCAAGAGGTTTTTCTTTTGATTGTGATGCTGAAAATTTTTCCCAGATACAAAGTTGGCAACCTTTGTTTAAGCCCTATTTAATTCATTATTTTGAAAAAGGGGGCAGTGGTGCAGATATTGGTCCTTTAAAAAAACAGGGGATTGTGTTGGCTGGCTTACGTCCAGATAGTCAGCGCTATTTTGATTACCATCATGCTCAGAACGATACTTTTGATGCCGTAAATAAAAGAGAACTAGAATTGGGAGCTGCAACCATGACAAGTCTCATCTATTTGATGGACACCTATGGTGTAAAAAACAGCCTAACTCAAATTAGAAAGTAAATCTTTTAAATTGCTTTGTAATAAGCTATTTTTTATCCCACCAAACCACAAAAAATTTTTCAATA
>Ga0206125_10002101_pt1 | contig 21623 bp, 22 predicted proteins | sample Helgoland_Spring_4_FD_148598 | JGI IMG/M metagenome (GOLD analysis project Ga0206125, IMG submission 148598) | Pelagic subsurface seawater microbial communities from Kabeltonne, Helgoland, North Sea - Helgoland_Spring_Bloom_20160331_1 | ecosystem: Environmental > Aquatic > Marine > Epipelagic ... | reverse complement strand
TAATAGTATTGTCAATAATAATATTATGTCTATTGTAACTATTTCCACAATTAATATATGAATTATTTTCTGGTAACCAATAATGTATATATGTATCAAAATTTATTTTTTTTTTTTTTAAATATTCTAGAAAACTTTTATTTAATGTTCTTGGTTGACCGCAAATTAATATAGCTATTTTCATATTTAATAATAATAAAATTAATATATAAATAAATATTTATTTCTTTATAAAATTATGATTGAAAATTATTTACCTTTTATAAAAAAAAAATTAGAATCAACAAATTATTTCGAATATTATGATGATATTATTCATCTATTAGAAAATAATCATCAAAATATACAAAATTTACTTTTAAATAAAGAATTAAATTTTGAAAATATAAAATATTATTCAAAAAAGAAAAATAAATTATTGTATGAATTTATAAATAATAAAAATTTTAATAATTTTATATGTAATTTATTAAATAAAATTTATGATAATAATATAAATTATGAATTAAATCATAATACATTAGTAAATATAAAAACTAAAATTCCAAATATAAATAATAACTTAAGAAAAGAAGGTGTTTATATTTTTCCTGAATTGTTAAATAAAAATAAATGCGAAAAAATATTAGAACATTTAAATAATAAAGAATATATTGATAGAACAAATAATATTATAAAAAATATAAATTTATTTAATAAAAATAAAAATATTTGGTGGATAAATAATTATAATGATTTATTATCTTGTGAAACCATTCAACAAATTATTACATCTGAATATTTATTAAATATTGCTGAAAATTATTTTAAATGCAAACCTATTTTACATAATGTCTTATTTTGGGCTTCATATCATGGTGATGTTGATACAACTCAAAAATTTCATCAAGATTTTGATGACATCAAATTTATGAAAATATTTATTTATTTAGATGATGTTGATTCTGAAAATGGTCCTCATGTATATGTAAAAAAATCATTAAATAATATTAATAAAATTTCTATAGATAATAAAAAATTAAGTCAAAGATATGATGATGAATTAATTAAACAACATTTTGAAAAAGATATAATTGAAATTTGTGGAAAAGCAGGAACAATAATTTTTGAAGATACCCATGGACTTCATAAAGGGACTAATGTGAAAAAAGGAAAAAGATTTGTATTACAATTAGTGTATGGTGTAAGTCCATTATATCATTTAAAAAATTCAAATTATGTGAAATATAATTGTAATATTAATCAACATAATACTATTTATAAAGCATTTTTAAAATTTCCTTATTCCTATATGAATTTTACTTTTCATCAATAAAAATTAATTTTTTTAATTCTTCATCTGAAATTTTTGTATTATCACCAGAATTATAATCATATTGTTTTTTCATTTTTTCTCCATAATAATTAGCATAATCCTTATTAAAATTAATATCAGATGTTAAAACAAAATAATCTTCCTTTTCAATAATATTATGACTATCATTTACTGAAAACATTGATTCATGTATTTTTTCACCTGGTCTTATTCCAATTACTTTTACTTCGGATTCTGGATTTATTACTCTTGTTAATTGTAATATATCATAACTAGGTAATTTTGGAATAAATATTTCACCTCCTATCATAACTGAAGCACTATTTAATACAAAATTTATTGCTTGATTAATAGTTAATGTAAAACGAGTCATTTTAGGATCAGTAATTGTAAATAAATTATTTTCTTTCTGTTTTAAAAATAATGGTACAACTGAACCTCTACTATTAATTACATTTCCATATCTCAATACACTAAATATTGTATCTTGCTCACCTGCCATAATATTTCCATGAATAATTAATTTTTCTAAACATAATTTTGTAGCTCCATATAAATTTGTTGGGCTTACACATTTATCTGTACTTACTCCAATAACTTTTTTAATTTTATTAGCTATAGAAGCTTTAATAACATTTTCAGTTCCATAAATATTTGTTTTTATTGCTTCAAATGGATTATATTCAACTGTATCTACTTGTTTCATAGCTGCAGCATGAAATAATACATCAACATCTTTAGTAGCAGTTAATAATCTATCATAATCTCTTACGTCTCCAATAAAATACCGAATATTTTTATATTTTTTTTCAGGAAATATTTGTTTCATATTGTATTGCTTAAATTCATCACGAGAAAAAATAATTAATTTTTTAGGTTCATATTTTTCCAATATAATTTTTGTTATTTCATGTCCAAATGTTCCAGTTCCCCCTGTAATAAATATTATTTTATTATTTATTAATTCTTTAACGTTTTGTAATAATTCATTTAACATTATAACATAATTTATAATTTCTATTCTAAATAAACAATTTGATTTAAAAATTTTAAAATATCTTCTAAATGAAAATTATTTTTTTTTAAATATACATTTTTAAAAATTTTTTTCAATAAGTTATAATCTTCTGGTGTATCCAAACTTAAATGTAAATCTGTAAAATCAATATTTTTATATTTTTGATATAATATTGGATATGTAAATTCTTCTTTTTTGTATTTGTCAATTATATATGTTGTTACATGCTCTTTTTGATTAATATTAGCATTATTATTTGCTTCTTCTAAAACATCAAAATTAAATATTTCTCCATTAAAACCATCAGGAAATTTATGATTGCCAAAATATTTAGGTCCTAGATATTTTAAATCAGATTTCAAATAATAATCTATCATCATATCTATAAATTTGACATCTATTAATGGACAATCACTTGTAACACGTACTATGATATCTGATTTATAATATTTTGCTGTTTCATAATATCTATTTAATACATTTAATTCACTTCCACGAAAAACTTCAATATTATTATTTACACAATAATCAACAATAATAGTATCAGAAACATTTGTTGTTGTAGTTATAATAACTTTTTGTGCATATTTTGATTCTTTTAATCTATCATAAACATGTTGTAAAACAATTTTATCTTCTAAATATTTCATGACTTTATTTGGTAATCTTGATGAACCTGTTCTTGCTTGTACAATTATATGTATATTTAAATTTTGATTATTATTCATCTAATAATACATTTATTTTATTTTGTTTAATATTTAAAAATGATTTACAATTAAGTGACATATTTCTTAATTTTATTGGATTATTATGTAAAACGATTAAATTTTCTAATAAATTAAATTTATAATTATCTATATTTCCACAGTAAATAGATGTATTTGAATCAATAAATTTTTGTATTACTGTTTTTTGATTATCTGCAATACAAATCATTAAAGATGGCGTTTGTGTAATACATCTTTCATAAGAAGAAGTTCCTGGAGCACCAATAGCCAAATCAGCTTCTAATAATAAATCTCCAATAAATTTTAAATCATAATAATAATGAAAATTATTTAAGTCCTTTATTTTATTTTTAATTTTTTCAGCATTTTTATTTGATTTACCAACTATAACATCAAATATTATATTCAAATTATTTTTTTTATTATATTCATGGAAAATATCAATAATGTCTTCGGTAATGTTATTAATATCGGAACCACCCATAAAAATATTAATTCTTTTCAATTTCTCAATATTTTTATTTATATTTAATTGATAATATTGATGATTCAACAATAAATAATCATTACCAACACATATTTTACAATCGGCATTTAGATTATTTTTATATTTAACTATTTCTTTTTCATTTATTTGTTGATTAATTAATATATTACAATTATGTTTTCTATTTGTAAAGTCATCAATAACACATATATTTTTTACATATTTTCTAATTTCATTTTCCCATGTTTCATTTATAGCATAATGATCGATTATTAACCAATCTACATTTAATTTATTTGTTTTTATAACTGAAATAGTTTTTTTTACATCATTCATTTCGCTTTCTCCTAACCAACTATTAGTATTTAAATTTATATTGTCTAAATTTTTAATTTCTAATTCAAAACATGTATATTTTTCTTTGATTTTTTCGCTGAGATTAAATAAATGTTTTTTAGTGACGAAATAAATAGTATGTTTTTTAGAATATAATTGAGCAAAATTCATACATCTATAAACATGACCAGTACCTATTATATCTGATGCATCAACACGAAATAAAATATTCATTTAATTATAGTTATTTTAAATAATTATATTAAAAAATAATATATGAACTCAGTACTTAAAAAAGCAAAGAAAAAAAACATAAATACAAAATATTTTCCATATATTATTATAAAAGATGCATTGGATGATGATTTATATGAGAATTTAGTAAAAAATTATCCATCACTTGAAGAAATATCAATATCACATAATGAAATATGTAAAAAAAAAATAAAAAATAATTCTAGATACAACATGAATGCAGGATATAGTTTAAAAAATTCTAAAATAAGTAAAGAGTGGAAAGAATTTATTTCATATCATACTTCTGATAATTTTTACAGAGAAATTTTAAAACTATTTAAAAAAGATATAAAACAAATTTATCCTAATATAGAAAATAAATTAGGAAAGAAACTTAAGGAATTAAAAACAAATATACGTTTTGATAATCAAATAAATGATATATCTTTAGATTGCCAAATATCAATGAATAGTCCAGTTACAGATAATTCATCAGTAAGAGGTCTTCATATTGACGAACCTGATAAATTATTTGCTGGTTTATTATATTTTAGAGACAAGAATGATAATAGTGTTGGAGGAGATTTAGAAATATATAAATTTAATGATGATTATCCAAAAATTAATAATTTAGATTTTAATAAATATCAAACTAAATTATCTAATTTACAAAAAAAAAATAGTAGTAATATAAAAAAAATAGACACAATAAAATATGATAAAAATGTTTTAGTTTTTTTTATTAATTCTAAAAAATCTCTTCATTCTGTATCTATAAGAGAAAAAACAGATTATAATCGTAAATTTGTTAATTTTATTGGTTCATTTAATAATATTAATGAATTATTCTAAATTAATTTATAATATAATTTACATTTATCATTATCATGTAATGGAATTAAAGTAAATAATAAACTTTTTGTAATCATTTTTAAATCTTTTAATTTATCTTTATCATATAATTCAATAAAATAATCTTCAAATATCTTTTTCATTTTTTCTTCATATTTAATATTTATATTTTTATTCATCAATATTTTATCATAACCAATAAATGATTGATATAACTTTGCCCAGTCATATAAATAATCTCCTTCAATGCTTAATTGATTATCAATTTTACCTCTCATATCAATAAATTTTATTTTATCAAATTGATTTATTAAAATATTAGTTAAAACTGGGTCGCCATGTATAACTGTTTGTTTTCCTCTATTTTCATTTTCATATTTTTTTAAATAATTATAAATAGATTCATAATTTTCTTTGCTATTTGAAAATTTACTGTAATCATAATTTTTAAATCTTTTTTCTAATTTATTACAATAATTAGCATATATATTTATATTTGAATTAGTTTCTACAGATTGTAATCTTTTAATAGAATTCATAACATTTTTTAATAATTCTTCAGTTAATAATTCAGATAAATAATATTCATTTAATGATAATCCATTAATTTTTTCAACTTTATACCATTTATTTTTAATATCATAATCAATCATTAATGGAAATAAATCTTTAATTTTATTAGGTATATTTTGATAATAATATATTTCTCCACTTAAATCATTTGATTTTTTTGTTATTAATTCAATTGAATTTAATTCAAGTTCATTAAAACTTCTTGGTTCAATATTATTTTGATAAAATCCTAATTCTTTTTCTAAATCTATAAATGAATTATATCCACAATCATCAATATATATATTTGCTTCTGGTTTTCCAAAATAAATTTCATCATAAGGTATATCAAATTTATCTAATGTTTCAAATGTTATAAAACCAATATTTTTCATTAATGTACCAATATTTTCTTGATGTGTTTTCATTTTTCTAGAAGTATGAATTATAATAATATTTCCGAATGATTTTAAATATTTTAAATAATCAATATTTTTTTGAATTGGCTCAACTGTAGAATAATCATCTTTAACTTTGGGATAACTAACTAATGTATTATCTAAATCAAAACATATTCTTAATTGATTAATTTTTAAACCATTATTTAAACTAGATATTTTTGGATAATTATGATAAAATTGTCTCAATTGAATTGGAGTGCCTAAACAATGCCATTCATTTTTATTTATTATACCAATATTTATTTTATGTTGTTCATTTATCATATAAGATATAATATTTGATGTATAATATTCATTTTTTTGTTTAATTTTTTTATCTAAAATTATTTGTGAATATCTTAATAATTGTTTATAAGATGAAAATCCATATGCCCCTGTACATGCATTATTTGAAATTTTAACTTTTTCTTGCATTTCAATAATTTCATTATTTTTATTTACTTTAATATATGAATAAATAGGTTCATTTGATTCATCATTTATACAAATAATTTTATTTTCTCCATTCCATAAACTAATTACATCTGTTGAAAAAAAATTATCACTGTCTAAACTTAAAACAGGTTGATCTTCAATATTATTTAATTTTTTTAAAGCAATATTCAATGTGTGTGCAGCACCATCTGTATCATATTCTAATGTTAAAAACTTAAAATTTACATAAGGATAATCTTTTTTTAATTGAGCTTCAAAATGATAATGAATATATTCTTTATTATAAGGTATATATACAAAATCAATATTTGTTAAATTTAAATTATCTAGTAAATAATATAATATTGGTTTTCCAAATATTTTTATTAATGCTTTTGGCATAGAATAATTATTTTTTTTAAATCGTTCTCCTTTACCTCCTAATGGAATAATTAAAAACATATATTAATTAATAAATATTATTTAATTAAATTCCAACTTAATGGTGTCCCTAATTCTATATTTTGTGAGGCTTTTTTTCCTAATATTTCTTCATAATATTTTGTATGTAATCCATTTGCTGGTCTAATAGATTTTATATTTTCTTCAGTAAATAATTCACCTTCTTTTATATCTTTTACAACAAATAATGATCTTCTAAATTTTTTTGATTTAGATTCGCTATTAACACCAGCATATTTAATAACTCCCAGTGTTTTTTCTACTTTTCTTACTGAATCTACCATTTGTTTAAATTCTTTTGGTGTTAATGAAAATGCATCATCTTCACTATTACTATTTTCCGTTAATTTAAAATGTTTTTCTATAATTCTTCCTCCTAATACAACAGAAGCAATCGGAACTTCAATTCCTAAAGTATGATCTGATAAACCTCCAACAACATTAAATGTATCCATCATATGTTTAATAGTATTTAAATTTGCATCTTCAGGTTTTGCTGGATAAGCACTTGTACATTTTAACATAGCAATTTGAGTACATCCATTTTCTCTTAATATTGTAATAGCATCATTTAATTCATTTAAAGAAGCCATTCCAGATGAAATAATAATTGGTTTTCCAGTTTGTGCTATTTTTTTAATTAATACATGGTCTGTAATTTCAAATGATGCTATTTTATAAGCAGGCATATTTAATGATTCAAGAAAATCAACAGCACTTATATCAAAAGGAGATGAAAATAAATCTAATCCTTTCAAATTAGCATGCTTTTTTAATTCTTCATGCCATTCCCAAGGAGTATATGCTTTTGAATATAATTCGTATAATGTTTTTCCTTCCCATAATGTACCTTTTAAACAATCTTTAAAAATAGGTTTAGTACTATTTAATGTTATTGTATCAGCAGTATAAGTTTGTAGTTTTACAGCATCAGCACCTGCATCTGCAGCAGCATCAATTAATTGATAAGCTAATTTAATATCTTGGTTATGATTACAAGATAATTCAGCAATAATATAAGTTGAATATTCTTTTCCTATTTTTCTATTATTTATATTAAAAATACTATGTTTATTATTTTCTTGAAATCTATATTGATACAAATGTATATTTTCTTTGTTAATTACTTTAATTTCTTTAAAATGAAAATTAGATTTTCTAAAACATTGAATTGAAGCTTGATTAAAATATTTAATTTCAGCATTAACAGTTATTATATCTGGATAATATAGATTTATATATTTTAATGCTTCTTTTATAATTGGTACTGATAATTTTTTATTTCTAAAATCAGGACCAATATTAATTGATATTTCAATTGTTTCTTTGTCAATATCCTTGGTACCAATAAAAGCTATTTTTTCATTATTATACATACCAAATAATGGAGGTATATTATTATTGAAATATTTATTATAAAAAATTTCTTTAAATTCATTCCATTCAAATCTTAATATTCTAAAAGAATTTACCAATGTTATTGGGTCATTTCTCCAATTCATAATTAATTTTGCGTCATCATTATTTTTTTCTACTTTTTGAATAAATATCATAATTTAAATTATATAATTATTTTTAAATATAACTTAAAATATTTTATTATAATAATAATATAAAGTAATGATACCCTATGGAAAACAAACATTAGATGAAAAAGACAAACAAGCAGTAATAAATGTTTTAGAAGATAATACTTATTTAACAACTGGACCGAAGGTCAAAGAATTTGAAGAAAAGGTATGTAATTATGTAGGATGTAATTATGGAGTTGCTGTCAATAGTGGAACAGCAGCGCTTCATTGTGCAACTTTTGCTGCTGATATTCAAAAAGAGGATGAAGTGATTGTATCAGCCATTAGTTTTGTTGCTAGTGCGAACTGTATTTTATATCAAGGAGGAAAACCAATATTTTGTGATATTGATCCAGAAACATTAAATATTGATATAAATAAAATAGAAACATTAATTAATGAAAAAACAAAAGCAATTATTATGGTAGATATGTGTGGTCAGCCATGTCATTATGAAGAAATACGCAAAATTTGTAATAAACATAATTTAATATTAATTCAAGATGCAGCACATTCTTTAGGAGGAAGTTATCAAGGAAAAAAAGTAGGAAGTTATGCTGATATTACTTGTCTATCTTTTCATCCAGTTAAAAATATTACAACATGCGAAGGTGGAATGATGATGACAAATAATGAAAATTATTATAAGAGAGCTAACAGTTTTCGAAGTCATGGAATAAGTCGTGATTATGTTACTAGAGAAAAAACGAATAGTCATTATTATGAAATGAATGATTTAGGTTTTAATTATCGAATACCTGATGTTTTATGTGCATTAGGAATTAGTCAAATGGATAAATTAGATTTATTTATTCAAAAAAGAAATGAAGTTGCCAATTATTATAATAATTATTTCAAAAATAATGAATATATTATTCCATTAAAAAATTATTATGATTGTGCTTATCATATTTATGTTATTAAATTAAAAAGTGAAAAACTAAATAAATCAAGGGATGAAATTTTTAAGGAATTAAAAGAATCAGGAATTGGAGTCAATGTTCATTATATGCCTATTTATTTACATCCATATTATCAACAACTAGGATATGAGAAAGGATTATGTCCAAATTCTGAAAGTGTATATGAAAATATAATTACATTACCATGTTATCCATTATTAAAAGAAGACGAATTAAAATATATTTGTGAAAAATTAATAAATATAATTATTTAATTTACTATAAAAATATATATATATATGTATATATTATGAATAAAGATATAATGTTTGTACATAATTTAAAAGCTGGAGGAAGTAGTATTAGACATTTTTTAAGTTTAAAATCTAATAATGAAGAAATTAAAAGAATAAAAATTACTAAATGTATTAACAATAATTATTTAGAGAAAATATCAAAAGATAAATATTTGATTCTAAATATTAGAAATCCTTTTAATCATTATATTTCTATATATAATTATCCAGCATGCTCAGTATTTTCTACCACTAGAAAAAATCGTGATACAGCTTATCAACATAAAAAACCAAATTTTAAGGTTTGGATAAAAAATTTATTAAATTTAACTTTTAAAGAATCTAATTACTATGAAGAAGAAATTATGAAAAAATTCGATATTGGATTTATTAGTGCTAGAATATTTCTTGCTATTTATGGTGATAAGATTAATTCTATACATAATGGTGATGATTTGTTAAATAATATTAAGAAAATATCTAATATCCATGAATTTATTAAAGTAGAAAATATTGATATAAAAGATCATATAAATAAAAAAAGTTCATCTAATATAAAAGAATATTATAATAAAGACTTGTTTAGATTAGTTAGACATAAAGAAAGATATATTTTAGATTATTTTAATTATGATAAAAGATGGAAAAACTATTAAGTACATTTTAAGAAATATTTTATTATAATAAATTTAATAATTGAAAATTCCAAGCATCTTTACACATATCTTCAATGTTTAACTCTGTTTTCCATTTTAATATTTCATTAGTAAAATTAGGATCACAAAAACAAATATCTAAATCTCCTTCTCTTCTATCAGCTATTTGATATGGAATTTCTACATTATTTACTTTTTTGAAAATATTAATTAATTCTAAAACACTTGTTGAATGACCAGTACCCATATTAAATATATTATAACCATTTAATTTATTAATCTTTTTTAAAGCACTATAATGACCCTTTGCTAAATCAATAACATGTATAAAATCTCTTCTGCATGTACCATCTTCTGTATCATAATTATCTCCAAATACATTTAATAAATCAAATTTATTTCCAAAATTAAATTTAGTATTATTATTAGCAGCTACTTTTAATACATATGGCATTAAATTATTTGGTATATCATTTGGACTTTCTCCAATTAAACCTGATTTATGTGCACCTATTGGATTAAAATATCTTAATGAAATAATATTAAATTTTGAATTAGAAAAACAAATATCTTTTAATATTTGTTCAATCATAAATTTTGTTTGTCCATAAGGATTAGTAATATCTCTACCAATTTCGTAATTTTCTTTTAATGGGGATTTTTGAAAACCATAAACAGTTGCTGATGATGAAAAAATAAGATTGTAACAACAGTGTTTTTCCATAACTTCAATTAGATTTAATGTACTAATCAAATTATTTTGATAATAAAAACAAGGTTTTTTTATTGATTCGCCAACAGATTTTAAGCCAGCAAAATGAATAACTCCATATGGTTTATCTTTTTCAAATATTTCATCTAATTTTACTTTGTCTAATAAATCGTAATTATAAAATAAAATAGATTTTTTTTTTGTAATTTCTATAATTTTATCAAGAACATTTTTTTTTGAATTGTATAAATTATCAATAATTATTAAATCATAATCATTACTTAATTCGATACAAGTATGAGAACCAATAAATCCTAAACCACCTGTAACAAGAATTTTTTTTTTATTCATTATATTAAATAATATTTTTAATTTAAATCTATATAATAATTTATTAAATTTCGATTTTTTCATTTTAAATTAATTTATCTCATTTTTCTTACATGTTAGTGTAATCTATAAAATTTAAATAATTTATTTAAATTAAATCTATATAATAATTTATTAAATTTTGATTTTTTTACTTCATCAGTTGTATATTGAAGTAAAGGTTTTCCACTTAAATTTTTAATATTTTTTCAAGGAACTCTTTTTGACCTTCCTCTTGCTAGTGTAATAGCTAATATTTTATAATTTTTATTCATATTATATTTATGAATAAAAATAAAAAAAAATATCTAATTAATATTAAATTGGTAGAACAATTTCTGTATCTAGAATCTTTTAAGTTTTTATAGAATGTAATATTATAAAAAGTTTATTTTGTAAATACCATAATATTTTTTTAAACCAATTTAGTGATGATTTTTCTCTTAAAATATTTTCAGCTTTTATATCATCAACATTTTCTTTGAAATATCTACCATTATTTGTTGTGTTTTTACATACATATTTTCACTAATTTCCTGCAGTTTATCATTAATATGTTTATAAGTTTTTGGCATTTTTAAGAATTCATTCTTTATATCGCTTTTAGTTACATTTTCTAAAAATAAATCAAATCCATAAAATTTAACCTTACTTTTATATTGTAAAGAACATCTTATCATTTTTTCAGATGTATTACCGTTAAACCACCTATTTCCATTATTGTGATCGGATGTATTTTGTCAATTATATCTAATAAATAATCGTATCTCATTGTGATATAATAATATATTATATATATTTTTTAGGAAATAGTATAGTTTATTCTGGATGTTTAAAAGAGGTTAGAATACATTTGTTTATTCCAATAAAATGATTATCCATGTTATTTTTTTTCAAAATAATATCAATTACATCTTGATCACCGTCATCATATTTTGAGTCCAAATGAACTTTTTTATAAAAATCTCCTTTCATATATTCAATAATTTCATTAAATATTTTAAGTGTATGTGCAGTTTTTTTTATTATCATCCACGAAGTGCAGCAAGATACTGTATTTTTCAAATGAGAACTATCTAAATTTTTCATCATTTCTGGAGAGCAATTATCTGATAATATAGGTCTATTGTTGTTAGTCCAACAGGTTATTCCGTTATTTTTATTACATATCTTTATATGTTTATCTAAATTATAAATTTTTTTATATTTTTTTTTATACCATTCTTTCATAGGAGAAGAATCCATCCATAAAACATATTCACCATGATTGATATTTTTTAATGTTTCTAATATAACGTAGATTTTGTACACATATTTTCCTAGTTGTCTATCTTTTTTACGAGAAACAAAGTATTTTGGATTAAATAATTCTAGATTGTTTTTATATAATTCACTGTCAATTAAAGTTTGATAATTAAAATTATGAAAAAATTTTATTTGTGGAAAATATTTTTGGCAAAATAAATTTATATGAGTTTGTGTTTTTACATATGCTCCACCCTTTCTATTTGTTGTATCATCCGCATATGATATAAAATGTATAATATTAGAATCTGCTTTATTTTTTTTTAACATATTAATGTATTGTTAGATAAAATTTATCATAAGTTAATTTTTTATTGAATAATATTTTTAATTAAAAAAATGATTGTAATATTTCATCAAATCTTTTAAAAATCGAATTGGAAAAACAGGGTCTAGTAACTTATCATTAGTTTCACTATTAAACCACACACAAACAAAAAATGGAAAAATACATAATGAATTTTTAACATCATTCATATAATTTTCATAAGATATATCATGCTTTTCTTTTAATAATTTATAATAATAATTTAATACTAGATCTATTGTTAAAATATCAAAATCTATACTTTCTATTAATAAAAATATAATATCACTAACACCTTTATTTAATTGTATATATTGCCAATCTAAAAATATGGGTGTTTCATTATTTTTATAAAAAATATTTGGACTTTTTAAATCTCCATGACAAAAATTCAATGGAAAACTTGATGATTCATCATATATTTTATCTAAATTATTATATATATTTTTTAATATAATTATTTCATTTTTATTTAATAATAAACTAACTTTTTGAATAAATTTATCAAATCTATTATATATAAGTTCTTTATAATATAATATCTGATTTGGTCTTTTTAATTTTTTCATAACAGGTATTAATGATTTTTCATCTTTAAAATAAAATGTATTATGAATATTAAAAATATTTGTTACAACATTTAACAATGATTTTGTATTAGTATTTAAATTAATATTAAATTCACCTTGATATTTATTTAAATTTTCTAAAATAATTGCTTCTTTTTGATTATCTTGAAATGAACCCAAAAATTTTGGTATATTAGCAATTAATTTAGATATGTTTTCATAAAAATAAGTTTCGTTTTCATACATATTTAATTTTATAGCAGTATTTGATAATTCATTATCTAAATTACTTATTTTTAATATAATATTTTCTGTTAAACCATTTTGATATGTAATTTCATAGTTATTTATATCACAAATATAACCTGTTTTTAAATTTTGATTTGATTTTTCAATTTTTTGAATTGGAACACTTTCAATATTATTAAATATTTTTTGAATATATGTTTGGTTTGTTTCATTTTTTGAAAAATTAATTATATTTTGAATATCTAAATTTTTATAATCTTTTATTTTAAATTCAATTAATTTTAGTATTTCTTCACATGATTGTTCGCTTTCAATTAAACATATATTTTTTACTTTAGAATGTTTAGCACTTAAATATCCTGAATAACTATCTTCAAATATAATTACCTTATCTAAATCTATATCTGAATTAAATTGTTTTAATGCATTTATATAAGGTTCTGGATTAGGTTTATGTTTTTCACAATCTTCAGCAGCAATTAATACATGAATATATTTTTCTAATCCTGTTATATTTAAAATATATTGTGCTGCTTTTTTATTACAACTTGTTACAATAGCTATTTTATTTTTTTTAATTTTTTCAAAAAAATCAATTACTCCATCAATTAATATATTTTTATCTTTTACTTTTTTTATAAATAATTCATCTTTTAATTTGGATATTTTCTTTATTTCATCATTTGTAATATTAGAAATTATATATTTCAAGAAATTAAAATCATTTTTTCCTTTGATAAAATAATTAAAAAATTCTTTATTACAATTTATATTATAATCATTTAATAATATACTCCAAACTTCTATATAAATACTATCAGTATTTACTAATGTTTGATCTAAATCAAATAATAAATAATAATTATCCATATTTATTATAAATAAAAAATTTAAATTAATAAATTAATTTATATAGATTTCCAAGTAGCACCATTATTTGTGTAATAATGATTACATTCTAATTCTGAATCATAATATATTTTATTATTTTCATTTATTCTATCGATTGTCCAATATCTATCTTCTTTACCAATATATTTTTCATCAATTGGATATTTTTCTAATATAGATTTTTTATAAATTGCTAAAGCATTATGTAAAAAATATCTATCTTCACCTTCAGAATAAAAATTTATACTATCTTTATCTCCAAAATTTTTCCAAATATATCTATTTCTATTTATTTTTTTTCCTTTATATATTGGTATTTGTTTTCCCCATATTGCTAAATTATCTATTAGTAATTTTTGAATTTTAATTAAATTAATTTTTCTTAATTGACAATGACTTGATAATATCATTATATTTTCATTATTTGATTCTTTTACACCTAAGTTAATTGCTTTTCCAGTGTATATTTTTCAATATTTATATACTTTATTTTTATTTTATTAGTTTTTTCATTCATAAATAAATCAATAATATTTTTTGAATCATCTTTTGAATTATTATCAATTATTATTATTTCTGTATCACTTGGTAATATATCAATTACACTTTGTATTGAATGTCCAATCCATTGTTCTTCATTTTTACATCTAATTATTACAGAATAACTCATTATATATTATTTTTAAGATAAGATAATTTAAATATTATACAAATATATGAATAAATCAATTGCGTTTGTTTATATTGGAGAACCAAGATTTGAAAAAATGGGTACTCATAATCATAAATATTTATATCAAAAATTAAATAAAGAAAATATAAATTATAAAGTGTATAATTTTACTAGTACAAAAAGAACTCATGAATTTGGTGGTATTTCTCAAATAATAAATTTTTATAATGCACTTGATAAAACAAAAGAAGATATAATTGTAAAAATGAGAACAGATATATTTATGGAAGAATTAACTATGGACCAAATTGTATTAGATATAAAAGAATCTTTGAAAAATAATTTAAAAATTTTTGGATATAAAGGAAAAGGTGGAGTTGGTAATATATCTAATGAAAACAACATTAATAGTCCAGAAAAATTTTTACATGATTATATCATAATTATACATAGAAATAATGTAAAAATTAAAGAAAAAGATGATATATTAAAAATAATGACCAACAAACCTAAAAAGTATGAATCTGGGGGTCATAAAACTTTTCCTTATATGATGAAAGATAAATCAAATGTAAATTTTAGATTTGGAGGTATGAATCTTATTAGAGAAAAAATAAGATTAAAAAATATGAATCCTGAAATTATTGCTTTTCATTTTAAAAAAAAAATTAAAAATTGGCAGATAAGAAGTACATTACTTATTTTATTTGATATAATTAAAAATAAAAAACATGATAATAATTTATCAGTTGTGATTAATGATTTAAATAATTATTCTAAATATGTAGGATATGATGAAGCAGTTAAAAATATTTTAAAATTAGCAGATAAAGATAAAGATATATATTCTATAAGAAATGAAATAATTAAATATATTAAAAAATAAATTATAATAATTTAAAATATTTTATTGTCTTATTTAATCCATCTTCTAAACTAATTTGTGGTTCCCAATCTAAATATTTTTTTGCCTTTTCAATATTTGGTTGTCGTTTCATAGGATCATCGCTTGGTAATTCATGGTAAATAATTTCTGATTTTGTTTTAATTATTTCTAAACATTTAATTGCTAATTCTTTAATTGTCATTTCATATGGATTTCCTATATTAATTGGACCAATTGTTTCTTCTTGATTCATTAATTTAATTAATGCTTCAACTGTATCATCAACATAACAAAAACTTCTTGTTTGACTTCCATCTCCATAAATAGTAATATCTTCATTATTTAAACATTGATTTATAAAATTACTTACTACTCTTCCATCATTTTTATCCATTTTAGGACCATATGTATTAAATATTCTCGCTATTCTAATTTCAGTTTGATGATTTCTATAATATTCCATCATTAATGTTTCAGCTACTCTTTTTCCTTCATCATAACATGAACGAATTCCAATAGGATTTACATTTCCCCAATATTCTTCAACTTGAGGACTTATTTTTGGATCCCCATATACTTCTGATGTTGATGTTATTAATATTCTTGCTTTGACTCTTTTTGCTATTCCTAAAGCATTTAATGTTCCCAATATATTTGTTTTTATGGTTTTTATAGCATTGTACTGATAAGCTTTTGGTGAAGCTGGACAAGCTAAATGATATATTTGTTCGACTTCTAATAAAATAGATTGTGTAATATCATGTCTAATAAATTCAAAATTTGGATTATTCATCATATCTTGTATATTTGACATTGAACCTGTAAAGTTATTATCCAAGCAAATTACATAATGTCCATCATTAAGTAATTTTCTACATAAATGATTGCCAATAAATCCAGTACCTCCAGTTACTAGTATTTTCATATTTTTTAATTATATTTTATTATTACTAAATTTACTAATTTATTTTTTTCTTAGACTGTCTTTTTTAGAATTTTCTCCTTCAAATTGTTTTCTAGGTCCAGGTTCATATTGTGTTGCTTTCTCAATAGACCTTATCCCCTTTACTAATTTAATTAATCCATCAGGTTCTATACTACTTGAATGATCACTTCCCCACATATTTCTATCTAATGTTACATGTCTTTCAACCCATGTAGCACCCATAGCAACAGCTGCATATGTTGTTACTAATCCAAATTCATGACCACTATATCCAATTTCCATAGTTTTTCCCCATTTTTCTTTCATATGCTCAATATATCTTAAATTTAAGTCTTCAACTGGACATGGATATGTTGAATTTGTATGCATAATTACATCTGGTTTTGCTGCTTCAACAGCAGCATCAATCTCTTCTTCGGTGCTCATTCCTGTACTAATAATTACATAATCAAATGCTTCTCGTGTTGCTTTACATAATTCTAAATCATTAATAGATGCACTTCCTAATTTAGCAATTTTTGTATATTTTGACATAACTTTTACACTATCCAAATCCCATACACTTGCAAAAAATTCTATATTAATAGATTTACTATATTCAACTAATTCTTTAATTTGTTCTTCATTAAATTCCATTCTATGTTTATAATCAATATAAGTCATTTCGCCCCAAGGTGTTTTTCTCATTTTCATTTTTTGTGCTTCTGGAACACATACATCTGGATTTCTTTTTTGAATTTTAACATATTCTGCGCCAGATACTTTTGATAACATTATTAGTTCTTTGCATAAATCAATAGAACCATTATGATTAATTCCTATTTCGGATATTACTTTTACCATTTTATATTTATACAAAATTATTTTTAAATTATAATTTTTACAAATTAATTATATTTAAAAAAAAATACATATAAATAACACTTACTAAATATTATTAATTATGTCTAATAAAGTAATTAAACCTTTTATTAAATGGGTAGGTGGTAAGACACAAATTATTGATAAAATTATAGAAAATATACCAAAAGACTGTTTTAATTATCACGAAATATTTTTAGGAGGAGGAAGTGTATTATTTGCAATTCTTTCTTTAAAAAAAGAAAATAAAATACATATTAAGAATAAAATATATGCTTATGATATTAATCAAATATTAATTTATTTGTATAAAAATATACAAAATAATTATGAAGAATTACATAATTGTTTAGTAAAATATTTCAATGAATATAATGAATTAAAAGGTTCTGTTATAAATCGAAAACCAATGAATTTGGATGAAGCAAAGACATCAAAGGAAAGTTATTATTATTTTTGTCGAAAAAAGTTTAATGAAATAAGTGATAAATCTTCTATTGAATGCAGTGCTTTGTTTATATATTTAAATAAAACATGTTTTAGAGGGTTATACAGAGAGGGACCAAATGGATTTAATGTACCTTATGGACATTATAAAACAACACCATCTTGTATTTCAAAAGATGAATTAAAAATAATAAGTGAATTAATTAAAGATGTACAATTTAAATGTTTGGATTTTAAAGAATCATTAAAAGATATTCAAAATAATGATTTTATGTATTTAGACCCTCCTTATGCTCCCGAGAACAATACATCGTTTGTAAATTATGTAAAAGATGGATTTAAAATAGATGACCATAATCTATTATTTAAAGAAATAAATAAATTAAATGAAGAAAAAGAAATTAAACTATTAATGAGTAATGCAAAAGTTGATTTAGTATTAAATTCATTTTCTAATTCTATCTATCAAATAGAAAATATATTGTGTAAAAGAGCAATTAATTCAAAAAAACCAGATTCTAAAACAATGGAAGTATTAATTAAAAATTTTTGATTTTTATAAAAATATATTTAGGTTTTAAATTTATATTTAGAATATGATTCTTGATATATACTATCCATAATTTTAGGGTGTTTCCATCTTAATTTAAATATATGAATTATATCTTTTTTATCTTTGAATATAAATAAACATATTATTTGTTTTTTTATATTTTTTCTTTTAAGCCCATCATAAATATATCTATATGGATAATATAATTGTCGTATATTGAATTTTCTTATTTGTATCCCATTTTTGACCTCAGCAATTAAAATTTTATTTTCTGATTCATAACATCCATCTGTTTCAAATTGAGACCCTTCTATTTTTATTTTTTTACCATTTAATATTGTTAAAAAAGAGCAATAATGACGTCCACCTAATAATGAACCATATTTAATAGGTTCATTTAAATAGTCTTTTGTCTCAAAAATATTAGAATATTTTAAATTATCCAATAAACTTGTTTCACTATTACCAAAATTTAATAATATTGATTCATTATCTTTATTTAAATATATTATTTCAGTATTCATATATATTAATTCAAAATAAATAGATGAAGTTGTTAATAAATATACACCATTTTTAATAGAAATAATATTTAAATTTAATAATTTAAATATTTCTGGTTTTTTTTCTTCACTATCAATTTTACATAATAATCTTGGTTCAAATTGTTTTTTTAAATCTCCTTTCCAATATTTTTTTTGTTGTTTCATTGTATTACTATCAATTACATAATCAATATATGGTATAAAATTAATATTTTTTAATATAAGTGTCCATTGACATTTTGTTTCATTATTTTTAATAAAATTATGAAATAATTTATGTATATCTACTTTTTGTAATGCTTGATTATGTTTAATATAAAGTTTAGAAAATAATTTTTCTAATTCGTTCATATTAAGTTATTTATAGGAATTAATTAAATAATCAATTTTTAAATAATTAATTTAAATAATATAAATTTTTTTTTTTATATTTTATAATGAAAATTGGTATAATCGGCAATGGTTTTGTAGGAAAAGCTACAAATATACTTGAAAATGATAATGTAGAATTAGTTATATATGATATTGACCCTAAGTTATGTAGTCCAATTGGTACTACTATAGAAAACATCTGTGAAACTGATATAGTATTTATTTCTGTACCAACTCCAATGAATTCTGACGGAAGTTGTCATATTGGTATTTTAGAATCTGTTGTATCAGATATTAAAAAAGTATGTGATTTAAATGAAAATTTAATTGTTATTCGTTCAACAGTTCCTCCAGGAACTTCAAATAACTTAAATTGTTATTTTATGCCAGAATTTTTAACTGAAAAGAATTTTGTCAATGATTTCATTAATAATGAAAATTGGATTTTTGGATTAAAGAATACTGAACAAGATATATTATTCAAGAATAAAATCACTGAATTATTTAATTATAGTTATGAAGCTAAAAAAATAAATTATAATAATTTACATTTTGTAACAAATAATGAAGCAGAAATGATTAAATTATTTAGAAATAACTATTTAAGTGTTAAAGTAGGATTTTGTAATGAAATTGCTGAATTTTGTGAAAAGAAAAATATTGATTATGAAAATGTTCGTGAATTAGCAACATTGGATAATAGAATTGGATCTTCACATACTAAAGTACCTGGACATGATGGAAGAAAAGGTTATGGTGGAACATGCTTCCCAAAAGATACAAATAATCTTAAATGTGAAATGAAAAAAGTGGGTATGAAATCATATATTATTGATAATGTAGTTGAAAGAAATGAAAAAGTAGATAGACCAGAGCAAGACTGGAATTCTAACAAAGGACGAGCTGTTATTTAAGGTTTGAAATAATTGGGGTCTTCTAGAAAAACATCTTTTAAATTTACAGGATTTATTATAAATATTTTTACATCTGGAAAATATTTTTTTGTAAAATCTTTTAAATATTTCCATTGCTCAATTAATAAAGTATAATTACTTCCTTTATTTATAAAAAAATTACTACCACCACAATCACATCCTATTAAATATATTTTTTTAATTCCCATTATTAAAATAAGTTGAAATGTGATAAATAATGAACTTCTATGAATAGATTTTTTTTCTAATTTTCTGAATATATTATTATAATAAACATCAAATGATTTTCCCTTTGATTTTTTTAATTCATCTTTAGTTAATAATTCTTTATTATATTTTCTAGATTTGTAATTTACATAAAATTTTTCTTTTTTTGCTTCAGCATTAATAAAATTATATCGACCTCTTCTTTTTAAATTTTCTTTATCAGATAATACAAAATAATCTAATTTAAATAATATTTTTTCAAATACAAGATCATTATTTCCAAAAAAAAGATAATCCTTACTTTTCGCATAATCAAAATATTTTTTTCCATCTTTTAATGATGGACCTCCACCAATTAAAAATGCTGTTTTATCACAGTGTATATCTTTATATTCCTTAAAAAATTCTGGATATTTCATATTTTAATATAATATTAAAATATTATTTATATATAAAATGGAAAAAATTAATTACAAATTAATTATTGTTTTTGTTGGATTACCTGC
>Ga0206125_10002096_pt1 | contig 21657 bp, 23 predicted proteins | sample Helgoland_Spring_4_FD_148598 | JGI IMG/M metagenome (GOLD analysis project Ga0206125, IMG submission 148598) | Pelagic subsurface seawater microbial communities from Kabeltonne, Helgoland, North Sea - Helgoland_Spring_Bloom_20160331_1 | ecosystem: Environmental > Aquatic > Marine > Epipelagic ... | reverse complement strand
CTTTAGCCAAAGGTTCAGAGCTGTATGTGCCAAAATTTTAATGACCATTTGTTAGCGACAGGAAAACGCAGACAATTCTCCCCAGGGAGAACATAACGACGAAAAGGGCTGGGCGTCTGGTTGGATTTATCCGCTGGGCGCCCTTCTTTTTCATCTATTCCATCCATCTAAAAGACAAACTTGTGCTTCGCCTCTTGCTTTGAAATGAGAACAAAGCTATTTTTCAGATCTTGAGCCGCTGTTTGAGCGTGACCTTTATTGTTGACTTAAAATAATATTATTATATAATACACATCTAACTGGATATTTATTATAAAGAATATTTGAATATTCATTTACCTTAACTTAAGCTGATAATTATATGACAGAAGGCAATAATCCCAAACCAATGAAGAAAACTTCAGCAGTTCCTCTTCGGAAAGAGACTGTTCGTGTTACTCTCAAAGCAAATCCAAGTGATAATGGCAATTCTGGTGCCGCTGGTTCTCCGCCTGCGCCTGCGCCAACCATTTCTCTCAAAGCACCGGCATCTGGTCCTCCTGCGGTGCCGCCGCCTGCGCCAACTACCCCGACTCCTCCTCGCGCACCTAAAGCCCCGCCCACGGTCAAGTTGCAAACAGCTCCAAATCCGGTTGCGGCGCCGACTGTTGCTGCATCATCCTTTGCTGGGGCAAAAAATTTGGTGCCGCCACCCAAGCCCTCTACGCTAAAAATTGCTTCCCCCGATTTTGATGAACCCAAGGCAACCGATTCGGCTGTGCCAGAACCAGCACCAACAGTCGGGCTAGCCACTCCGGGAACAGATCAGCCAGCGGGGGCTTCAAGTCAGCCTTTGCCCAAGGCCACGGTTCAAATCCAGCAGGGGGAGCCCATGTCAACACCAACACAGGCAGAGGGGAGTGACTCGTTGTTATCCACCGTTAGTGTCGAGGATCCTGAAGAGGCTGCTGCTCAGAGAGCGGAAGGCACTGCTACCGTCTTATCTGCTGTTGCTCTTGTTGCTGCGGTTATCGTGCTCGGAATTCAACTTGGCACAGCCAATATTTGGGTCAATGATGAGACCCACGAAAGTCCAGGCTGGGGCCGGCTTTTTGATTAAGCTGAGAAATGCGCATGCTATTTTCTACACATGACTAATAATATTCTGAAATGACCAAAGACTTCATCATCCCCATTGTTCTTTTTGTAATCGGTGGCTTGATTGTTTATCTGGCCTTGTCAACAGGCAGCATGCCCCGTTAACAGAATCTACAAGATCAAGCTGCATGATATCGGCGATGTGGCCGATGTTCTCTATTGCGCTTTATTGCGTAGTTTGATGGCTGTGAGATCTTCAGATTAAGCATCACGTCATCTAGCGGCTTGACGTATCATGCATGTTGTTCATATTTCGATCATGGCTAACGCATATAATGAAGCAAATTTTGAGACCGAGGTAATAAACTCGGACAAGCCCGTTCTGGTAGATTTCTGGGCTGAATGGTGTGGACCGTGTAAAATGATCTCTCCTTTGATTGACCAACTTGCTGAGGCAGTTGGTGATACGGCAAATGTTGGTAAGGTAGAGGTTGATACCAATCAAAGCCTTGCGGCTAAGTATGGTGTTCGTTCCATCCCATGTTTGCTTTTTTTCAAAGACGGCGAGGTGAAAGACACCATCACAGGAGCTAATGTAACGCTTGATCAGTTAAAGTCGAAGCTCGAGGAGCTGGCCTAGATTTAGCATATCAACCGAGCTCTGGAGCATGTTTCATAAACTCTCCGCTGTTCTCAATCAAACTGCCGCGCGCCTTCCTGCAAGGTCCGCGGCATATTTTTGGCTGTTTAGTGGCTGGGCCATTATGCTCTGGGTGCTTTCCTCAGGAAATCCCTCCCTCAAGCAGGCAAACGAGATTTCACATATGGATAAAGTGCTACATTTCATCTATTTTTCTGTGGGGGGAGCACTACTGGCAGCATCTGGGGGCCTGCAATGGCAGCGTCTATCGCGAGGGTGGCTTTTTTTACTGGTTGTCCTCGTCTGCTCACTGATTGGCAGGCTTGACGAGTATCATCAAGGATTTGTTCCTGGGAGAACAGGTAATGACACCGGTGATTGGCTTGCTGACACGCTAGGGGGGCTATCCGGCGGGGCTGCCGTTATTTGGTATCTATTGCCGAGAATTGTCACTGCTGCTGGGCGTAATCGAGGCTGAATAGACATTAAAACGGGCTTGAGGCACAATAATTTCTATGAAATCACGCAAATTCCCTTGACTGCCAGCTAGCGGAGTGTATCTCTCCCCGCCCGTATCACACGCTTCATTCGATACGTGGATCATAACTCATCAGTGAGTTTAACTCCCGAAGCGAGTCCCAATTTTAAATCAATTCAGAAAAATGGCCAGAGTATGTAGCATCAGAGGTTCCCGTGTCCGTATCGGTGGTAGAATTCACCGTTCAGGTCTCGCCAAGAAAAAAGGTGGAATCGGTCGTCACGTAACAAAAGTGGTAAAGCGTAGTGTTTCTCCTAACTTACACACCAAGCGTATTTATATTCCTGAGCTCGATCGTCACGTCAAAGTGAAGCTGAGTGCCAAGGCAATCAAGACCATCAACAAAAATGGAGCCTACGCTACACTCAAGAAGGCGGGCTTAATCTAAATTGCTAAACATTTAGTGCAAATTTCAGAAACGGTGACCTAAGGGTCATCGTTTTTTGTGCGCTGTAGTTACCCTCTGTAGTTACCTTGAGCGCACCTCTACCGTAGGCAGCGGGCTAATGCCTGAATGGATTCCGTATCGTGGCAGCTACTCATCGTGATGCGCAGACGGGCAGTTTGGCGGGGGACAGTGGGGTAGCGGATTGCCGGCACAAGAAACCCCTTGTCACGCAATTGTGAGGAGAGTTTGAGAGCCTTATCGGAATCGCCAACCATCCAAGGAATGATCGCAGACTGGCAATGACTCGTCATCTCCGATGCAGCTCTGAACGTATCGATGTTGTTCCATAGCTGCGTCCGCAACCGTTGACCTTGCTCGTTCTGAATGATTCTCAGCGCCTCAGCAGCGGCTGCGGCTTGGGCTGGAGGCGGGGCTGTTGAGTAGATAAAAGAGCGCGCTCGGTTAATCATGAGCTCAGCCCATACGCGAGAGGTTGCCAGATAGCCGCCCGCCACACCGGCGGCCTTGCCCAGTGTTCCCATATGGAAATCGATTTGATCCTGGATGCCGAGTTCTTCAGCGAGCCCCATGCCAGTGGGGCCAATAACTCCAAGAGCGTGTGCTTCATCTACCAGCAGGAGGCAGCCATATTGCTTACTGAGCCGACTTATTTCTTTAAGCGGCGCCGCGTCACCGTCCATGCTGAAAATAGATTCTGTAATGACGAGGATACGGCTATTTGCGTCTGCCTTTGTGGTCGCTGTTTGCAGAAGTGATTCAAGTTTTTCTGTGTGGTTGTGAGGAAAAACACGTAGAGTAGCTCCACTCATGCGGGCGCCGTCAATCAAACTGGCGTGGCAGAGTTTGTCGAGAATGACTACATCACCTTTACCGAGTAAGGATGTGATGACGCCAACTGATGTCGCGTATCCTGTAGAAAAGGTAAGTGCCGCCTCTGTGCCTTTGGCGGTTGCTATCGTTTCTTCCAAGTTCCGGTGCGGTTCCATTGTGCCGCAAATAAGGCGTGAGGCAGTTGACCCAGCACCGTATTTCTCAATCGCTTCTTGATATGCCTGTTTGATCTCAGGGTGCTGAGAAAGACCAAGATAGTCGTTGGATGAGAAGTTTTTTAACGATGAGTCAGTATCTGGAATGTGTCGTAAAAGTGATGCGCTCTTTAGAGCTGCAAGTTCATCCTCCGGAAGTCGCATATAGGAAAAGTTAATAATGGCTGCTGGCAAGATGCCAGAGAATTAATCAGCCTGGGGCCGCTCCAGTGCCCAGCGGAGCAGTTTTTCCGAGTCAGACCATACATTTCTGGATGTTGCACCAAGGATGACGACGATGGCCGTTCGACCACGGAGGGTGCCACTAGATACGAGGCAGCGTCCCGATGCTCGTGTGGTGCCCGTTTTCATGCCGTTGCAATAGTCCACTTTTTTGAGGATCTTGTTGGTGTTGTCTAGCCGCTTTGATCTACCGTTAGCATAGCGGAAAGTATAGGTCTCGGTGTCCATGATGCCACGCAGGGTGGAGCTGCTAAATGCGGCGCGTCCACAGATAGCCATATCACGCGCTGTAGAATACTGACCGTTGGCTGTGAGCCCATGTGGATTCATGAAATTCGAGTCTCGCATGCCTAGGCTGAGAGCTTTTTGATTCATGACTTTTGAAAAGTTAGTTTCACTACCTGCAACACTTCTCGCTAAAGCGCGGGCTACATCGTTGCCGCTCTTGACCAGCAGGGCTCCGAGCAGCGTGCGTCGTGAGTAAACTTCCCCGGGAAGAATGCCCAGCTTGGTAGGGACTACCCAGGTGTCACTTTTCTGAATGGTGAACTTATGGGTGAGGCTGCCGTGGTCCAAGACGCAGAGCGCGGTCATGAGTTTTTGTGTGCTGGCAACCGCACAGCGTTCACGGGCATTTTTTTCATACAGGACCCGCCCGCTGGCATAATCAACTACGATCGCTCTTGGGGCTCCTATAGTGGGGGCCGGCGAACGAGGGATCGTTCCAACCTTAACAGCAGGGGTCGCCACTGGTGTCGTCAGCCGGGAGCTGTGGATTCCCAGAGGTGTCTGTGCACAGGACACCAAGCTTATCATGGCGAGCAACTGGGGAAGGATGAAGAAGCGCATAGTTGAATAAAAAATTCTACGCAAAACTCCACCATAAGTGGATGAAGTCAAGCGGGAACACAGTGTGCTGGTCGACAAAGTTGCACTCAGGGAGTGTTGCTTTTTGAAGGGGCGCGTAATTCAACCTGCACCGGTGCACGCTCCAATGATTCTATTTCAAAAAATTCGACAGCATCGGGCGGGAAGTTAAACACCCCTGCCACGAGATTACTTGGAAAGGTCTGGCTCTTGTTCCTGTAATCACGAACGTTGCCGTTGTAAAAACGTCGGGCGGATTGCAGACGGTCTTCTGTATGAGTAAGCTCTTTTTGCAGTTTGAGGAAAGCCTGGTCAGCTTTCAGCTCAGGGTAGGCCTCGGACAAGGCAAAAAGGCTTTTAATCCCGGAGATAAGCTCTTGCTCCGAGGCTGCCTGCTTGGCAGGAGAACCATCGTTTGCCTTGCAGAGATTGCGCTGGGCAATGACGGACTCTAGTAGCTCCCGTTCGTGCTTGGCGTATGCCTTGGTGACGGAGACCAGATTGGGGATCAGGTCGTAGCGCCGCTTGAGCTCTGTATCGATGTTTGCCCATGCATCACGGATGTGATTGCGGATCGTCACCAAGGCATTGTAGGTTGCGGTCACATAGACCAGAGGCATACCGACGATGACAACAAGAATGATAATGGGTGTCATGTTTAGGTGAAGAGGTGAGATGGAATAAGGGAACGAATTTGTTGCAGCTGACGGAGACGCCCCAGAGATGTGTGAGCAGATAATTTACCGCGGTAAGTTAGTGCCAGAGTGTGGCGCTCTACTTCAATCACAAGGTTTTGCTTGTTAAGAAGATAGTCAATCATTCGTGCATTGCAAAAATCATAAGCAAATTTTTTGTCCCTTGATTCCACCTGGTAGCGTTTGGAAAATTCAAGGGACTCGAAATCAATGTCATCAAAGCCAAAGGCCTGTGTCAGTTTGGCAAAAAAACCTTCCGGCTTGATGACGAGCTCAGGAAAGCTCCGGGGCATGGAGAGAGTGAAGACGCTGAAATAATGATGCTGAGTTTTTGAATTGCCATCACTGTCACTTGAGCTTGTTTGGTAATGATACTCAAAAAAACTCACTGCCTCTCCGCCGCTCTCGCCTGTGAAGATGTGTTGAGCATAACGATTACTTCCCATGCCAAAATGCTCAAGGAAATGAAAACGTTTGGCGATCCCGCGGTCTTCATGGGCCGAGAACCTGAAATTAAGTGAGGCAGCGAGCTGCTGCAAGGCAGTCTGGCGTTTGCGCTCAGAAATCGTGTGGTAGATGATTGCCGCAATGAAAATCACCGCGAATATCCCGAATAAAAGGGGCACGGATAAAGTGGTAAACATAGGCAAGCTCGAGTTTTTTCTAAGTGATCATCTAAGGTGGATTCCCCAATTCGTTGCCTGTCTGGTTAATAACGACGTGAAGAGAATATCGAGCGGATGATCAGCACTAAGATGGCGATCAGGCCGAGGGGGATGACAAGAAGCACTCCCAGGATGATGATCGGCACGATGACGAATTTTCCCCAGTTTTTACTGCGCAGAAGCACAAACCATTGAGTCAGTGTGATCGTAAGTCGCGCTTTCCAAGGCAGTGATTGACGGAAATTGGCAAAGGGGTCCTCACCGCCTGTCTCGCTTGGATTAGAGCCATTGGCGGTTTTTTTTGCAAATCCACCAGATGAGGATGTGGACCAATCTTGTTGATCCCCGAAGGCGTCACCCGCGGATTTTTCCGGGGTGACGATTTCGTCGATCTCAATCGTTTTGCTTTTTGGCATGTGGTACTTTTACCTGCTATGCTTGATGTAGCGTTTTTTCGGTGTCAGCCTCGATGATGGCATAGCGCTCACGATGGAGTGCAGGATCTGTGCGGAAGGTTAGGCGCCCGCTGTGAGAGCGCTCAAGCTCAACAAAGAGATTAGAGTCTTCATTTTTGAAGCGGTTGAGCACCTCTGTATTGACGACAATGACAAGGTCACCGAGGGCACCCTCGCCACGCTGGATGACGGTATTGAGCGCGCGTTGAACTTCAACACTCATGGTCATTGGCGTTTTTACTCTGCCGCGTCCCTCACAGTATGGGCATGGCTCCAAAAGGCTGTCGCGTAGTGATTCGTTGAGGCGCTGACGGGTCATTTCCATGAGCCCGACAGAAGAAATCTGAAGGACTTGAGTCTTGGCCTTGTCACGCTTAAGGCGCTCTTTCATGGCGCGATAGACCGCCTGTTGATCGCGTCGATGGCGCATATCGATGAAGTCGACAACCACGAGGCCACCGATGTTGCGTAACCTGAGTTGCCTTGCCACTTCTTCAGCGGCTTCAACGTTGGTTTCCATGAGCATTTTATCGACATCCTTAGAGCCCCTATTTCGACCTGTGTTGACATCGACGGTGATCATGGCCTCGGTTTCATCAATGACCAAATAGCCACCACATTTGAGCCACACTTGGCGTGAGAAGGCCTCGTCGATTTGTTTTTGGATACCAATCTTTTCGAAAACAGACTGACGGGAGGGGAGATATTGAATGCGGCGTTTGGCCCTGCGCGAAATGCGTCCCGCGATCTCACGCATTTCATTGGTCGTTTCTTCATTGTCGCAGATGACTTGCCCGACATTGTCGGTAAGAAAGCTGCGCACGCTTCGTTCGATGAGATCAGGCTCACGATAGACACAGACAGGAGCTGGGGTGCTGTCACGCTTGTCTTCGACGGCATACCATTGCTCAAGGAGGATTGCCAAATCTCTGACAAAGTGGCGTGCACGCTGGCCTGTGGCAACGGTGCGCATGATGATGCCCATGCCCTCAGGAACTTGAAGTTTCTGCATGATGTGGCGAAGGCGCTGACGCTCTTTGGGGTCATCCACCTTACGGGAAATGCCAAATTGGTCTGAATAAGGGGTGAGAACAAGATAACGTCCAGCTAGGGAAATATTGGTAGTGACACGGGGTCCTTTGTTGCCGATAGGCCCTTTGGATACCTGGATCATAATTTCAGATCCTTGTGGGTAGATACTAGGAATGTCTTTTGAACTGATGCGTTTTGGCTTCTTTTTCTTTTTGCCGGCTCTTTGGATTTCCTCGAGGCCAGTATCGAGAGCCGCGGGAATTGCGTCCCAGAAATGCAGGAATGCGTTTTTATCCAGTCCGATATCGACAAACATGGCCTTGAGACCAGGTTCGATATTTTTGACGGTGCCTTTGAATATGCCGCCAACAATATTGAGGTCGCCTTCACGCTCGAGGTTGTATTCCTCAAGAGAGCCGTCCTCAACGAGGGCAACACGGCGTTCAAGCTTTTCTGAATTGATAATGAGTGATGCTCCTTCGGTTGGTGACGATGCACCAATTCCTAGAGCGCTTTTAATACGTTTAATCATAATAATATTTGGGTAATGGTTAATGAGTGTTTTGAGATTTTCTGTGTGTAATGGTAAATACTAAGTTGTTTATTCTTCGATAACGATGGCTTTGGGGGCTATTGAGCCTGCTGCATCAGCTCTTTGTCTGATGGACGGCTCAACGAAACGGGGGCTTTCTGGAACAGTATAAGCTCTTGGGGTTTGAATATCTGATATTTCATCGCCAGTCTCACCACTTTCGTCATACGCAATGGCAAGTAGATCGCCTTCATCCGGTAGTTCGATTTTCTCTCGAACGAGGAAGTCTCCAGCATATTCTTTCATTTCAGTGAGAGGCAATTCTAGCCCTTCATCTTTAGCAAAGAGCCCGCGCATAATGAGGTGGACGAGTGGTCCTGCCACTGCGCCGCCACTACTACCACGTTTAACAGCGACAACCACAACATATTTAGGCTGTTCGTGTGGGGCGAAGGCCACAGTCCACGCATCGTGCGATTTGATACCTTTGTCGACTGTTTGCGCGGTTCCTGTTTTGGCACATACATCACGGTCTTTAACCGCGGCACTGCGGGCCGTGCCCCCAAGCTCATTAGCGGCAAGCCACATTCCTTGGCGGATGCGCTCCAGATCTTTCTCTTTGACGCCTTGTTTTAAGAGGTTTGTCTTAAGAACGGGTCGATTGTGTAACAGGGTGCCCTGGTGGGGGTGCACGACTCGCTTAATGATACGTGGCTTATAATAGCGGCCATTGTTGGCGATGGTGGAAACAAGGGCGGCAAGTTGTAATGGTGATGCAGCACTGTCAGATTGTCCAATCGACATCATGCCCGTGATTGAGGGTGTTACCTTTGCTCCAGGGCGTAATTCCTGCCGCCAGTAGCGGCTACCGGGTATGAATCCAGCTGATTCGGAGGGGAGCTCCAATCCCGTTTTTGAGCCCAGTCCTAAAAGTTGAAACGCATCGAGCATCTTGGTGCTGCCGATCTCATTAGCAACCCGCATGAAGTAGCAATTGCATGATCTCTGAATGGACTCTTCAAGGTTAAGTTGGCCATGCCCCAGACGTTTCCAGCAGTGGATTTTTATATCTCCGTAGGTAACATAACCTGGGCAATACTCTGTATCATAAGCATGTCCATGTATTGCAGCGGCAATCGCTGTGGGGAGTTTGAAGGTAGAGCCTGGTGTGAAGTTATTAATTGCCTTGTTGACCAGTGGGTTGGCTTGGTTGGTGTTGTAGTTTTTCCAAGCATCGGGATCAATGCTGGGAACAAAATAGCTTGGCGTAAAATCAGGAACTGAAGCCATCGCGAGGATTTCGCCAGTGTTCGGGTCCATCACTACCGCCGCAGCTCGGCCAACACGTCTTAGGGTGTTTTCGACTAAGCACTGCACATGCGAGTCAATGGTGAGTTCCACGCGAGAGCCGACGTCAGGCTTGATGTAATCAACCATTTGTAAAACGGCACCCTTATCATTTTTAAGGAGGGTTTTTATGCCTTCTTCGCCGGTTAAGTAAGCGTTCATTGTGGCTTCGATACCGGCGATGCCTTTGCTCTCTCCTGTGTAATGCTTAAACTTCCGTTTGTCTTCAGGGGATATGTCACCTTTTCCCCATTGTTTGACGTATCCAAGGATGTGGGATGCTAGTGAGCCATAGAGATATTCACGGCGGGGGCTCACCCGGACGCTGACGCCTGGTAGTTCGAGATTGTGCTCTGCGAAATTGGCAAATTGATCATACGTCAAATCATCTCGGAAGGTGAAGGGTACCAAACCGCCGTGAGTGATGTAATGAGTGTCGAGTGCGCTTGCTCGGTATTTTTTGTCAAGCTGGTGAACAGCAAGTTTTGGCCGAACCCATTCATTGACGATTTCGTGGGTTTTGATCTTTCTGAAGTTTTTGACCGATGGGTCATCTTTGCCGCGGGTCTGGAGCAAGTAGCGCTTGTAGTCGTTACGTATTTCCTCAAGGTTGAAGATAACTTGGTAGTTGCGTTGGTTTTGAACAAGAACAACGCCGTTACGATCAGTGATATCACCACGTATCCCCGGCTCACGGATGGTGACGGCGTAGTTGGATGGTACTTGCTTGAGGAAACGGGGGCGCTCTTTGATTTGGTATTGGTAAAGCCGCGACAATAGAGCCCCAAACCCAACCAAGATGAGGGCAGTGAGGAGGTATAGTCTGAAGCTGTAACGAGGTTCTACCATGGTAAGTGATTGGAAAATCAGTCGATATATCGGTGTTTTTGCCTAAGTCCTTCGTAGCGAATATTGTGACGGCAGCTGGAGGCAAGTTGATAGATGATCCAGAAGATAAGAGGTGAAAAAAGCATGGTAAGTGCACTGGTCAGATAAATCCGGTAAAGAACACTTGGGGGGAAGGTGAAATCTCCTCGGACGAAGTTGAGAAGAAGATATTCGGTAAACAGGTATGAGAAAATGGCAATGCCGGCAAGAATAGACGAGATATGCCACTTCACCTTGCGGAAAAGAGGCTGAATGAATTGCATCAGAAGTCCCATCATTCCGTAAAGAATAATACTATACCCAAATCGGAGGGATTCAACGGGGTCGGCATAAATAGTAGGGTCTCCACCTTGCGATCCCAGCGTGTGTTGTGCATCCCACAAGAATCCACAAATGAAAGCGAGCACCAGCATTGAGGAAAAGCTCACACAGACAGAGCAGCATAAAAAGACGAGTGGCAGGATGAGTATACGGGCACCAAAGAGGCCGCCAATTGCCGGTGAAAATTGCTGAACCATGCACGCCGCAAGGATGAGCAGGATAATACTAAAACGGTATTTGCTCACTTTTTGGTCGAGTTGGCGGTTGCTGCTCCAATCTCCCGGGCGGAGGTTAGAGGTTTAGGGATTTTAACAAACACGGTTTGTAGTGTTGTGAAATCCACCGCTGGCTCAACGAGTGCTTCTCCGTACAAGGGTCCTGGAGCGAACGTCTTGATCGTTCCAAGGAGAATGTCTGGAGGGAAGAGGCCGCCCCGCCCAGTCGTGAAGACCAGCATGCCGGGTTTAAGGTTGGCATCTTTACTCAAGAAACGCAGCAGTAGAGAAGGAGATTCTCCAGCTGTGTCTCGAAGTCCGCTGATAATTCCTGCTTCAGGTGTTCCGTCGACTTTTGCCGATACTTGGCATTTTTCGTCGGTAAGCAAGATAACGGTGGATGTGTCTTTTGATGGGGCATCGATTTTACCAACAAGGCCCTCTGGGGAGAGCACGGGGAGTTGGACACCAACGCCGTGTTTGTCACCACGATCAATAGTGACAGTGTGCCACCATGTTGATGGTTGGCGACGAATGATTTTTGCCGCAATCACATGAAAGGGAACGTTCTCTTGGAACTTCAATGCTTGGTTGAGGTGGGTGTTTTCTGCTTCTAGTTTTCTTAAATGGGCCACTTCCATTCGCCTCTGATCAAGCTCCTCCTTAGCCAGCTTGTATTTCATTTCCAGCGCTTTCGAGTGTTCAACTTCTTGGATGAATTCGGAGGCCTTGGTCTCGATGGCAGCCCCGCCTTTGAGGAAGGGGCTTATGGCGGTGTAATAAGTACTTTGGATGTTGCGCACAGAGCGCTCACTGCGTGTGAGTGCCCAAACGGCACCCACGATAAATAGTAACAGCGCTATGAGGTTTTGTGGCTTCATGATATCCGGTCAGCTCGCAGCCTTGATGGCTGGCAGGGAACTGGATCAATTAGCGTGACTCTGAGCTGGTGACACGGCGCAAGAAGGAGATCTCAGCGAGAACTTTTCCTGTGCCTTCTGCAACTGCGCTGAGAGGATCCTCCGCCACATGCACGGGAAGCCCCGTCTCTTCACGCAGCAGTTTATCAAGACCTCGGAGTAAGGCTCCGCCTCCGGCAAGAACAATGCCTCGATCGACAAGGTCAGCGGCCAGTTCTGGTGGGCAGCGTTCCAATGCAGTGCGCACAGCGTCTACGATCGTACTAAGTGGATCAGCCATTGCATCACGAATTTCCTGAGAAGTGATCGTTATTGTCTTGGGTAATCCTGCAACCAAATCACGCCCTTTGACATCCATGGTTGTTTCCTTTGCCAGGGGAGCGGCGGATCCGAGTCGGATCTTAATTTCTTCAGCAGTGCGCTCACCAATCATCAGATTATAGGCACGTTTCATATACTGAATAATGGATTCATCTAATTCATCACCTGCGGTTCTGACGCTGCGGCTATAAACGATTCCTGAGAGGGAGATGAGAGCTACCTCTGTGGTACCTCCACCGATGTCGACAACGAGGTTGCCGGCAGCATCTTGCACCGGTAAACCAACACCAATCGCTGCAGCCATGGGCTCTTCGATCAGGTAAACTTCACGAGCACCAGCTTGCTCGGCAGATTCGCGAACAGCACGGCGCTCTACCTCGGTGATGCCTGAGGGCACGGCGATCACAACGCGTGGATTTGAGCGTCGCCGACCATTGTTGACCTTGCGGATAAAGTGCCGAAGCATAGCCTCAGTAACTTCAAAATCAGCAATGACACCGTCTTTGAGAGGTCGGATGGCAACAATGTTACCGGGGGTGCGGCCCAGCATGCGTTTAGCGTCGTCGCCGACAGCCAGGATTTCGTTGGTTCCTTGGTTGATGGCTACCACGGAGGGTTCACGTAAAACAATGCCGTGGTCTTTGACGTTAACCAGTGTGTTGGCAGTGCCAAGATCAATGCCGATATCATTGGATCTGATGGAGAAAAGGGAGAGCAGTTTTGCAAACATGAGTGCTGAAGTTGGAATGAGTTAAGTTAATAAAGTAGTTTCTTAGAGCGGAATCAATAGGATCGAGGGAAATTGGATTGCTTGAGAATCAAGCATTGAAGGCTAATATTGAGAGGCTGTGATACTAGCCTGAAATTTTCAGAAGTAGTATTTTTTGTCACGGTTCTCTCAGACTGCGTGACTATTGATTCATAGCCCTTGCAGGTCAAGTGGTAAGAACTCGAAATCATTGAAAAGCAGAGGCTTGTTGGTGCGCCCGCTGTTCTAGCCAATAGATGAGCAATAGCGCTTCAGGATAGCTTTAAGCGCTCATCGCTGTCTAAAGCATTAGTCATGGCAGACCAGCCCTCAGGTGTCTGAAGGTTGAATGTGCGCAGATAGAGGGTTACCAGAGCAGGGTCATTGCCTTCAAGTAGGGCGTCAATCGCGGCCTTAAGCTTTTCAGCATCAAGAGTTTCTGGGATCTCGCCATCGACTTGCCCCTTGCCATTGTGGGGGATGTCGAGTGCGTCACAGAAAGTAACTAGCAATGCCTCCTGACCTTGCATGAAGTATACCTGCAGCAAGTGCTCAGCAATCATGTTGCTTGTTTTGCTCTGTAGATTTTTATGGACCCAAGCGATCTGTTCAGTAACTGGCTTTTTCTGCAGGAAAGGTAAACGTAGCTTTCGGTTCGATGCCAGACCGCCCAGCGCTGTTTTGTAAAGATTGCGGTCCGTTTCACGCATCCACATGAGCATGTCGGAGACGATGGATGGTTTGACGGCTTGGAAAAGTTCGTATGCGTGCATAGTGGGAATGGATAAATGATGAATTAGATGAATTTGACAGATTGTTTTTTGCTTAGTCGAAGAATGTCTCCCAAAGCTGGTGCTATTGCCGCCATGGGATCACTGAGTTTTGTTCCGTTGAGTTGAACGGCGCCCGTGGTAATGAATTGTTTACGAAGTTCACCATTGGATTTTTGCATATCAAAAGCCTCAGAGAAGGTGAAACTGACAAGGGTGAGAAGGTTAAGGTCTGCAGGCAATGCTGTCAGCTCTATCTCCACGGCTCCAGCGGCAGTATCACGATTTGAAAAGCGAGCCTCCCAGGTGATGCGTGCATCTGCAGCATCTTGTTCGCTGTGGTAGCGGGTGGTGATGTCAGCTGCGAGCTGCTTTTTTGCCTCCATTGGATGCAGTGAAACATCCCGATCTGTGCCCAGTAAAAGTGTATAGTAGCGATCCATGAGCTCATCTGAAATACTCATGATCTTGCCGAACATCTCGTTGGCTTCATCGCTCACGCCGACATAGTTGTGAGCAGATTTGGACATTTTTTTCACTCCGTCAAGTCCCTCAAGCAGAGGCATGAGGATAACAACCTGCTGCGGCTGCCCCTCTTCTTTCTGGAAATCACGTCCAACTAAAATGTTGAAAAGTTGATCCGTGCCGCCGATTTCGACATCGGCTTTGAGCTCTACAGAATCCCAACCTTGCATGATCGGGTATTGAACTTCATGGAGACGGACTTCTTGGCCTTTATCGATGCGTGATTTGAAATCCTCACGTTGCAGCATTTGCTGCATGGTAACGCGGCTATTGAGTTTGAGCACTTGCTCGTAAGTCATGGAGCGGAACCACTCACCGTTGAAGACAACCTCGGTTTTATCGGGATCGAGGATCTTGAATGCCTGAGTGGTGTAGGTCTCAGCATTGGCAAGCACCTCATCTCGGGTCAGAGGGGGGCGTGCAGCGGAGCGTCCGGTAGGGTCTCCGACGGTAGCGGTAAAGTCGCCAATAAGGAGCACCGCCTGATGTCCCAGTTCTTGAAACTGACGCAGTTTTTCAATGGCAACCGTGTGCCCAAGGTGAATGTCTGGTGCGGTTGGGTCTACACCAAGCTTGATGCGTAGAGGTCGGCCTAGTTCAAGCTTCTCCTTGAGTTCTTTTTCACTGATGACTTTGGCTGTTCCAGCGGTCAGTATATTCAGGGATTCTTCGACAGAATGAGGCATGACGGGCGGAGGTTGGAATGATTGTGGGGCTGTGTCGAGCCGGAAGATAGTTCATTAGTGCTATTATTTACTTCATAAAGCACCAAGCACAAATAATGCATTATGTTCACTGAGGGTATAAAGAACTCCATGTGAGAGGTTTTTTACCCTGATGGTCAATTTTTGGCTTTGCAAGGTGGGGCGAATGCCTTATCTCCGCGCCGCGACTCTATTCGTAGTGGGAGTAATGGTGACTGTAGCTCAGGGGTAGAGCCCCGGATTGTGATTCCGGTTGTCGCGGGTTCGAATCCCGTCAGTCACCCCACTCGCCAACTAAAAAAGATTGATTGGTTGGTTTCTCGTATTGTTTGAAATATTTTGGTTTGAAATATTTTGGTTTGAAATACTTTGGTTTGAAATACTTTGGTTTGAAATACTTTCGCCTGAAACGCTTTCATTCTTTTACTTCATGCTTTTTTATTCATAGATCACCTTATCTTACGCGGTTTATTATATGTCTAAGCTTGAAGAAGTCATCGGTTACAAATTTAGCGACGCGTCTCTTTTGACGGAGGCGCTGACTCACCCGAGTAAGACGTTTGAAAGTAATGAATCTTGTCCCCACAACCAGAGAATGGAATTTCTTGGTGATGCGGTCATTGAGCTCGTGATCACCGAGCGGCTCTACAAAATGTTCCCAACGTTTCCCGAGGGGCAATTAACGAAGCTGCGCGCACGCCTGGTATCCAGAAGTGCTTTGTTTAAATTTGCCAATGCGATGGAGCTTGGTGAATCGGTGATGATGGGAAAAGGGGAGGAAGCATCGGGAGGCCGCAGCAGACCATCTACATTGGCTGATGCTTTTGAATCAGTGATGGGAGCGGTCTACTTGGATGGCGGTCTTGATGCCGCCAAGGCGGCTATTGAGAGAGTTTGTAAAGAGTGGATTGAGCAGGTTGCTGAGTCGCCCGATGAAAGAAACCCGAAAGGCAAGCTGCAAGAAAAGCTGCAGGCACTGGCACCGGAGAGTCCTTGCTACCAAGTTCTCGAAGAAGCGGGACCCGATCACTCAAAAATATTCAAAATATCAGTCGAGTGGCAGGGGATTCTTTTGGGCAAAGGCATGGGTAAAAGTAAAAAAGATGCAGAGTCTAGGGCCGCCAAGGATGCGCTCAAGAAAGAGAATTGGCTCGGCATTTCCGAATAGACTCTTATCGGCCGTTTGGAAGGGGAGGCGATCCATCGTGGAACCAAGGTCGTTTTATGCCGCACCTGCGATGCCGCAGCTACCCCCTCAGCAGGGTCAGAATGGCAACACTCGATGCTCCATGATGCAGCAGGACCTTAGAGCATTCATGGGTCGTTGATCCGGTGGTAAAAATATCATCCACGAGGATGATGCGTTTTCCTTGAATGTAATTTTTGTATTTTGCTCTGAGCTCAAAGGCGTCACGTAGGTTTTCAAGACGCTTGGAGCGGCTGAAGCGTGTTTGGGTAGCGGTATTGCGGATACGCTTCAATGCGTTGATGTAGGGTAGGCCCGTTTTTTTCTTGAGACAGATCGTCATTTCTTCGGCTTGATTGAATTTTCTTTTTCTGAGCCTTGCCCAATGAAGGGGAACCGAAACGAGGATGCCTTCGTCAAGATATGGTGCAAATCTTGGGTCATCCAGACCTATGCTCAATAGGTCTCCAAGCGTGTCGGAAAGATGGATTTGCCGACGGTATTTATAGTCATGCAATAAAGTCCTGCTTTGGCCGTCACTGTGAAGAGGTGCACGAGCGAATTCAAAGTCGAGCTTGAGGTCGTTGCAGTTAGGGCAGGAGAAATCAGAGCTGATATCACCATCGTAACACTCGCCACAAAGCTTACAAAATGGAGCTTGTGTATATTTTAGAGATTCCGAGCAGGGCTCACATAAGTGCCTGCCATGAGTTAGCGGGCATTGGCAAAGGTGACAATGAGCCGGGTAAATATAATCGAGGATTCTGCTGGTTTGGCGTAGCATTGAAGCAAGTGTTGACGCGCGGTTATGAAAATGGGCGCTTTTCATGTCTCGGATTTTATGTCTCAGATCTACGTTTTGATTCGGACACCTGGATAAAAACATGCACAAGTAATGCGCTGAGTAGCAGTAGGCAAAACGGCAAAAGGCCTGATCTTCCATCAGTGCCGATGAGAAGTCTCGACAAGGGAGAATGTTGTGGCCCTGACTCAGTGAGTTGCTGCAAAGTTTGGTATGGGAAAATGAAGCCGAAATGTAGGCCGATGGGTAACCAGAGTGACGCTGTCCGATAACGAGCATAAGCAAGAACAAGGCCAAGACTGAAAAGTAATATAAAGCTGAAGGTGAACGTTTCGGGGCTCAGTAGATTCTTGGCTATCGTTATCATCATTCTAAATCCAGCGTCAGCTTTTTCAGGATTGGCGATCACTTCGTCACCTGTCGGTAACAGAGAGTAGATGATAGCGTAGAAGAGAGAAATAAGGACCATCGCCATGGCTGGGCGCATGGCACGTAAAAAAATACCCATTAAGATGCCGCGAAAGAGCCACTCACTCACGAGGGTAATGACGATCGCTGATGCCACGCCATTGCAAATAGCGCTCCAATAATCAGGCGACTGAGCAAACGAAAACCAAGCAATCACCTCGAGCAGCCATATTGAAATGGAAACTAGGCTGCCTGTGATCAGAAACCCAATGGCAAGATGAAGTTTGGCCTTTGGGTTGCGGCATAGTGCCTGTCCGTTTTGCCTGGTATTAGCCGATGTTGGAAGCCTTATACGCCATGGTTTTGACAGCTGCAGGGAGCTTTGATTTGAGAGCTTGCACCACATGATAAATGGTCCTGCTAAGATGATAGCGTAACCCAGCAGCGTATAGTTATAAAAAGATGCAAAGTTGGCGTCTGCGCAGCGATGGGCCAACCAGTCGAGCAGGGGGTTCAGTGCGCGTGACTGACCGACCTCGGCAAGAAGCATCCCTGCATTATAGATCCAAGGCGAAGTGATGGCCGAGGCTATAATGGTAAGGGTGAAAAAGAGGATGACTTTGCTGAAGTCACTTTGGATGAGGCGCAGCACGGCGTGCATTGTCATGAAAATAATGCCTTACGTCAATGACTTGAATCATGGAAGTTTCGCATTCTCTTTCGAGAAAATTTGGCATAGCTAAGTTTATGCAGAAACATCAGTGGAGAGAAGAAGGTGACGACGGTACATTTTTTTATCGTGCCACCTACCACGCTTCTGAGTGGAAATTATACTCTCAGTCAAAGGGAGATGAGGAATGGCAGCACCATGATCCTATTCCCGACGAACTACTGCACAAGCTGCGCGAGGTGATGTGGAACAAGTATCAGCGGGGGAGGTGTCCTCATAAGCTGGTGACGAAGATCGATAAAATGTTAGGAAAGGACTAGTTGTCCAATAGGTCAGGTCTGTTCGCTTTTGTTCGTGCGAGAGCTTGTTCTTTTTTCCAGCTTGAGATTTTCCCGTGATCCCCACTTAGCAACACATCTGGAACCTTCAAGCCGCGAAACTCATTGGGCTTTGTGTATGCCGGCGCTTCAAGCATGTTGGGATCAGAGAATGATTCTTCTACTGATGATCTGGCATCACCTAAAGCGCCTGGCAATAGCCGAACGATAGCATCAGTGAGCACTGCTGCAGCTACAGCGCCATTGGTTAGTATGTAGTCTCCAATGGAGATTTCCTCGTCGACGAGCGCGTCAATAATGCGGTGGTCTACACCTTCGTAGTGACCACACAGAATAATCAAATGCTGAGAAGTGGAGAGGCGCTGGGCGTCTGCTTGTATGAATGGCTTCCCCTGTGGTGTCATCAGGATGATGCGCGTATCGTTCTGTTTGAGGTCATCTACAGCTGCGAAAACCGGCTCTGGCATCATGAGCATTCCTTGACCACCACCACAGAGGTAATCGTCTGTTTTGCGATGCTTTCCCTTGGCCCAATCGCGTAGTTGATGGGCGTGTATGTCCACCAAACCCTGCTCTTGTGCACGCTTGATAATGCTATCGCTCAATGGGCTGAGGGCAATTTCCGGGAAAAGCGTGATGATATCAATGCGCATGCAACGTGAGAATCAAGAATCCGGGGGCAACAATCAAGAAGGAAGAAGAAAGATTGAAGTTTGCAGTTTTTTTTAACCTAGCTATCCATGTCTTGGTGAGCGGAGCAAATCAGAAATCGATCTACATTGTCGCAGGTGAGGTCAGCGGGGATACTCATGGAGCCTGCCTGATGGAGGCCCTGCTTGCCCGTGTGCCCGCTGTTTCCTTTCATGGCGCAGGTGGGCCTGCGATGCAGGCGGTGGCAGGCAAAGGCTTAGCGAACTGGGTAGAGGATGCCGCGGTCATGGGCATATGGGAAGTTCTTAAGCATTATCAATGGTTTAAACAGCGTTTCAATGAGATGCTTGCGGAAGTTGAAGAGCTCAAGCCGGATGTGCTCATTTTGATTGATTACCCAGGTTTCAATTTGCGGCTGGCTTATGCGGTTAAAAAGAGCCTGCCGAACACGAAAATAATCTACTACATTAGCCCCCAGGTGTGGGCATGGAATAAGGGTAGGATACCCAGAATGGCGGAGACGCTGGACCTGATGTTGTGTATTTTCCCGTTTGAAAAAGAGATATTTGAGTCAGCTGGACTTGCTACCGTTTTCACCGGGCATCCGCTGGTGGATGAGTTAGAGCATAAGCGTGAAGATGTCTCCCGTGAGCAAGACTTGATAGGTTTGTTTCCAGGGAGCCGAGAACGTGAGGTCTCGAGGCTTTTTCCTGTTATGGTGGAAACTGCGAGACGGATTCATTCACATAACCCAGAATGGAAATTTGAGGCTGCTGCAGCATCTGAGGTGTTAGCGGAGCGCATGCGTGATATTGTTCAGCATGCCAAGTTGCCGGAATCTCTTATCACCATCAGGACAGGCTCAAGTTACTCCTTGATGCAGCGTGCGACTTCTGGAGTGGTGGCGAGCGGAACGGCTACTCTTGAGGCAGCTGCGTTGGGGCTGCCTTATTGTCTCGTTTACAAAATTTCATGGCCAACTTGGGCCATGGGCAAGCTGTTGGTGAAATTAGACTATATCGGCTTGGTTAATATTCTTGCTGGCGAGGAAGTAGTTGAGGAATTTATTCAAGGTGACGCCGAACCTGGGCGCATCGAGCTAAGCATATCGAGGCTGATGAACGATAGCGATAGCCGAGACGCCTTGCGGCAAAAATTACTGGCGACAGCAGCGAAACTTGGTGATTGTGGTGCTCACCAAAGAGCAGCTTCCGAGGTAGTGGCACTGCTCGAGTAACACCTTTAAGCAACGCATTTTTATTTCATACTATGACTGATACAACAGCGATGCATGCCGATAATAGCTCCCCGCGCATCTATAAAATACTGCTGATGGTTTTACCTGTAGGGGTAGTGCTTGGAACCATCATCTTCATGTTCATGTATTTTTACCTCGAGCGTGAGGATGAGAAAAACCATGCGGTCATCGTGTCTCATGGACTTCGGGTCAGTGATTTAGAAGATATGGTGGGTAAATTCACCAGCCGCATCGGATTGCGGGAAATCGAGACGGAAGCGGGAAGGGCTGGATTGCTCAGGGCGGCGTCCATGATAGAAGGTCGCCTAGGGCCTCAGAACGTGGGCTACCCAGTACGCAGGTCAGAGGGGGAAGCCGCTCATGGGCTGCTGTGGAAAAATTTATCGGTGGAGATTCTTGGAGAAGAAAAACCGCAAGAGGTTATCTTTGCCGCTGTCTCCTATGCCGGTGCTGGTGAGGATGCTGATGCGAATACGGTATCCACTATGATGATGTTAGCATCATCCATGGCACGCGAAAAACCGGCGCGCACGATCCGCTTTGTTTTCATGCCTTACAACGATGCACCTCAAGACCAGAACCAACGGCTATTAGCGGGTTGCTTGAAATCAGGTGAAAGCTGCGTTGGAATCATCGGGTTACAGACAACGGGTGAAATACCATCGGCCGGTGATTCGGCCTGGCAAATGCAGACGAAGTCTCCTGTTGATATAGCTTGGTGGAATTCGCTCACAGAGGGAAGATCAGTGATGGAATCCCGTAATAATGTCGTGCCCTCAGCCTGGTTGACCCACCCAGTCTACTCGTCCCAGACTTGGATTGATAATAGAGACCTGCGGCTCGAGCGTACTTTGGCTGCAGCGCAAGATATCAGGAAGTGGTTGCTCAAAGCGTCACAATAGCGTGCGGCGGATTGCTCCAGCTGTAAAAAACATCTTGCCACAGCCGCTTAGGTGGGATACCTCCGCCCCGCACAACCTGTTTTATCTGCAATGTAGATATGATCGGTAATACTGAAAACAAGGGGCATTAGCTCAGTTGGTAGAGCACCTGCATGGCATGCAGGGGGTCAGCGGTTCGAATCCGCTATGCTCCATTTTGTTTTCATTGTATGGTCTCGGCTTCACTAGCCGCCGACCAGTGAACGATGACTGATGAGTCGCCGCCAATCAGGGCGGTTTTTTTATCCCTATAAATCAAACAACCCTATGGCTATCGAAGGACAACAACTTGCCATCGCCTGCGCCCGCGCAGCGGAGCAAATGCAGGCCGAGGACATTCGTGTTATTGATATCGCCGGAGTATCATCGCTCACGGACTTCATGGTTATCTGCTCAGGCACTTCTCTGCCTCACCTCAAAGCGGTGATGCGAGACGTTGAAAATGAGATCATTGAGAAATACCAGG
>Ga0206125_10002093_pt1 | contig 21689 bp, 17 predicted proteins | sample Helgoland_Spring_4_FD_148598 | JGI IMG/M metagenome (GOLD analysis project Ga0206125, IMG submission 148598) | Pelagic subsurface seawater microbial communities from Kabeltonne, Helgoland, North Sea - Helgoland_Spring_Bloom_20160331_1 | ecosystem: Environmental > Aquatic > Marine > Epipelagic ... | reverse complement strand
CAAGAACACCACCCATTTATTATCTGCCCCAATTTTAGGCTCTGGGTTTAATACTACAAACCCTTCTTTTACAAGGCGCTGCACTTCAGCATTTATATCATCAACAGCAAAAGCAATATGGTGTACGCCCTCCCCTTTCTTTGCAATAAATTTTGCAATTGCACTGTCTTGGGTAGTGGTCTCCAAAAGTTCTATTTTACTTTCTCCACAAGTAAAAAAAGCTGTGTTTACTCCTTCCTCTGGCACTTCTTCGGTTTTATAGTGGGTGTACCCAAGTAGGGATCTGTAAATTTGGGTGGCTGCCTGCATGTCTTTTACAGCAATGCCAATGTGTTCTATTTTGCGCATAATTATTGTTTTTTACCTAACCTTTGGCAAGTGCCAATAGGGTGCTTTAAAATAGAGCTACCTTGTTAGGGTTTGACAAACGTATCAAAAATAACAATTACCCAGCAACCAAAATAGGCCTAGTACCATTAATTATAGTACTTTTGCCATATGATAGAAAGTAATAGACAAAAAAAAATTGCAGGAGTGCTACAACAAGACCTTGCTAATGTATTACAAAACAAGCTAAGAGAAGCTGGCCAATCTGGAATTTTAATCTCGGTGAGCAAAGTAAGTGTAACCACAGATTTATCTATTGCAAAGGTGTATGTAAGCGTTTTTCCGTCCACAAACGCTTCGCAAATCACCCAGGAACTAAACGGCATTAAGCCGAAAATTAAGCACGAAATCGCCCAGCTAACTAAGCACCAACTTCGTAGAATGCCAGAGCTTACTTTTTATAATGATGATTCTTTAGATTACATAGAGAAAATAGAGGATGCTGTAAAGGGAGAAAAAAACCCAATACAAGACCCCGACTTACGTCCAAAAAGAAGAAAATCATAGCCCATTGAAAGTCTCGCTGTACATCGCAAAGCGGTATCTCTTTTCCTCAAGCAGCAGCAACGCAATTAATATTATTACCGCCATTGCAGCCACTGGAGTTGTAGTAGGGTCTTTAGTGCTCTTTATCGTGCTATCTGGTTTCTCTGGCCTTAAAGAATATAGCCTAGAGTACACCAATATCTTTGATAGCGATTTAAAAATATATCCTGCCACAGGGAAGACAATAGCATTCACTCAATCTCAAAAAATGGTACTTAACGCTATCCCTGAGGTAGCTGCGGCCTCTCAGGTTATAGAAGAGAGGGTATTTATACGGTTCAAAGGTAAAAATGACATGGCGTTTATTAAAGGGGTAGATGCCCAGTACGATCTTGTAAACCCTACAGACAGTATCCTTCTCTCTAGAGACTGGTTAACTCCAAACAAAAACGAAGTCGTTGTAGGCTACAACACCTCTCACAAACTTGGCCTTGGCGCAAGAGATTACAGCGCACTTTTAGAGGTGTTTGTTCCCAAACCAGGAGTTGGGCAGATAGACCCCTTAAACCCTTCAAAAGATTTTACCAAACAAACGGCCGTGGTCTCTGGTATCTATTATGTAAATCAGGAACTCAACTCAAAATACGTCTTTAGTGATTTGAGTTTTGCAAGAAGTCTATTATCCATGGACAGCACCAAAATTTCTGCCCTTGAAATAAAGCTTGCACCAAACACCTCTATAGCCAGCACAAAAGAAAAAATAACAGCCCTGTTTAAAGAAGATGTGCTTGTAAAAACTCGCATCCAGCAAAATGATGCGCTTTATAAGATGCTAAATACAGAAAACATAGCGGTGTATCTTATCTGCACACTTATAATGATCATTGCATTGTTTAATGTAATTGGCGCCATTATTATGATGATTTTGGATAAAAGAAAAAACATCAAAACCCTCTACAGTATGGGAGCAACTATCAAAGAGATAAGAAGCATCTTCTTTACACAGGGAGCTCTCATGACCCTTTTGGGAGGAACCCTAGGTATTGCCCTGGGAGTTGTAGTGGTGTGGCTTCAGGCAAAAATTGAGTTCTTGCACATAACCCCAAATTTGGCATATCCCGTAAAACTGCTTGGTTTAAATGTGGTGGTTGTATTTTTTACTATTTCTACCCTTGGGCTATTGGCTGCAAAAATTGCGGCAAGTAGAGTAAGAGAACAATTGCTAGAATAGCACTACACAAACTGGTGGTCTCCAAATCTTTCTAAGACCTCATCAAAAGCCTTAAAGACATCTTTGCTATCATCACTGGTTACCATTTTCATGCGGTATTCCTTAAAGTGCGGAATCCCTTTAAAGTAATTTGTGTAATGTCTTCTGGTTTCAAACACCCCAAGAACTTCACCTTTCCAATCTATGGCCATCTCTAGATGACGTCTTGCGGCCTCTACACGCTGCTGCATCGTTGGAGGAGCCGTGTGAGCGCCTGTTTCAAAAAAATGTTTTACCTGATTAAAAAACCAAGGGTTTCCTATACATGCGCGGCCAATCATGGCCCCGTCAAGACCAAATTCATCTCGCATAAGCATCGCTTTCTCTGGGGTGTCAACGTCTCCGTTTCCAAAAACAGGAATATGCATGCGTTGGTTGTTTTTAACGGCAGCAATAGGGTGCCAGTTGGCCTCCCCTTTGTACATCTGTGCTCGGGTTCTGCCGTGAATAGAGATGGCCTTACACCCAACATCTTGCAAGCGCTCTGCTACCTCAACAATTTTAATAGAGTCTTCGTCCCAGCCCAAACGGGTTTTTACCGTTACGGGCAACTTGGTGTGTTTTACCATAGCCTCGGTAAGAGAAACCATAAGATCTATGTCTTTTAGAATACCCGCACCCGCACCTTTGCTTACTACTTTTTTAACAGGACATCCAAAATTAATGTCTATAATGTCTGGGCCGCTAGCCTCCACAATTTCTATGCTCTTTAGCATAGACTCCAAAACTGCTCCAAAGATTTGAATCCCTACGGGGCGTTCTTTTTCATAAATATCAAGCTTCATGACACTTTTAGCAGCATCGCGAATTAGCCCTTCGCTAGAGATAAATTCTGTGTACACCACATCTGCCCCTTGTTCTTTACAAAGCGCCCTAAATGGAGGGTCGCTTACGTCTTCCATGGGCGCAAGCAGCAGCGGAAATTCTCCGACATCTATGTCTCCAATTTTAGCCATATGTTTTGCCCATACTATCGAGCGTGTTTGTTGTTGTTACTCTTGTTGCAAAAATAGTAAAATTATATTCTGAAAGTTTCAAAAAAAGGCCATTGCTTTTAATTGAGTCTGTCGCTCTCTTTTGTAGTAATCTCGCGGTTGTTGTCTTGAAGCTTTGAGTTTCCGAAGTTGTAAGTAAAACCAACTCTAAATAGCCTAGACTCTGTCCTGGCAAAATAACCATTGTCCTGGTTTGCGTACCGCGAGACAACAGGAACATTGTTAGTGTTAAAGATATCGTCTACACCAATAGTAATGCTTGCTTTTTTGTCCCAAACCTTTTTCCGTACAGAGGCAGAGAGATTAAATTGATTTTTATAGGTGTAAGACCCAAAAATAAGATTTGAGATATACAGCATTGTAATATCGCTAGTGATATTTGCCTGCTCGCTTAAAACCAAGCCGCTATAGATTTGTCCGTAAAAACCATAGGTGTTTGCAAGGGCGGTTTCTTGAGCGCTTTGTAGCGCAAAAAACTCATTTTCTATAAAAAATCCAGACGTAACCACCTGGAGGTACCACCAAGACCTTACTGATTTTGCATAAGTTACATCCAGGCTGTACTGGTAACCCTCTATAAGGTTTGTCTCCAAGTTTTGTAGAGCTCTTGTGGTATTGTTTTGAAATCTAAGTTCTTCTAAAGGGTTTTTAATATACCAGTAATAGGCCTCCAAAAACCAAGTGTTATTGTAGGTGTAGCTAAAGGTATACTTTGAGTCTATTTCTGGTACCAAGCTGGGGTTTCCGTCTGTGTAATTGTTTTCATTAATAAAGTACCTAAATGGGTTGAGGCTCTCATAGTTTGGCCTGGATATAGACCTAGAATAACTAAGCCCAAAACTATTGTTTTGATTGGCCGAATAGAGCAGCGACATTTTTGGAAACAATTCAAAATAATACTGATTGTTAACTTCACCTACTATTTTTGAAGTGGCCTTAACTTCTGTTTGTTCTGCGCGCAATCCAAGGTCTAGGCTCCACTGCTCCCATTCTCTAGCAATATTAAAGTAGGCTGCAAAAATATTTTCTTGGTACCGAAAGCCATCAGAGAGGTTTGGGTTTAAAACAGCTCCTTGCGCTGTTTGATCAAAAAACTCCTGGGCGCTACTAGTTGTTATGTCACTTATCTTTAAACCCCAATCAAGGGCTCCTGAGGTAAGTGGTGCGCTAAGGTCTATTTGCCCTGTGAAAATAGTATTGTCTTGACTTCCATAGGTGTTAAAATCATTGTTTCTTAACTGTTGCCCGTTTGGAGAAAAATAATTGGTCACAACGCCTTGTTCTCTATCTGCGCTATAGGTTACATAATTGGCCTGAGTCACTATTTGGGTTGCGTTATTGGCTAGGCTAAAAGTGTGGCTTGCATTAAGAGCAATGTTAGAGGTGTTTCTGTTGGAGGCACTTGAAGTGGTAAAAGTAGAGTCTAGTTGCAGCTGCCTGTTTGTGTTTAAGGATAATGCCCGGTTATCAAAGCGCTTGTTTGGTGACACAAAAACAGTAGCGCTTATTCCAAAGGCGTGCTGCTTGTTTGCGGTAAGATCTAAAACTACATTTGCCTGATGTGCGTTACTTTTGGTTTCTCTTGTAAAATAGGAGTCTCGGTATCCGCTTGTTGTGAGTTCGTTTGAATCAAAAAAACGGGTATTGTTTTCGTCTTCTTTAAACTCTTTCCTTGGCGCGTAAGAATAGCTTGCGTAGGCATTAAGCCAATTATTTTTATAAAAATGTGCTGTTGCTAAATTGTATTTTGCGTACACCGCTTGCTGGTAGGCTCCAGAAACAGATCCTTTATAACCAACCGCAACGGCTCTTGTTGTGCTTATATTTAGAACTGTTGTGGCGTCTGCATCATATTTTGAAGATGGATTTGTAATCACCTCCACAGACTTTATAAGAGAAGCGTTTGTGCTCTGGAGTAAAGAAAGTGTTTCTTCGCCAGAGAGGTACACTCGTTTGTTATTTACATATATAACGGGGCTGTTATTTTTTATAGATATTCCTTGTTGAGAAACAAGAACTCCGGGTGTTTTTTTAAGCACGTCTAATGCGCTTCCTGAGGCCACAGATGTGTTTTCTACACTAAAAACAAGGCGTCCTGGTGCTTTTTGTATGGTTGGTCTTTTTATAGTAATAACTGCCTGATCGAGCATCTCGCTGCTTTCTAAAAGAATTACAGTATCAACAGCGATGTTTGTTATAAGTGATATTTTCTTGGTCTGTGTCTCAAAGCCAATAAAACTAAAATGCAGGGTATAGTTGCCGTGTTCTACGTTTTCTAGGGTGAAATTTCCCAAGTCATCTGTTGTGGTTCCTTTTACAAAGACAGCGCCAGAGGCGCCTTTTTCTTCAGAGACATTATTTGCTAAAACAGTAACAAAAGAGATAGGCGCGTTATTTTGGTCTAAGACAGTGCCACTTATTTTGCTTTGTTGCCCAAAAATAGTTGCAGGGAAAAGTAAGAGAAAGTAACCTGCCAGTTTTATCGTACAACAAAAACGCTTTTGGCTTAGTAACAAAAAAACTAGATTATACAGCATAAATAGGGGGCTAAAATCATGAAGGTTAACCAGGCACTATCGCAAAGATGTAGAATTATAACCAAACATTTTCATGGTTTTGCTAAAAATCGATTAAAGGTAACTTGTGTACATGATGCCCTTTTGTGGTATCTTTACAGCCTCAAATTTGCTTGATATGCTTGCAAATTATTGTTTTCAAACAACAAGCTACATGAAAAACATTCGCAATTTTTGCATTATTGCCCATATTGATCACGGCAAAAGCACCCTGGCAGATAGATTACTAGCAGCCACTGGGGCTGTTACCGAGCGTGAATCTCAAGCGCAGTTGCTTGATAATATGGATATAGAGCGTGAGCGTGGTATTACCATAAAGAGTCACGCCATACAGATGAACTACACCCAAGGCGGCCAGGAGTATGTCTTAAACTTAATTGACACCCCTGGCCATGTAGATTTCTCTTATGAAGTTTCTCGCTCTATTGCTGCCTGCGAAGGTGCTCTGCTGGTGGTTGATGCTGCACAAAGTATACAGGCTCAAACTATTTCTAATCTATACCTAGCCCTAGAAAATGATTTAGAGATTATTCCTGTGCTCAATAAAATAGACCTTCCGTCTGCTAACCCAGAAGAAGTAACAGATGATATTGTTGATCTCCTGGGTTGCGATCCAGAAGAAATCATTCCCGCTAGTGCAAAAACTGGAATTGGAATTACAGAAATATTAGCCGCTATTATAGAGCGGGTTCCTGCCCCAAAAGGAGTTAAGGAAGAATCGTTGCAGGCTTTAATTTTTGACTCTGTATACAATCCTTTTAGAGGTGTTGAAACGTATTTTAGAATTTTAAATGGAGAGATTAAAAAAGGCCAACACGTAAAGTTTATGGCCACAGGGAAAAACTATTATGCAGATGAAGTTGGCACCCTAAATTTAACACAAACACCAAAAAAAGTAATCTCTACGGGAGATGTTGGGTACCTCATCACGGGCATTAAAGAAGCCAAAGAGGTAAAGGTTGGCGACACTATTACAGATGCAAAAAGCCCAACAACAAACATGATTGAAGGCTTTGAAGATGTTAAGCCTATGGTTTTTGCTGGTATTTATCCTGTAGACACTGAAGACTACGAAGAGTTGCGAGCCTCCATGGAGAAACTACAGCTTAATGACGCCTCACTGGTTTTTATACCTGAGAGCTCTGCTGCTCTTGGATTTGGTTTTAGGTGTGGTTTTTTAGGAATGCTGCATCTAGAGATTGTCCAAGAGCGTTTAGAGCGAGAGTTTGACATGACAGTTATTACAACGGTGCCCAACGTATCCTACAACGCATTTACCAACAGAGAGCCAAACACAGTGCTTTTGGTAAACAACCCAAGCGATTTACCAGACCCCTCTAAGATAAACCGCATGGAAGAGCCGTATATCAAAGCAACGATTATCACAAAGTCTGACTTTGTTGGTAATGTTATGTCTTTGTGTATAGAAAAGCGAGGGCAAATCACAAACCAAACCTATTTAACCACAGAGAGGGTAGAGCTTACCTTTGACATGCCTTTGGCAGAAATTGTGTTTGACTTTTATGATCGTTTAAAAACCGTTTCTAAGGGATATGCCTCCTTTGATTATGCCCCAATTGGCATGCGGGAATCTAAGCTAGTAAGGCTAGACGTCTTGTTAAATGGAAATATTGTAGATGCCTTATCTTCTTTACTGCACCAAGACAATGCTCAAGATATTGGTAGAAAAATGTGTGAAAAACTTCGCCAGCTCATTCCAAGACAACAGTTTGACATCCCTATACAGGCTGCAATTGGTGCAAAAATTATCTCTAGAGAAACAGTAAAGGCGGTTCGTAAAGACGTTACGGCAAAGTGTTATGGAGGAGATATTTCTAGAAAGCGTAAACTTCTTGAAAAACAAAAAAAGGGAAAAAAGCGCATGCGTCAGGTAGGTAATGTTGAGATTCCACAAGCAGCTTTTATGGCAGTTTTAAAACTCAATGATTAACTACAAGATTAGTTACATGGCAACCCATCTAGCTCTGCATAGGCGCTTTGGTCCATGCCTGCGCAACCATTATTTATAAACCTTTGTAGTGCTGCCCTATATTCATTACAGTTTTCTGTAGAAGGATCTTGGTTATAAGCCTCTGCGGCATCATTTAGTTCTGGGACCGCTGTTATACACTCAAAATTTCCTGATTCAGTGCCGTCACAACAAAAAAGTAAAAAGGCAATAGCGCCTGCTATAAAGGTTGTTTTTATTGTTTTATTGAGTCGTATATACATCATGATAAGCCTATCTATGTGTTGCTTTTAGTGTTGAGGGGAGGGTTCTGGTGTTTGAGTAGTCATTACGTCTTCAAAATCCATAGGTCTTCCTATATAAGCGATAGTCGTGTTTTCTTCTATTGCTGTATCTTTTACACCGTCTACAAGGCTAATGACACCCTCTGGGGATTTTACAAATAACGCAATGGCGTCTTGGTTGTCATTGATTAAATCTAGAATGCCGGTATACATCTGCCGGGTAGAGGCTTGTATCTCTTGTATGGACGGAAATGCCTCTGCAACACGCATCAAATCTAGGTAGTCATGTGTGGCGCAAAACAAGTCCTTACTCTTGGTTTTTTTGCTTCTCAACTCTTCAGAGCTAATTAGCCTATAGGTGCCATTTTCACCAAAATCTTTTCCTAGCTTATCCATAGCGTATCTATTAATAACGTCATTTCCCGTCATTGACAGCAAATAACCCATGTCGCTCAACTCTATATTGTCACTCAAATCATCGTTATAAATGTTTGCGGACAAAGCGTCAATGCCCAGCTCTTTTGCTTTCTCAACATTTGCTTTATTGCTGTCAATAAGCACTACGCGCCTGTTGTTTTTTTGAAGATATGCCGCTATTAATCTTGATATGCGAGAGCCTCCAATGATCATGATTCCTTCACTCTTTTTTAGAAATACGCCCAGGAGTGAGGCTACCATCCTTGCTGTTGTTGCGTTTAACAGCACTGTCACAAGTACTAGTCCAAAAACAAGAGGGGTAATGTATTGTGCTCCAGGGACACCCAGCTCTACTAGCTTAGTTCCAAATAGAGAAGCAATACCCGCCGCAACAATACCACGGGGGCCTACCCAAGAAATAAATAATTTTTCGTTAGTATTAAGGTCTGAATTTGTTGTGCTTAAAAAGACGCCCAGGGGCCTCACCACAAAAATAACCACCGCAAAAAGAATGGCTGTTTCCCAGTTGTATATAAGTAGTAAATCATCAATACTAATGTTTGCGGAAAGCAAAATAAATAAGATGGATATAAGTAGTACGCTTAAAGATTCTTTAAAGTATAATAATTCTTTTAAATTAGGTAAATCGCTGTTTCCTAAATACATTCCCATCACAACTACGGCCAAAAGGCCAGACTCGTGAGCAAACAAATCGCTTAACACAAAAATGAGTAGCACCATAGACAATGACGCTACATTTAAAAGATAGTGAGGAATCACTTTTCTTTTTACAGCATGATACATTGCAAAACCTCCCGCTAGACCAAAAGCAAAACCGATAACAATGATCTTTCCAAACTCCAAAAGAGCGTGTTTGGTGTAGCTGCCTCCATATCCGTGGGCTTGTGAGGCGGCCTCTTCTAGTCCTTGAACAGGAACATTTACGCTAATAAAACCAAAAACTAAAACCGCTACAAGAGCTCCAATAGGGTCTATTAAAATACCCTCCCATTTTAAAACTGCCGAAACGTCTTTGCGCAGTGGAATGTTTCTTAAAATAGGTGTTATTACCGTTGGTCCTGTAACAATAATAAGCCCAGAGAACAAAAAAGAAACTTGCCAATCAAGACCAAGCACATAATGAGCTGCTAGCCCAGCTCCAAAAAAAGTAACAATAGAGCCAAGACTTATAAGTTTTCCAATAACCCCTCCCACTTTTTTTATTTCAGTCATTTTAAGGGTTAGGCCTCCTTCAAACAGAATAATACCAATAGCTAAGGAAACAAAGTAAAACAAACTCTCTCCAGGGAAGAAGCCTTTTTGTGTGTTCCATATAGGTTGTATCCATTGTGTCCCGTCTTCAGAATAAAATGTAGACAAGGGGCCAACGGCAAGACCAATTAAAATAAGGGGTAAAATAGCAGGGATTTTTACTTTCCAAGCAATCCACTGGGCAAAAATTCCTAAGATGATAATTCCAGCAAGCTCTAACATAGGTGTATTATTTATATGCAAAGTAGAAAGAACCCTTGAATTGTTAAAATTATTTAAGAATAATTTAAATCTTTAAGGCCATGTTGTTTAAAAATTTTTTCCAAGATTTTAAAAAAGATGTATCTTCCCACTTCAAGAAAAAAACACATAAGAAATCATCGCTTTGAACCAAAAAAAATTCAGCACTATCGGTATTGGGGTCACCTTCTCTCCAAACTTAAAGGCAAATATTTGCCAGAGTGCTCGTCTTGCCTTGTTGTTTAAAGCCTCGCTAGTGCTTATTCATATTGGCGAAGCCTCTAAGGAGAAAAGCGCAACCTTTGCTTCTTATTTGGCCCCTTTTTCAAAAGATGGCCTTGTGGCAAAAGTGGTGTTTAGCCCGGGAGAACCCGTTGGGGCAATTTTGGAAAGTGTAAAGCAAAAAGGAATAGACCTTTTAATTCTAGGTGCGCTACAGAGAGAAAATTTTCTAAAGTATTACATAGGATCTATTGCAAGAAAAATTACAAGAAAAGCAAGCTGCTCTGTAATGCTTTTAATTAATCCCTCCATAGAGCCGTTGCCTTGCAAACACATTGTTGTAAATGGCTTGGAGGATGAAAAAACACCCGCAACAATAAGCGCTGCTTTTTTTGTGGCAGAGGCACTATCTAGTGAAAAGATAACCATTGTAGAGGAGGTGTATAATACAGATATTGGAAATGTTCAGGATGATAAATCTTTACGAAAATCAACTCTTTTAAAAGAAAAAATAAGCCGTCGTGAAGATTCTAGGATACAGAAAATACTAGAGGATATTCCGCAAAAACACAAGGAAAACAAACAGGTTGGCACCCAACCCATTTTTGGAAAAAGAGGATACTCTATAGGGCATTATGCCCAGGTTGTTAGAGCAGATTTATTGGTGATGAACGCTCCTAAAGCCTCTGTTTTTTGGGACCGGTTGTTTCCTCACGACCTAGAACACATTTTAACAGAGTTGCCCACAGACATATTAATTGTACAATGAGCACTAAAAAAAATAGCATACAATCCTTTTTTAGCGCACTTCCTAAAAATATTTTTTCTGGGTTTGTGGTAAGCTTAATTGCGCTCCCATTAGGGTTAGGGCTTGCTATGGCAAGTGAGGCTCCGCCAATCTCTGGAATTATAGCCGCTGTTGTTGGCGGCTTACTGGTTTCTATTTTTGGGGGCAGCCATGTTACGATCTCTGGGCCCGGAAATGGTTTGGTGGGTGTCCTGCTGGTGGCAATAACCACCCTAGGAATTCAAGGCGCTTATGCGGCTATTATTTGCTCTGGTGTGCTTTTAGTCTTGCTTGGTTTTCTGCGCATGGGGAAGCTTGCAGACTTCTTTCCTTCGTCTGCAATACAAGGCATGTTGGCTGCTATTGGGCTTATTATTCTTGGAAAACAGTTTCATATCATGCTTGGAAACAAGCTCTCTTTAGATGGTAGCGTGGCTTATTTGCTGGCAATTCCCGAAACAATTCAAGGGGTGTTTACCTATGCAGATCCGGGGCTTACCTTTGCTGCCGTCTCTGGCGTTTTGTCTTTGGCTATTATGGTTTTTTATTCTAAAATAAGAAATCAATATCTGCAGCTCATACCCGCCCCGATGTGGATTGTGCTGCTCTCTATTGGATTTAGTTATTACTGTGAAGTGGTTTTGCAGCAGCCAAATCCTATTAGTGCAATGTACATGATCTCTGGAATTCCTTCTGCAAATCAAATTGTTGCAGAGATACCCGTCCCGAGCTTTAGTGGCATTGGGAGTTTATCTTTTTGGACCAGTGTGCTTGCTCTCACCCTTATTGCAAGCATAGAGTCTTTATTAAGTATTAAAGCTGTTGACAAGCTAGACCCTCAAAAAAGAAGAAGTAATGTTAACAGAGACCTAAAAGCCCTAGGCTTGGCAACTGTTGGAAGCGGCTTTTTAGGAGGTCTTAATGTAGTTACGGTGATCGCTAGAAGCTCCGTAAATGTTAATAATGGGGGGAGCAACAGAAGCGCCAACTTTATGCACGCTTTGTTTTTGGTTATTTTTATTGTGCTGTTTAGTGCTCAATTAACGCGCATACCCTTGCCAGCGCTTATGGCTATATTGGTATATACAGGATACAAGCTAGCGTCTCCTGCGCTTGTTCGAAAAATATTTTCTGTAGGAAAAGAACAGTTGCTTATCTTTTTTACAACACTACTGGCAACCTTATTTATTGACCTTATCACTGGTATTATCGCAGGACTTATCATAACTTTTATGATACACGTTCTTGTAAACAAAGGAGCGTCTGTTTTTATTAGAAACTTTCTGAAACCTAATGTGCTTATGTTTCAAGAGAAAGAGAGCGGCAATTATTATGTAAGCGTAAAACACTTTTGTAGTTTTTTAAACTTTTATAAACTCAAACAAAAGCTAGAAGATGTTCCAGAAGACAAAGATGTTGTGATAGATTTTTCTATGTGTCAATTTGTAGACCATACCGTGATGGAAAACATTAGCGGATACCAAGATGTTTTTGCTAGGCGTGGAGGTAATTTTGAGGTTATTGGCCTTGATTTGCACGGCACAGACAGTAAACATCCTTTTGCCTTGAGAAAATTAATTCCTGGACTCACAAAAAGAAGCGGCGCCCTAACAAAAAGACAGCTCACCCTCCAGGAAATTTCAAAAGATTTTAACCTGCAATATCAGGCCGAAAAGTCTGAGGATGTCCGTTTTTTAGATGGTTTTAAGTATTTCAGCACCAAAAAAATTGAGCGTATTTACAACCGTCTTTTTAACACAGAAAACACCTTTAAGTTATTTGACATCAATTATTCTGAAGGAGAGTTTATTGCAAAAGAAGATGTGCGAACCACTATGTTACACATCAAATTAAATGGTGTTGTTCCTGGATTTACGCTAGACCAAGAAGGGTTTTTAGAAAAAGTGTCTGCCTTTGCTGGCTTTAAGGATATTGCCATAGAAAACCACAGCGACTTTAGCAAACGATTTTATCTTCGTGGTGAAGACCCTGTGGCTATACAAGCGTTTTTTACAGACAACCTTGTACTTTTTTTCGAGAGCAATCCTTATTACCACATAGAGTCTAACGGTACTTCTGTGCTAGTATACTCAAAAGAGAGGGTTGCAGGAGTTAAAGAAATAAAAAACCTTCATGATTTTGGAAAACGCTTACAAACCGAATTGCTTGTTTGCGCCCAAAACCCAGGGTAGGTAATTAATAAAAACCGCTGACGCTTGAGCAAACCCCTGTGTTTTTGTATTTTGCATAGCGATGACACTTTACCCAATAGAGGCTGGAAATTTTAAACTCGATGGCGGCGCTATGTTTGGTGTTGTTCCTAGAACCTTGTGGAACAAAACAAACCCCGCAGACAGCAACAACATGATAGATATTGCAGCGCGCTGCCTGCTAATTGAAGACGGAAACAAACTCACCTTGATTGACACCGGGATGGGAAATAAACAATCAGAAAAGTTTTTTGGGTACTACCACAAGTGGGGCGATTACTCCCTAGAGGCTTCACTAAAAAAGGCTGGATTTCATAGAGATGACATTACAGATGTATTTATGACACACCTTCATTTCGATCACTGTGGTGGTAGTGTTCAATGGAATAAAAACAGAACAGGGTACGAGCCTGCATTTAAAAACGCACATTATTGGAGCAACGAAAACCACTGGAGGTGGGCTATAAAACCAAACAGAAGAGAGAAAGCGTCTTTTTTAAAAGAAAACATTTTACCCATACAGCAAAGCGAGCAATTAAAGTTTATTGACGGCCCAAAAAGCAGCTTTTCCAAAGAAAATAATAACATCGATTTCTTAAATACCTCAGCGCTAGGTTTTGGTGTTTTTTTTGCGGATGGTCACACAGAAAAACAAATGTTACCCACCATTGTGCACCAAGGAAAAACAATTGTTTTTATGGGGGATCTACTCCCAACAGCAGGACATCTTCCGTTGCCCTTTGTTATGGGTTATGACACAAGGCCCCTGCTTACTTTATCAGAAAAAGAAAAGTTTTTAAATGCTGCTGCAGACCATAATTATTATTTATTTTTGGAACACGACGCTCACAACCAAATTATAACTGTAAAACACACCGAAAAAGGAGTGCGCCTTAACCAGGTATTCACCCTTGACCAACTATTTAACTAAACCGACATGAAAATTACAAAAAACACCTTTATTATCACAGCCACTGCAGCTTTATTAGCTGGGTGTGGATCAACTATAATTCCAAGTCTTTCAATTCCGATGGAGGGATCAGAGACGGCCAGTGCAAAAACAGCTGACCTAACAGAGGACGAATTAAAAGCTTGGAGCTCAAAAGATTTACAAAACGACTCCATACCAGGAATGGGTGTTGAGAGAACCTATCAAGAAATTATTAAAGACAAGGCAGGAACCACTGTGGTTGTCGCTGTAATTGATAGCGGAATTGATATTGAACACGAAGACCTAAAAAACGTGATGTGGGTAAACCCAAAAGAAATTGCTGGAAACGGAATTGACGATGATAAAAACGGATATGTAGATGATATCCATGGTTGGAATTTTCTTGGAGATATCGTGAAAGAAAATATGGAGTATGTGCGTATTGTAAGAAGGCTAAAGCCAAAATATGACGGGAAGATAGAGGCTTCAGTCAGTGCTGTAGATAGTGCAGAATTTGCGTTGTATCAAAAAGCAAATCAAGAATTTACCAAAGAAATTGCACAAACAACAGCAAACGTAGCAAGGTACAGCGGCATGCTTGAAAGTTTAAAACCAGCACACGCTGCTATTAGTGAAAAACTTGGTAAAGAGGATTACTCAAAACAAGATTTGTCTGGCATTGAAAACCCTGAGGGAGAGCAAAAAGAACAAATTGCAATGCTCACCCAAATGCTAAATTATAGTGACGATATCCCTAGTTTTATTGAAAGAATTCAAGGCGGCGTATCCTACTTTGAAGGTAGATTAAATTCACATTTCGACACAACAACTGACTTTAGAGATGCTATTGGTGATGATCCTTATGATAATACAGACCCATATTATGGAAACAACGATGTGGACGGTCCAGACCCTAAAAAAGCAGATGCAAAACACGGTACACATGTTGCAGGTATTATTGCGGCACAACGAAACAACAATATTGGAATGAACGGTATTGCTCAAAACGTGCAAATCATGGCGGTGCGTGCAGTACCAGATGGAGACGAGTATGACAAGGATATCGCAAACGCAATACGCTATGCGGTTGACAACGGCGCTAAGGTGATTAATACCAGTTTTGGAAAATATTACTCTACACACCCACAGTGGGTTTGGGATGCCCTTGCTTATGCAAGTGAGAAGGATGTGTTAATTGTAAATGCGGCGGGTAACGAAGGAACAGACCTGGACACAATACAAGTGTATCCCAACGATCAAGTGGGTGTGGGAGCGGAAATTAGCGACACTTTTTTAACCGTGGGCGCTTTAAATTATAAATACGGAAGTGATTTGTTGGCAACCTTTTCTAACTACGGAAAGGTAAATGTAGACGTGTTTAGCCCCGGTGTAAAAATATGGGCAACAACACCCCTTGATACCTATGAGTATTTACAAGGAACCTCTATGGCGTCTCCTAATGTTGCAGGAGTTGCAGCAATGGTCCGGTCATACTACCCAAAATTATCTGCAAAACAGGTAAAACAAATACTAATGGACAGTGGTTTGTCTGTAAAGATGGATGTTATTTTAGGGGGTGACCCAGAAAACAAAAATAGTTTTGAAAATATATCAACCTCTGGTAAAATGGTTAATATGTACAACGCTTTTATTATGGCGTCAAAAATGTAAACACAAATTTCAATCAAAGAAAATTCGGCTGCCTTTTCTCAGGAAATGAGTAGCCGAATTTTTATAATACCATAGCTATATCGTATGAAAACACTTTTTAATCTTGTCCTGACCCTTTGTTTGTTCTCAAGCGCAACCGCACAAAACAATACCGCCTATTGGCAACAACACGTTGACTACACCATGACTATTGAGGTTGACGAAAAAAACAATCAATACAGCGGTAGACAAACCCTAATATACACAAACAACTCTCCAGATGTACTAGAAAAGGTTTTTTATCATTTGTATTTTAATGCCTTCCAACCCGGGAGCGAGATGGATGTTCGGTCCTTAACAATTGAAGATCCAGACAGAAGAGTGGGTGACAGAATTTCTAAGCTAACGCCAAGTGAGATTGGGTATATAAGACCAAAAAAACTAACCCAGGACGGCAAAAAACTTGACTACCAGGTTGTAGGGACTATCCTAGAGGTAACCCTTAACGAGCCAATACAGCCCGGCGAAAAAAGCACCTTTAAAATGTCATGGGACGCGCAAATACCGCTGCAAATAAGAAGAAGTGGAAGAGACAATGCAGAGGGGGTTCGTTTCTCTATGACCCAATGGTATCCAAAAATGGCAGAGTATGATTTTCAAGGATGGCATGCAGACCCTTACATTGGGCGTGAATTTCATAGCCCGTGGGGTGATTTTAATGTTACAATCAACATAGACAAAAAATATACTGTTGCGGGGACTGGTTATAACAAAACAAACATAATAGGTGACAACCCTTACAGGCCTGTTATGTTTGCAAGAAAAGGAAAAAAGTCATGGAACTTTATTGCCCCAAATGTACATGATTTTACGTGGGCCGCAGATACAGATTACCTGCACCAACAATTACTTGCTGATGACGGAACCACCCTAAACTTTTACTTTAAAAACAATCCAGATATTTTAGAAAACTGGACAAATTTGCAGCCAAAAACTGCAGAAATATTAAGGTATTTCAATAAAAATATAGGCGCATATCCGTACAAACAATATTCTGTTATTCAAGGCGGAGATGGCGGCATGGAGTATGCGATGTGCACCTTAATTACAGGAAACAGAAAATTTGGTTCCTTGGTTGGGGTAACGGCCCACGAACTGGCTCATACGTGGTTTCAGTTTTTAATGGCGACCAATGAGGGCAAGCACGAGTGGATGGATGAAGGGTTCACCTCTTACATCTCTAGCGAGGCTATAAACCAAGTAAATCAGGAGTTTGCGGCAAACCCCCACACAGGATCTTATAGGGGATATACTTTTTTAGCTAACAGCGGAAAAGAAGAGCCTCAAACTACGCATGCAGACAGATATGCCAGCAACAGAGCTTATGGCATTACAGCCTACAGTAAAGGAGCTGTGTTTTTGGCTCAACTAGGATACGTCATTGGTAAGGAAAACCTAAACAAAACACTCAAACAATATTTTACAGACTGGTCTTTTAAGCACCCAACACCAAACGACTTTATTAGAGTGGCAGAAAAGATATCTGGCATAGAGCTAGATTGGTATTTGATGGATTGGACACAAACCACAAAAACAATAGATTACGGAATTAAATCTACCCTGATGGGAGAAAAATCAAACACAGTTACTCTTGAAAGAATTGGAGCAATGGGAATGCCTATAGATCTTAATGTAACTTATAAAGATGGAACAAAAGAGCAGTTTTACATTCCTCTGCAAATGATGCGCGGCGAGAAACCAATGAATTTCAAAGGTCTTAAAAGAACCCTAGCAAAAGATTGGGCGTGGGCGTATCCAACCTATACCTTAGAGATTGATAACGGAAAAGAAATTCTAGCTATTGAGATTGACAGCTCCCAAACAATGGCAGATGTTGATAGAGAAAACAACGTGTTTAAGGTACAATAGCCGCTGTTTTATATACTAAAAAAATACCTGCTGGAAGGATAACTCAAAAACAGGTCTTTTTTCTTTATATATCTTTACAGCAACAGGATACATTTAATTTTTTACACAGCAGCCTTGAGCACGACATTTCCAAAACACCAGAAGCTTAAATCCCGAAAAGACATTAAAGCGCTTTTTGAGGAAGGAAAAACAGTGACAAAATACCCCGTGAAACTATTGTGGCTCCCTTTGGGCCAACAAGAGACAAGGGCGGGTTTTGCAGTGGCTAAACGGAATTTTAAAAGCGCTGTTACGCGTAACAAAATAAAACGCTTGATGCGTGAGGCTTATAGGCTTCAAAAGCAAGAAATACAAGGACAGGATAAAAAAACGTTTACCCTTCTTTTTCTCTACATCGGGAAGGATGTAGCTAGTTTTAAAACAATTGATAAAGCTGTGCTGGGTGCTTTAAAAAAATTGCCCTTTATACAACCTTTACCTGCCCCTAATTAAAGACCCTTATGATGAGAAAAAAAATTATTATTCCTTTTGTTGCGGTTGTGCTTTTTGTTGCGGCTGGGTTTACAACAGTTGTAAAAAGTGATTTCTTTGAAATAGCGAAACAACTTGAAATTTTTACCTCGCTTTACAAAGAGCTCAATATGAATTACGTGGACCAGGTAAGCCCATCAACCTTAATGGACAGTGCTATAAAAGGTGTGTTGGAAGATCTAGACCCCTATACAGTATATTGGAACGAGCAGGCTGTAGAAGACGCACGTATTAAAAACAGCGGTGTATATACAGGTGTTGGTGCGGCCATGCGCTATAAAGATAAGCAGCTAATTGTTTTAGAGGTGTTTGAGAACTACCCGGCAGATAAAGCAGGGCTTAGGGCCGGGGATTTAATTAGTAAAATAAACGCAACAAATATATCCAGCTATGAAGACGATCCCAGAGAGCTGCTTAAAGGTGTTGCTGGGTCAAAGGTTGAAATACAATACACTAGGCAAGGAAAAACCAAAACAACATCTGTTACTCGCGGTGCTGTTGAAGTAAGCGCGGTGCCCTATTACACACTAATAAATCAAGATATTGGATACATTGTACTGAGTAAATTCAATAAAAAAACAACCTTACAAACAAAAAGCGCCTTAGAAGATTTAAAATTACAAGGCGCTAAAAAAATAATTTTAGACCTGCGTGGTAATCCAGGAGGTTTATTAAATCAAGCAATAGGTGTGGTAAATTTATTTGTTGCTAAAGGTGAGGTAATCACAACCACGCAATCTGTAATAGAAAAATACAACAAGGTTTACAAAACCACCGCCGAACCTTTTGATGTAGACATACCTTTAGCTATTTTAATTAATGGAAGAAGCGCATCGGCAAGTGAAATTGTATCTGGAGGACTGCAAGATCTAGATCGTGGTGTTGTTATTGGCGCTCGTAGTTTTGGAAAAGGACTTGTACAGCGCCCTAAAAATTTGATTTATGGTTCACAGCTTAAGGTAACTATTTCACGATACTACACCCCAAGTGGACGTTGTATTCAGGCCTTGGATTATTGGAATAGAGATGAAAATGGAGACCCCGTTCGCTTGGATCCTAAAAAATACAACGCCTTTAAAACCAAAGGAGGAAGAACCGTTTATGATGGTGGGGGTATTTTACCAGATATTGAAATAGCCTCAGCAAATTTTAGCCCTATTACCACAGCCCTACTGAAAGAGAGCGCTATTTTTAACTACGCAACTCAATACCGCTATGACAACACCATTGAGCGTTGGGAGGATTTTAATTTTACAGATAAAGATTTTCAAGGCTTTTTAAAATACTTAAAAAACACCGATTTTGATTTTGAAACCCAAACAGAACTTAAATTTAAACAAGCCCTTAGAAGGGCGGAAGACGATGGTTTAAGAAAACAAATACAATCAAGTTTTAAGGAGTTAATGACATCAATAGCAGGGGCTAAAGAAAAGAAAATAACAGAAAAAAAACAGGAAATTATAGCCTTATTAAAAACTGAAATATTAAAACAATATTTTTACAAAAACGGATTGTATGCCTACCAGGTTATAAATAACCCTGAAATAAGAGCAGCGGTGGAGGTGTTAAATAATGAGAGTAAATACAGAAAAATATTAAAATAAAAACAAGGGTTAGGATGTTTTATTAACCATTGATATGTGCGGTATACCGTCTTCAAGGTATCCTTCACCTATTTTAAAAAAACCGTGGCTATTGTAAAAGGTTTCAAGGTATTTTTGAGCAGAAAGTTTAATTTCTTGTGTGTTGAAGTGGGAAAAAATAGCGGCTATTGAGGTTTTCATTATTTGATGGCCGTAGTTGTTTTTTCTTTCTTGATGTTTAACCAAAACCCTTCCAATAGAAGCTTCTTTAAAATACACACCTGGAGCAAAACAGCGCGTATAAGCAACAACAGTCCCGTTCTTTTTTAAAATTATGTGGAGCCCCTCTTTATCTTTACCATCAATGTCTTGATACACGCAATTTTGCTCTACAACAAAAACACTACTTCTTAATTGAAGAATATCATATAAAGTGTCGGTATCTAATTCGTTAAATGTTTTTATTTCTATATCCATTCCTCTACTTGGTGTTAAAAAAAACCTAGATACACTTTATTTTTGCCACTCTATTTTGGTGACGACCTCCTTCAAAATCTGTATTTAAAAAAGTGTCAACCATCTTTAAAGCTTGAGGAATTGATGTAAAACGCGCAGGAATACATAAAATATTAGCATTATTATGTAGTCTTATAAGTTCAACTATTTCTGAGGTCCAACACAGCCCAGCTCTTACATTAGGGTATTTGTTTGCTGTCATTGCAACACCGTTTGCACTTCCGCATATTAAAATTCCAAAATCAACTAGGTTTTCATTAACAGCTTTTGCAACTGGATTAGCAAAGTCTGGATAATCAACACTGCTTAAACTATCTGTACCATGGTTTTCTACGGTAATTCCTTTTGATTCTAGAAGTTTAACAATACCAAATTTATAATCTGGTCCTGCGTGGTCGTTTCCTATAGCTATTTTCATAGAGTTTGATTTATGTTTTTACAAATATAATATTTCGAATAAGGCTTGATAATATAATTTTATAGAGGTTATTAACTATATATAACTTAGTTCATAACTCAAGTTAAATTGTTAATAGCTGTTGATAGAAAAACAATATAAAAAGTTGTGTTTATAAATTGATTATTCGATATGTATTTATTTTTATATAAACCTAATTATAACCTTATAAGTTTTATAAAAGTTATCTATATTAAAGTAAGTTTTTTAAACACTAATTTTTGAAATAGTTATTAATAAAGCACTGTTAATATTGATTCTTTACGTTTGTTAATTACTAGTTTAAATAACTGAAAATTAGATATTAAACTCTATTATATTCTGTTTATATTATTGTAATAACATTTAATAAGTTAGATTTATATACATAACTCTAAAAAGATATACCGCTATTAACATACCATCATACCCATCATTTTATTTTAAAAATTTATAAAAAAGAAATGAGATGAATATATACTTGTTGATAAGTCTGAAAACTTAAAATTTTAGTGGGTAATTAACAACTGTATTTTTAGATTTTAATGATTTCAATAAATTAAATTTAAATTGATTTCGGTTTTTAAAATTTCCGAAGAAGAAAAACTACACAATAGATAAATGTGAAGGATCTTCAAGAGAAGTAATAATTTCTGTTGCTTCTAAGACATGATCTAGATGCACTTTTAGTCTAATTCCTCCCACTGCGTTGCTATGAAAAGGTAAAACACTAATCATTGTTTCGTTTTGAAAAAAGAAGCGGATTTCTGCCTGCTCTAATAAGTGTTGTAACACAGTATACTCACTTGCAAAAGTGAAAATAGCCACAGTTTTAAAATCTTCCATATTAGTTAACTTTTCACTAAAGATAGTACTTATTTTATATCAATTTAAACTCTATTTTTTACTTGTTATTTATAAAATAATATTCATTTAATATTAAAAGTGTAGCTTTGTTGTAATCTTAATAGATTGGTTTAAAACAAACTTGTTTTATT
>Ga0206125_10002092_pt1 | contig 21689 bp, 15 predicted proteins | sample Helgoland_Spring_4_FD_148598 | JGI IMG/M metagenome (GOLD analysis project Ga0206125, IMG submission 148598) | Pelagic subsurface seawater microbial communities from Kabeltonne, Helgoland, North Sea - Helgoland_Spring_Bloom_20160331_1 | ecosystem: Environmental > Aquatic > Marine > Epipelagic ... | reverse complement strand
TGCATGAAGCCGCCGACATCCGCCACATGGGCAAGGGCTGGCCCATCCTCATACTCAGCCCGGTACTTCCAGAAGAAGACGAGTTCTTAGTCGATTACGATCTGACCTGCACAGTAAGCACCCCAGAGGAAGCTGCTCGATTTAATGTACTAGGTGCGTCTCGCGATGTGCAGATTAAGGTACATTTAAAAATAGACACCGGAATGGGGCGACTAGGCATTTGGCACGAAAATGCCCTCGCCCTACTTCACACAATTCGTGAATTGCCGAACCTCAAACTTGAGGGAATCTACACGCACTTTTCTAGCGCCGACAGCGAACGTAAATTCACCCGCATTCAACGCCAGCGTTTCCTGACGATACTGGACCAAACAGATACCACAGACTTACTGATACATGCAGACAATTCAGCCAGCCTCAGTACCTTGAGCGGCGATAGCCCTTTTAACGCGGTTCGCATTGGATTGCTCCAATTTGGAGTCCGCCCCTATCCCGACTCCTTGCTCGGCAGCGTTGAAGTCGAGCCCGTCTTTAGTTTCCATACTCGTGTGGGTATCGTCAAAGACCTGCCTACAGGTACAGACATTAGCTACGGTCGCACCTGCTCGCTCAAACGCGACACACGTATCGCTGTACTCACTGCAGGTTATGCAGATGGCATTCCGCTTAAGTTAAGCAACACTGGAACTGTTCTGTTGCACGGCCAACACTGCCCGATCCTTGGACGTGTGACCATGGATCAAACCATCATCGATGTCAGCGGTCTGGATCGAGCAATCAGCCCAGGCGACCACGTGGTTCTGATCGGCACGAGTCAAGCGGCCGAAATCACGACCAGTGAATTTAGTGCTCTCGCTGGTACAATCCCTTGGGAGTCGCTTTGTTCGATTACGAAACGAGTGGTACGTATTTACATCGGATCGAGAGAAATCTAGGCCATAAAGGGAGTTATTAACTATTGATCCAGCAGTCATCCTTGCCCACCTTAACTATAGCTTTGATCAATGGCTCGAAGCAGTTCCCTCTCTAACGCGCGACTACTCTACTTTCGTTAACTAAAACGAAATATGATTCCTACCAGTAAACGTCACCTACTCACGCTTGGGTCATTAATATGCTTAGCGATCGTCCTCGTAGGCTTTATTGAAATGTGGATCCATACTGGTGATGTCGATCCCCATGCGCTGTACGCAAACACCTTTCGCATCATGCTGACCTGCGCAGCATTCGCTTTTCCACTAGTTGGTGTCGCTCTTTACTTACTTAAAAAACAGGAAGATGTACACACGCAATCTTTGCGTAAATCGATCGAGGAATCGACCCGTGAAGGATATGCTCACGCACTAAATATCATTGAGGGCACCGAGGCGGGTACTTGGGATTGGGATTTGCTTACCGACGAACTGGTGCTCAATGAGCGATGGGCTGATATCATCGGCTATACCCTCAAAGAATTACAGCCGATCACCTTAACCACATGGGCACGAAACCTGCACCCCGATGATCTAGAAAAAACCCAATTACGCATTCAACAACACATCTCCGGTGCCTTACCATATTACGATGTCGAATTTAGGCAGCAACACAAAGACGGCAGTTGGCGATGGGTTAACGCACGTGGTAAAATCATCGAATGGTCAGAGGCTGGCGTGCCTCTGCGCATGAGCGGCACCCACCTCGATATTACTGAGCGTAAGTCAGCAACGGAAGCACATGAGGCTTCTAGGCATCTATTAAAAAGTATCTTTGATGCGACTAGCGGAGTCTCGGTAATCGCAACAGATCTAAATGGCACGATCACTCTATTTAATACAGGCGCGGAGTCTATGCTCGGTTACAGTGCGCAGGAAATGCTTGGTCAAGCGACTCCATTTATTCTGCATCTAGAGTCCGAGTTAGCGGAACGTGGCATCCCTCTGAGCGATGCAAAATCAGACGGGCTCGAAGCATACATGCAGCGCGTCCTCAAAGTAGGAAAGGAAACCAGCGAGTGGACCTACGTTTGTAAAAATGGAAAGCAATTCCCGGTCACGCTGAGCATTACAGCAATACACGATGAAACGGGGGCGACGACTGGCTATCTTGGCGCTGCAATGGACATTAGCGAACGAAAACAGACGGAGATTAAGCTCAACGAATCAAAGCTGCTACTTCGAAACGTGCTGGATACGATCCCTGTACGAGTATTTTGGAAAAATAAAGACAGTATTTTCATGGGAGCTAATGAGCTATTTGCGCAGGACGCTGGCGAAAATTCTGCGGATGCACTCATCGGAAAAACCGACTCAGACTTTCCATGGCACAAGCAAGCTGCGCACTTTAGACAAAATGATATAAGCGTGATGACCAGCGGAGTGCCGAAGCTGAATTATGAGGAGCTTCAAGGCAAAGCCGATGGCAGCACGTTCTGGGTCAGCACGTCAAAGGTCCCGCTCCGCAACTCTGCAAACGAAGTGATTGGTGTACTCGGTATTTACGAAGATATTACGGCGGCAAAACAGACCCAAGCAGAGCTCATTAAGGCAAAAGAAGGCGCTGAAGCTGCTAGCAGAGCCAAGGATGAGTTCCTTTCAGTTATGGGGCATGAAATGCGCACACCACTCAATCCGATATTGGGCTTTGCTGAAATTTTACGGCAGAATATTACCACTAAGCCCGAGTCGGATTACATTAAAACGATCATCACGGCAGCCAACCGACAATTACGCCTCATTGAAGATATCTTAGAATACATGCGCATCAATCGCGGGGCAATAAAGCCAAGCATCGAGGCATTTAGTCTGGCAAAGCTCTGTCAGCTTGCAGTGAGTGATGCTCAAGTGTTTGCAGGTTCACTCAATCTAAGCTTCGTGGCGGACTCGATCGCACTAGATGCTAGTGGTGATTGTTGGGTCGAAGGCGACCGAACCATGTTACGCCGCATTCTCGACAATCTAATCAATAATGCCTGTAAATACACCAGCGAAGGCGGCATAACAGTGGCCCTCAAGCGTTCCAAATCTAACAGTGACTGTTTCATTGTTGCAGTCACAGACACGGGCATTGGCATTGATGCGCAAAACCAGCAAAAGCTCTTTGATGCATTCACTCAAGCTGATAGCTCCTACACGCGTCAGCACGAAGGCCTAGGTCTAGGTTTAGCTATTTGCAAAAAGTTACTCACTATTTTAGATAGCAACATTACAGTCGAAAGTGAGATGGGCTTGGGCTCAACCTTCTCTTTACATTTGTCATTTAAAGAGATCAAGGAGCGAGCCATTGAAGCAAACAGTTCGGCTCCGCTGCCTCAGCGACGTAAACTGACGGGGCCGTGCCACGCTCTGATTATCGATGGACAAGTTGATCATCGATTTGTCACGCGTTCCTTACTCGAGTCCTACGGCTGCCAAGTAACCGAAGCGGTCGATGCTGAAGTTGCGATTGAACTGTGTAAGCAAAATATGTATGATGTGATCTTAGTGGATTCGGCGATCGTTCTGATCGACGGCAAAGCAGCGTTCAGACTAATACGCAGTGCTAGCAATAAAAATCAATCTACCCCGATCATTGCAGTCGCGGCAAATATAACTCCGCAGATCGAAGCAGCCTGCCTGGCAGATGGCATACAGCACTGCATCAGTAAACCACTCACCTCAAAGACATTGTTCGATCTAATTAATCTATACGTCTAATGAGATCTACTGAACTTAAGGAAATTTACAGTCGATCACACCCATAAGAACGACAGCTGTAGGCGCGCTATCATTTAATACCCTGTTGCTTATCTAATAGCCACCATTCGGCAGTGGTTCCATCACATCAGAACAGCAACTACGGACATACAATATCTCCAAAAAATGGCCACTATCACAACTTAGCTAAATCGGCTTTCAGTAACCTTTAAAATCTGCCTAAATAATTAAATGATAATAGAAGCCGCCAACACAGACGCTTGGAACATAGCCAAAGGTAAGAATCCAGAGCAGCCTACGGTCTTACGCTTCAGACCCAGTTTAAATAAACACCTGGGCAACGAAGACTACCCGAGAAGGCTGGTGATCATCTGGAAATTTGATCCAGTAGATGCTACTGGCATGCCGTCCGACACACAGAGCGCCGATATGAAGGACTTTGAAGATATGCTGATTGATGCACTCGATCCAGAGCGCCTAGCGATTCTAGCTTTCGTCTTCACTAGTTCGGGGTCAAGGGAATGGAATTTTTATCTCTCAGACGTCAGCGAAGTTGGGATCCGGATTAACAAAGCTCTCTCAACTATTCCACAATTGCCCATCGACTTAACCGTCGAGCATGACCCGAATTGGGATGAGTTGAGGCAAGTCTTTCAGTTGTGCCAACAGGGAGGCTAGCCGAATGACCACTATCAGTTTGATGGTGAGACGCATCGGCCTGACACGCTGATAACGATTCACACACACAGCTTTTACCATAATTCGCGATATAACTTTGACGTATCGGCAACGCGTGGAACTTCAACCAGCCTAATATTATGCTTTTCCAAGACTATGAGTTGCAATTTTCTGATGCAAAGGAAGTCTATGTAGCATGTATTTTGCCATGTGGAACAGAGGGCTAGCTCGTAGCATCAGTTCTGTATAATATTCGCCCTAAGAAACGCTACCTAATAAATTCTATGCAACCAATTGACCTCGACGCCCATTGGGGTGAGATCCGCCTCCAAGCCAGCCAAATCGTCGCACGGGAACCGGCGCTCAAGCCGTTACTGGAGGAGACTGTACTCGATCGTTGCTCGTTTGCGGAGTGCCTCACCTATCGCCTTGCCCGCAAGTTGGTTAATCGCTCAACCTCAGTCAAGGTACTACACGAGGTGTTTATCGACGCGTTTGTGCAAGAACCAATGATTTTACAGTATATCGCTAGCGATATGATCGCTTTCTATGAGCGTGATCCAGCCTGCCCAGATGCGCTCACCCCCCTACTCTATTTTAAAGGATTCCAGGCACTGGTCTGCTATCGAGTAGGCCATCACCTGTGGCAACACAATCGCAAGGAGCTCGCGCTCTACTTACAAAGTCTTATCTCCGAGACCTTCGCGGTGGACATTCATCCAGCGGCAAAAATCGGCTGTGGGATTTTGCTCGACCACGCAACAGGCTTCGTCGCAGGCGAAACCACTGTAATCGAAAGCAACGTATCGATTCTGCACGAAGTGACCCTGGGTGGAACCGGCAAAGATCGCGGCGATCGCCACCCAAAGGTACGTTCTGGCGTGCTACTTGGTGCAGGTGCCAAAATCCTCGGTAATGTAGAAATTGGTGCAGGGGCGAAAGTCGGCGCTGGTAGCGTAGTGCTCAAGGATGTACCACCTCACACCAGTGTAGCTGGCGTGCCTGCAGAAGTGATTGGTAAGGCTTCCGAAGTGTCACCAGCATTGGGTATGTGCCAGGATTTCGAACATTAAGTACGCGACGTATTGCTGCCAGTTGCACACGAGTCACTTGTGGCAGATCATTCCCCGATTTAGTGATGTTTTAGACTTAGAGAAGCATGAAGAGTAACACTTAAAACATGATATGATGATACCGCATCTCGCATTGGCTACCACACAACATGCACTCTGGGCGCTCTGCCTAGCAGTCGGCGCAGGCTGCTTACTCACCGTGTTATCGCGTCGACTCCATCTGCCGACAATTGTGCTCTTATTACTTGGCGGATTTGCACTTGGAGCTGAAGGCTTGAATGTACTTCACCCAAATGAACTAGGCGAATTCTTGCCGATGATCGTTTCGCTGGCTGTCGGGCTAATTTTATTTGAGGGCGGACTCACCCTCGAGATTAAAGATTTTTCACACACCTCGACTGTCATTAAGCGTTTACTCACGGTTGGAGTGCTCATCACTTGGCTCGGATCTGCGCTCACAGCATTTCTGATTTTTGACATCTCCCCCTCCTTCGCATTGCTGATGGGCAGTCTGATTATCGTAACTGGGCCGACTGTAATTGTGCCTTTATTGCGCAGAATACGAGTCGATCAAAAGATCGGTAGCATCCTGCACTGGGAAGCGGTTTTGATTGATTCAATTGGTGTCTTCATCGCCATTCTTTGTTTCGAATGGGTGGTCGAAGGCGGCGGCACAGTGGCACTGCCAAATTTCTTGATACGCATCGTCAGTGGTATGGGTATCGGTTTCCTTGGGGGCTACCTTATCTACTGGTTCATGAAACACGACTGGGTGCCGGATAACATTGTCAATGCGTTTGCTCTGGCCAGTGCAATGCTCATCTTCGGTGCGACCGAGTTGATCAAGCCAGAAGCAGGACTACTTGCCGTCACCATTGCTGGACTGATTGTGGGGCTCAACAAGCCGCGGCAGTTGCGCGAGGTCAAAGCCTTCAAGGCCGAGATCGTTGACTTACTCATTGGGCTACTTTTCTTATTATTGGTCGCACGACTCGAGCTACAACAGTTCGTCGATTTCTTCTCCGACGGCGGCGGCTGGGTACTTTGTTCCGTGATCTTATTGATTCGCCCAATTAGCATCACCCTCTCTTCTTGGGGCACAACGCTGAACATTCGTGAGAAAGCACTGCTGAGTTGGGTGGCGCCGCGTGGCGTGGTGGCCGCTTCGATGGCTTCCTTATTCGCGTTATCGCTCCAAGCGAAGGGCGAAACTGAAGACGCGGCACTGATGGAGTCTTTCGTCTATTCCATTATTTGTGCGACCGTCCTAATTCAAGGGCTTTCAGCCGGACTCGTTGCGAAAGTGCTACGTGTGCAACGCCCCGCTCCGAATGACTGGGTGATTATTGGTGCACATCACTTTGGTCGCGAACTTGCCCGTCAACTGATACGTGAAAATGAACAGGATGTCATCCTGTTAGATACTAATGCACGGAATATAACTCTCGCCAGAAAGGAAGGTATACCTGCGTTGCATCGCGATGGCATGGAAGCAGAAAAACTATACGAACAGGAACAAGCACTTTTTGGCACTGGCTACGTACTGGCCCTGACTGACAATGTTGAGCTGAATCAGTTGCTCATGCAGCGTTGGGCGCACGAACTAGACAATGAGAAAGTCTTCGGCTGGATTCCGACGGATAGTCCGACTAATGAAGACCAGCTTACTGGGCTATCGGTGTTCGGTGATTTGTCTCGTCCTGCTGTGATCGGCAGCGAATTACTACAAGACGAAAGTAGCTTCGAATCTGTCATATGGGAGGATGGAATGACGCTACCCTCAGGTGATTGGCATCCGCTATTTATTCGTCGCGGCAAGCAACTCAAAGCTGTGCCGCAAGACACCGCCCTCAAGGAAATGGTCAAGCCAGATGATGAAGTAATCTGTCTGCGTCGCGCTGAAGGCTTTCTACTGCGCGCACTTCAAAGTGGCGGTCATCTCTCTATCGAGTGTGAGACTATTGAGGGACTCTATAAGAAACTGGCACATCTTGCGACCGAAGCCATCGAAGGGATCTCAGCAGAAACGATCCTAGAGGACCTCAGTGCGCAAGGTCAGATTTTTCCCGCTTTCCTTGGCCACGGCATTGCAATCCCGCACGTTTATTGCGCTGAGCTGAACCATCGCATCTGCTTTGTCGCCAAATTACCCAAAGGTCTTGAAATAGCTGGCCAGGCGGAAGCGATCGATTTTGTATTTTTCCTGCTCAGTCCGTCTGGCGATTCTGAGGGACATCTCTCTACATTGGCAGAAATCGCCAAAAGCTGTCGCTCTGAACGCCGCCGCAAGCAGATCAAAGCCGCACAGCGAATCGAGGATGTGATCACCGCGATTGATAGCTAGTGGGCCACTTGACCTTCTTGGCACTATTTACGTTGGTCATACAGTGGTGATCGATTAATCCTGCAAAAAAAACATTCTTTTCAAGCAGCTATTGACAAGCAGCAAACTTGAAGCCACATACAGCATCTAATTTTTTAAGATATGGTGGTTTTGTGTTTCTCGCTAGTGATAGGACCAATACATTTAGCATCCATTCAAACTTAATCAGTCAGTAGAATTGACATCATGGTCCATAGAGACCACATACATATTTTAATGCTTTTTTTCTGCTCGGGTGGTGAAATTGGCAGACACGCCAGATTTAGGTTCTGGTGCCTTAGGGCGTGAGGGTTCAAGTCCCTCCCCGAGTAGTGAAAGAAAATGGCCGAACTCATGTTCGGCCATTTTTGTGTCTGCTGCAAAGCGCAATACCCTGCGCCATAATTCGTAACTGTTACAATAATAGGCTCAAGTTAGGAGTCTGGAAAGTCGGGTATTGAGGCGCCATCGATAGAAGACCTCTGACGAATCCCTGGCTTCATTCAATCATGCATCAGCCCTACGCGTCTTTCGATCGCGGATGGTAAAGCGCGTGTTCGTCAGCTAGTCGAGCCGACTGCACGGAAGTATAAATCTGCGTAGTCGAAATATCCGAATGCCCGAGCATCTCTTGGATCGCGCGCAGATCAGCTCCACCCTCGAGCAAGTGGGTCGCAAAAGAGTGGCGCAGTAAGTGCGGCTTGATCGGTTTTTTTATGCCTGCCTTGAGTGCGTATTGCTTAATCAGCACCCAGACCATTTTACGCGATATCGCTTTACCCTGCTGGCTAAGAAAGAGTTCACTGCCAGTCTTGGCCTTTACGAAGTGAGGTCGCGCGCCTGCTAGATAATCCTGCACCGCGGTGACGGCAGCGCTACCGATCGGAGCAATACGCTCTTTAGAGCCTTTGCCGAATACGCGGACGTAACCATCGTCGAGGTTGATTGCTTGCAGTAAGATGCCGCAGAGCTCGGAGACACGCAGGCCGCTACTATAAAATAGTTCGAGCATCGCACGGTCGCGTAAGCCGTGCGGTGTGCTGGTGGCCGGCGCTTCGAGCAGGCGCTTTAACTCATTATGCGTAAGCACTTCAGGAAGTTTACGAGAAAGCTTTGGCGAGGATACTAATTCGGTGAAGTCGTCCAGCCGAATACCTTCGCGCACGAGATGGCGAGCCAGCATTCGAATGGCAGAGAGTTTACGCGCTTGGCTGCTGCGTGCGTATTCCGCTTCGCTCAGATGAGCGGTCCATGTACTCACGTCGCTTTCACCAATGGAGGCCCAATCGGCAACGCCTTGTTTCTTTAGATGCTGCGTGTATTGAGCCAAGTCACGCGCATAGGCTGATATGGTATTACTAGAAAGTCCACGCTCCAACTCCAGCCAGGCGAGGAAGCTCTCGACGGGTTCGACAAATGCTTTGGGAATAGCGGATAGTGGATCAGTTGCCATACTTAGCAATAGAGTGGCGTGGTGTAGCTATACCTTGCAAGCTTCCCTTCCGCTAGATGCAGTAACACCAATTATAACATTCCATTTTAGAGATGCATCCTTAATAATTTATAGCCGCACACCCATTCGATAAATCCATGACGTCACAAAACGCAGGCGAAAGCACAATCAAACCAACGGATCTACGTGGCATTCTTAAGTATGTCCCCATGTTTCGCGATCACGTATTTGTGATCGCATTGGATGGTAGCCTCGTCGCGCATGAGAACTTTGAGAATGTCCTGTTAGATATCGCGGTACTGCGTTCGCTGAACATTAAAGTGGTGCTAGTGCATGGCGTGGGGCAACAACTCAACGCCCTTGCAGACTTGCGTGAAATTGCGATTACCAACGCACATGGCGAAGGTAAAACCGATGCGCAAACACTTGAATTGGCAACCGAAGCTTCGGCTTTGGTGAGTTTGAGTATCATGCAAGGTCTAACCCGTAACGGTCTACGCTGCGCATTGTGTAATGGTGTGCGCAGCAAAGAGGTTGGTATCGTCAAAGGCGAGGACCAGCTCTTCAGCGGTCGCGTCGATAAGCTCGACGCTGCACTTTTCAACAGCCTCTTGGAAGCAAGCACGATTCCGATCGTGACCCCGATCGCATTCAACCGCGAAGGCACCTCACTGCGGATCAACTCCGATCTACTGGCTGCCGAACTTGCATCACAGCTCGACGCATCGAAGTTGGTCTATTTAACCACACAGGATGGCCTAGTAGTCAACGGGCAACCGCTAACTAACCTCCCAGTCGCGGATCTCCGCGCATTGCTGACAGATGAACAGTCTGGGATCTCCAGTCGTTTGCATAGTAAGGCACAGCATGCAGTGCAAGCGATTGGAGCTGGTGTTCCGCGGGCGCACATTTTGGATGGCCGCCTGTTTGGTGCCTTGCTCAATGAGATTTTTGATAAGGTCGGCATCGGCACAATGGTTTACAGCAATGAATACCAATCCATTCGGCGGGCCATGAAAGTCGACGCGTATTCGATTTATAATATTACTCAAAATGGCGTGCGTTCCGAAACACTACTAGATCGCTCGCAAGTAGAGATCGAAGCGGCAATCGAAGACTTTCTGGTATACGAAATTGATGGTAGCATCGTGGCGTGCATCCATCTGCAGGTCTACAAAGACTGTCATGTGGTCGAGATTGGTAGCGTATATGTGCAACCATTCTATCAAAACAAAGGCGTCGGTCGACAGATGGTAGAATACGCCGAATTCGATGCCAAGCAACGCGGTGCGCTGCGTATGATCGCAATGACCACTCAAGCAACAAATTTCTTTACCAAGCTCTGCGGGTTTCAAGAAGGCAGTTCCGAAGAACTGCCTGCTACACGAAAAGCACACTACGAGGCAAACGGTCGAAACTCTAAAATTCTCTACAAGGATTTATAAATAGAGCGTGCACCATGGACCTGTATCATACCACCGACATGGATGGCGTTTCGGAGTTAAACCCGGATGCAGTACGCATGGAGCAAATCATTGCGCAGCTCGATATGCCAGACTTTGAAGAGGCCGATCATCCCGACCTCTCACTAGTACATGATTCGAGTGGATGGACACTCACACTCTACCCTCGCGGTATTGTGACTTATGAGAATTTAGAAGATGACGATGATCAACCGCGTTTCATGACGGGCATACTCAGAGCCGAGGCATTACAGCTTTGGAAATCATTAGCTCGTGGAGATATTGATCACCTCAAGCGACTCCCTTGGCTGCGAGACGTGGATTGAGTTGCGATTGGATACAGTCATTTTAAAATGTTTCTACGTAGCAGGCTCTATGGACGATAGCCTTGCCACACCCTTGGCTATAATTCCAACCAACACAGCGTGACCACATAATCGCCCACAAATTGATAGCGGAACTTCATGCGATGCGTCGCGTCGCGTAATTGTATAGGCAAATTCGTGGCAATTTTGAGCACCGAAAGTTGCTGCGTATTGCTGTGAATTTGCAAGGCTAGGTCTTTAAAGTTGGGCTGAGCTCCCCAGGCAGGAAACTGAGCTTTATAAAATGCTTCTTTTGCGCTGAAAAGTAAGCTGGCAAGTGCCTGATCTTCGCCAACAGTTGCCTCCTCAAGGGGATGCACCACGCGCTCCATTGCCCGTGCGCTAAGCCGAGTTGTTTTCTCAAGGTCGATCCCAAGATACATCATTTTCTCAGTAGAGGCCGCAACAGCGCAACATAAGCCGCGCGAATGCGTAATCGAACCCATGCTGGCAGATGGCCAAACCGGCAGTCCGTCTGGGTCCGCTGGCAATGCACACGAAGCCTGGCCTATATGGGCCAATGCTATGCGCGCGCAACGGCGACCGGAAATGAACTCATTGCGACGCGCAAGAACCGCAGTAGCCAAGTGGCTGCCTTCTTCCTCGTATTGAAAGGCCTCAGCTTCACTTGCAACCTGCTGTACTGCGCAGCCGACTTTAACGGGAAGCAATGCCTGCAAGGCAGTTTGAAGTTCATTAATTTGAAACATATCAAGCACAGCCTTCGAAACAAAAGGAACGCCACCGAATTCGCAAGCTTTCGGCAAAATCAATTTATGATGCTGCGACACCTTGCCATCACGTGTGTTCACATTAAAATCTAATCATGCGTTTGTATTTTCTTATCCTTATTGCCTGTAGCATAATGCTGACCATATCGATACGTGCAAATGGCAAGACAAGCGCTTGGGAAGTGCTAGAGGGCTGCCGTCTAGTCAGTACTCCGATCAATGATGGCGACAGTTTTAAAGTTCAGCACAAAGATCAGACATTCATCGTTCGGCTGTATTTCGTGGATTGCCCCGAGACATATGACAACTACATGGCTCGGGTGCGCGATCAGGCGCGCTATTTTTCGATCGCTGAGGCAGACGTCATTGCTGCGGGCAAGGTCGCCACGGCCTTTACGGAAAAGTTCCTACGAGGCGAGTTCACCGTCGTCACACGATGGACAGACGCACGCGGCGGCAAAGAGCGCCGTTTCTTTGCATTGGTTCGTAAGAATGATCTGATACTTAGCTCTGAGTTGATCCGTAATGGCTTTGCCCGTATTTATGGCATGCCGACCAAAGGCAACAGGCCAGACGGTGTCTCGCCTCGTGCTTATCTCCGCGAACTCAAACAATACGAACGCGCTGCCCAAGCTAGTATGATTGGTATTTGGGGCGATGCGACCCGATCGCTACAACTGGCCGGACTCAATCAACTCGACGCTAACGTCGAAGCCACCAGCTTCAGCAAAAAGCTTAAGGTCAATACAACAGCAGCCGCGACCATAGGGAGACGAACCAGTAAGCTCATTCTCAATACCGCCGGCGCTGCAGAACTCGAAACACTGCCAGGCATAGGCCCTGCCCTAGCCAGCGATATTATCGCCGCCCGACCCATTGCCGCAATCGATGACCTGCTCGAAATACCTGGTATCACACTTTCAAAAATCGACGTATTCCGCACCCATGTGTTAACGGATGAGCCACCCCCACCACTCAAAACTGCAGCATACTATTTGGCGGACGCCCAAACCTATCTGGATACAAACGTCACCGTCATAGTCTCCGCAGTCATCCAATCCGACCTAGCCGTACCAGCAAGCTTTCGGGCAGTCATCCTTCAGACTGCCAATCAAGGGGTGCCAGGCAGTAGCATCCCAGCTTTTATTCCTGATGAATTCTATGAGGCTTTTGTACAATACTACCAAGAGCCTGGCCGCAGCTTTACCGGTCTATTGTTTCAGCACGACTCCAACATCGTGCTCGTTTATAGCCGCAAGTAAGGCTCACGCCATAAATACATCGACACTATACCAGTCTCAAGAAATTCTAGCGCGTCTTGCCGAATCAATCTGCAAGATGTTCATGTCTCTGGTTTTGGAAACGAACGAATCGCAAAGCATCTCATGGCTTATTTTGACGCGTTCATTGTGAGTCTAGTTAGGCACCGCGAAGACTCATGGCGCTGCACACCGTACTGCCTAACAAAAGCTTCTAACTACGCAGATCCCTCAAAAAGCTCGGTTAAATATTCCTTGCGCAACGAAACCCCAGATTCGTGGTGGCCGAGTCCGATGCATTGGCAGTGCGCGCGCCCAAGCGGTAACGATTGCAATAGCTCGTATGACAAAGAAACGAGCCTCCTTTCATTACGCGGCTTTCGCCTGTCGGTGGACCCTGCGGATTGACGCGAGTCGCCACACTCGCAGTGACATGCCATGTCGGACTGAACCAATCGGCGGTCCACTCCCACACATTACCGATCATATTGTAAAAGCCCCAGTCCATCTTGCGAAAGGCACGCACCGGCGCAGTCCATTCATAGCCATCTTCCGCCGTGTTGGACAGAGGGAAATTGCCCTGCCAAACATTGCAGCGGTGTTTGCCATTCGGCTCAAGGTCACTCCCCCATGGGTACATGCTCCCCTCATTGGGGCCGCGCGCGGCATACTCCCACTCCGCTTCAGTGGGCAGCCGCTTACCGGCCCAGCGCGCATACGCAACGGCATCGTTCCAAGACACGCTGACCACAGGGTGATCCATGCGTTTTTTAATGGTCGAGCCTGGTCCCTCCGGCTTGCGCCAATAGGCACCATCGATCGCATACCACCACTGAAGCCCTGGCACTGTCTTGGTCTCGCGCAGTTTGCGCTGCTTTGATTTAGATAGTTGACCGATAAAAACATAAGCCCAACCGAAGCGCTCGGATTCTGTGAGATAATTGGTGGCCTGTACGAATTGCTCAAACTGCTCATTGCTGACTGTCGTCTGGTCTAACCAGAAAGGATCCAACGTCACTTCACGCACTGGCCCCTCGCCATCCGACTGCGATTCTTCGGGGCCGACGTAACCCATCAGATACTTCCCTCCCTCTAATTGTATCATTTCATCGGTCGAGCCTTTTTGCTCGCAGCAACTGCTCGACACGGCATCCGTCAATGCATCTATAGCCGCGGCATTGCTGCGCTGCGGTGTGCAGCATCTCTTTTTAGGCTCCAATGGTTCGAACATAATTTTATTATTGGTCATTATGGTATTCCTACAAGAAAAAGGAGCCAAAAGCAGGATGCGGTTCTTGCCACTGATACAATCAGCCCCAATATAGCTCTCATGCAAAGTTCACACGAAAAGATCTTGGCCCCGTCCATTCTCGCAGGCGATCACGCTGACCTTAAAAGCAGTCTAAAAGAAATTGAAGCCGCTGGATTGAGTTGGGTGCATCTCGACATCATGGACGGACACTTTGTACCGAACCTGACCTTTGGTCCGCAAACGGTGAAGGCCATGCGTTCTGCCTCGAACTTGTTCTTCGATGTCCATCTAATGCTCGATAATCCAGACAAGTTCGTCGATGCGTTTATTGATGCGGGTGCCGATCAAGTTACTATTCATGTGGAACCAGACTACCCGATCACTGACACCTTGAAGCACATTCGCAAGCGCGGCTGCAAATGTGGCGTGGTCTTGAATCCGGACACACCCGTCGAGGCTGCGAAACCCTTTTTGTCAGAGTGTGACATCGTTTTATTAATGACTGTGCAACCCGGCTTCGGCGGACAAAGCTTCCGCGAGGACATCCTACCGAAAATGGAGACCTTGGCTAAATGGCGCGATGATTTCGGCCTAAACTATCGCCTCGAAGTGGATGGAGGAGTTGATCTCACCACTGCAGGAGATTGCACTGCGCGTGGCGTAGATACACTGGTAGCGGGCACTGCATTTTTCAACGCCGAAGATCGCAAGGCGTTTAACGCAACGGTCACCGCTTGAGCCTAGGCGTTATAATATAACTCGGGGCGTCGGTCTTTTAGGGCGGTTAAGCGAGCACGGGCATTAGTGACTTCGGCCAGATCAATATCGGCAAGATAGACGCCTTCCGATTCACTCGCTTCCAGTAAAATGCGCCCCCACGGATCGACCACGATTGAATGTCCAAAATAATCGCATTCTCCGATGCTAGGGCCATGTCGCTCGATCCCGCATTGGTTGGTCGCAATAAAGTAGGATTGATTCTCGATCGCACGGGCTTGAATTAGGCTGCGCCAATGCGCTAGACGCGGGTGCGGGAATGCTGCTGCTAACACTTGCACCAGCGCACCGTCGAGCGCGCACTTGCGGAATAACTCTGGAAACCTCAGATCGTAACATATGCTGCAACCTATTCGCCCAAGTTCCGTTTCTGCAGTCACAATAGCCTCCCCTGGCTGTACATGCTTCTCTTCACCCAAAAGTGTGAATAAATGCACCTTTCGATACTGCGCAGAAATCACTCCAGTTCGTTCAAAAAAATACAAGGTATTGGCCGCTCGTCCCGATTCCGTTTGCTCTAAAAACGATCCACAGATGGCGATATTAAACTCAACCGCGAAAGCAGCGATCTGAGCACGGTGTTCCGCCGCTTGATTAAGTAATTCAAGATTGCGGCTCCAATTAAAACCAGTGGTACACATTTCTGGTAAAAAAACGACTCGTCCTCCCTGGGCTTTTGATTGCGCCACCAACTCACGGATCTTTGTGAGGTTGGTCGAGGGTGCACCTCTACTAACTTCGAATTGTGCGAGTGCAATTTTCATACGAGAGAGCACATTTCGTGTGCATCAAGACGCGACAAGCTCAGCCAATCAAAGTACGATGCGCCCGAATCAACGCATCTTTCAACCTAGCAACTTCGACAGGCTTACTCAGATAGTCATTCATCCCAGCAGCGAGGCATTTGGCACGATCTTCATTCATAGCAAACGCAGTCACTGCAATGATATACTGTTGAGCATCCTGATCCTCAAATTCCCCATTACGAATCGATTGTGTGATCTCGATGCCACTTTGCCCGGGGAGTCGCACATCCATGAGAATAACATCAAAAACACCGCGTTGCATTAACTCAATCGCTTGAGCGCCATCATGGACAACCTGTGGATGATAGCCAAGTAATTCTAGCAGTGATTTAATAACCCAACGATTGTCGTCATCGTCTTCGCAGATTAGTAATCTTAACGGGTGTGCTTCTGCAAAATCAGCCTTAATTTGATCTATATACCCACTATCCATTTCCTTGCGAACTGAGGGCGCACAGTTCGTGGTCGATTGCTGCGGGCGTGGCAATGGTATTGTAAATTGAAAACACGATCCTGCATTTACGGCACTTTCCACCCAGATCTCCCCCTGCATTCGCTCGACTAAACGCTTGCAAATAACAAGCCCCAACCCAGTGCCTCCAAACTTCCGTGTCGTCGATGAGTCGACCTGTGTGAATGCTTTAAACAATTGATCGAACTTATCTTTTGCGATTCCACAGCCACTATCCTGAACTTCAAAATGAAGCACATCGGTACCGCCGACAGACTTGGCTTGATTCAGGCTTACACTCATCAATACCGAACCTTCATTGGTAAATTTCACCGCATTACTAGTCAAATTCATCAAAATCTGCCGAATACGATGCGGATCACCAATGTAGATTTCACCGACCCCTTCGCCTACCTCATAATCAATTTGTAATTTTTTTAATTTAGCATCTGGTAGCGCATACTCTAGAGCCTCACACATAATCTGCTCGAGATCGAACTCGATTGATTCAAGCTCCATTTTACGTGTTTCAATCTTTGAATAATCAAGGATGTTATTGATTAAATTCAACAGCGCTTTGCCGCTTCGCTTAATGATGGATGCCTGCTCAGATTGCATCTCATCTAGGTCCGTCTGGAACATCAGATCTGTATATCCAATAATAGCATTCATCGGCGTACGAATCTCATGACTCATCATTGCCAAGAACTCTCCTTTAGCGACACTTGCCAAATCGGATTGATCACGAGCTACGCGCAATTCTTCTTCTCGTTGTTGCATCAAAATTAATCCTCCAATGCTAGAAGCCAAGACTCTGGCTGCGTTCATTTCTGAATCATTCCATTGATGCTGTTGGCTACAATAATCCATGGCGAAGAATCCATACAACCGACCTCCAATCCACATCGGAATTACCAACAAAGCCTCACTCTCTAGCTCTCGAAATACTTTCGAATCGAACTGACCATCTTTCGTCCCTACTACTTGAATCGTTTCGCCCTGCATTAATTGCTCATACCATCCAGGGAAAAAGTCTTCGAAAGGAGCGTCTTGCAGCGAACGATGCCCAAGAACTCCTTGATATGAATCATTTTTCAGCCATTCAAACCGAGGATTAAAGATATGAAAGGATTCGCTCGCTCGACCGGTAATCTCAAAGACAAAAGATCGTTCCACATTTAGCGCAGTTCCAACCTCGCACATTGCTAACTCTATTGCATTATCAAAATCAACGGTCGTCAGCAGTGCATGGTTGGCTCGAGCTGTTGCATTAAGCACCACATCGCGCTGTTTAATCGCAGCCTCGGCAGCCTTTCTCGATGATATATTATATGCGATCCAGACAACACAATCAGCTTGATGCTCACCTGTGGACATCGGTGAAACGCGAGCTTCAAACCAATGCTGCCCAACATCCACCGACTCAAGAGAATACTCCAATGTCTTCACTGAATTTGAATTCAATGACTCAGAGATTGTAGCGAGGAAAGCGCGACATGCATTCGCATCAAAAATCGCTGTCAAAGGTTTACCAATAACTCGCTCTGCATTTGTGATCCGATGATTCGACTTGACTGTCGAATTAGCTGAAAAGACATCAACGATCATCCCCTGTCGCGAAAACACGAAACCGATATCAGGTAACGCACCGGTGAAGGCGCTTAGGCGTCGCTCATTCTCTGAAACTTGCGCTTCGCGTAGGCGTAATTCGGTCATCACCGCTGCGAGACAGATCGAAGTAATCGAAACGATTCCCACAAAAATCCAGACATTCGCAGCGCTTTGGCTGATAGTGTTGCTTTCAGCTGAAAAAACAGGAATCAGCGCCAACACTGCAAGTAGCGCCAAAACAAACACCCCTGCAGACGCGCCGCGCAGACCGAAGCGAATCGCGGACCATGCCATGATCGGAAAAATAGCCAGCTCCATCGGGTAAAATAATACGTCAGTCGGAGCCCAGTTTTGAAATGTAACTAAGCCGAAAGCCGACAAGACTAGAAGCCACAAACCCACTTCGATGAACTGTCGCCCTGCGAGCTTGAAGCCGCCTTTATCCGCCCAAGTCAAAATGAACGGAGTAATAATGATTGATCCCACGGCTGCTGCCAACCAATTGGTCAAGAACAACGCCTTGAAATCATCCCAATTTATACCACCCGTGCTTCGACATTGAAATACAGATTCAATAACAGCTCCAAAGCAGGTGCTTACTATAATCCCGACGAACAAAATCAACAGTGCATCACGGATACGCTCCATGTTGAAGCGCACATGCAGAGTCTCTAAAACACGCAAGCTTAACGCTGCGGCAGTGACGGTTGCGACTGGCACGCTTAGCATCATTAGCAGACTCTCTTTTGCAAGCATCCCAGGCAGCACGGCACCAATAAATACTGCAGGAAGATAGCGTAGTCCACCAAGCCAAACGATTCCGAACGCAACGCCAAATACTGGTGCAATTTGATTAATCTGACCACTGAAGCGCGGATCCGCAACGATGACTGCGATTTGAGCAGCAAACGCGACAATCACGACCGAAAGAATACAGCTTAAGATAAATATGTAGTCCCGTCTTTTCATTTAACTGTATATTAATATCATTAATAATTGCGTAATGTCCGTCATCACAATCACAATTGAATAGATGGCAATACTTCTTGTTTCATTTACCCAGTTATAAAAAATTCAAAGAAAAATCCTATTCAGTTAAAATAAGGCTTGATTCACCTAGCATCCGCCGCATGTTTCTCGACTTTCCAAACTTGAGGACGGCTAGCTCAGTTGGTTAGAGCACCTCGTTTACACCGAGGGGGTCGTGGGTTCGAATCCCTCGCCGTCTACCATTTTTCAAGCTTGAGCCGTAAGGCTCCTACATCATGCGCCACATCATCTCTATTCTCGTTGAAAATAAGTTCGGTGTTCTTGCTCGTATCGCGGGCATGTTCAGCGGTCGCGGCTTCAACATCGAGACTTTAAATGTGGGACCGATGATTGATAATCGTTTCTCTCGTATTACCGCCACGATTGTTGGCGATGAAGACGCGTTGGATCAAGTCATCAAGCAGGTCAATAAGTTCATCAATGTGTTGGATGTCACTGAGTTCTCGAGTGGTCAAGCGACTGAACGTGAATTGGTCATTTTGAAGGTCAATGCACCTGCATCTCAACGTTCTGAGATCATGCAGGTTTGTGATATTTTTCGTGCCAAGATTATCGATGTCGCTGCTGATTCAGTAAATATTGAGATGACTGGTAATTCCAATAAGGTGCAAGCCTTCCTAAATCTGATTGAGCCCTATGGTATTGGTGAGATGGCTCGCACTGGTAACCTCGCCCTGAAACGCGGATAATCCGCCCTCCTCTCCATTTTTTACAACCCGGAAGCTAACTTGCTTCCACAAACTACGATAAATATGCCTGCTAAAGTCTATACCGACAAGGACGCTGATCTCCGAGTAATCAAAAAGAAGACCCTCGCCATCATTGGCTACGGTTCGCAGGGCCACGCCCATGCGCAAAACTTGAAGGACAGCGGTCTTAATGTAATCATCGGCCTCTACAAGAAGAGCAAGTCCGTCAAGGTCGCGAAAAGCCAAGGTTTCGAAGTGTTCGAAACTGCTGAAGCGGTGCAAAAAGCAGACGTGATCATGATCGCTGTGCCGGACATGAAGCAGGCTGAAGTTTACGAAAACGACATCCTTCCAAACCTGACTAAGGGTAAGACAATCGTATTCACACATGGTCTCGCGATCCACTTCGGCCTGATCAAAGCACCTAAGGGTATCGATGTCATCATGGTGGCTCCTAAGGGCCCGGGTCACGTTGTTCGTAGCCAATACGTCGAAGGTAAAGGCGTACCAGCACTGATCGCGATCAACAAAGGCTCCTCTAAGGATGCCAAGAAGATTGCACTTGCATGGGCGAAGGGCGTAGGCGGCACACGTGCCGGTGTTATCGAAACAACTTTCCAAGAAGAATGCGAAACTGACCTCTTCGGTGAGCAAGCAGTGCTCTGTGGTGGTGCCTCAGCACTCGTCATGGCCGGCTATGAAACTCTGGTTGAAGCAGGTTACCAACCAGAAATGGCTTACTTTGAGTGCTTGCACGAATTGAAGCTGATCGTCGACCTCATGGTTGAGTCCGGCATCTCTGGCATGCGTTTCTCTATCTCCGAAACAGCTGAATGGGGTGACTACATCAGTGGCCCACGCGTCATCAATGCGTCTTCTAAGAAGGCAATGAAGTCGATCCTCAAGGAAATTCAAAACGGCAAGTTCACCAAGAATTGGGTTAACGAATACAAGGCAGGATTGCCGAAGTACAAGCAGTTCGTCAAAGACGGCCAAGCGCACCCAATCGAAAAGACTGGCAAACGACTCCGCGCTCTCATGCCTTGGGTCAAGAAGCGCAATATCGGCGGTTCGCAAGCTTCTTACAACTAAGCTGTCGTTCATTTTTTGTAATTCAAAGCGGTCTTCGGTTTATACCGTCGACCGCTTTTTATTTTGTAATACCATCGCAATATAAGCTTTCGACATTCATTATTGAACCGTCGATATTCATCGTTCGAAGCCCATGGCAACGCCAATACAAATCGCCACTCGCAAAAGCCCACTCGCCCTCAAGCAGACCGAGATGGTACAAGTGTGGCTTCAGGAAGCACTCCCCGACCAGCAATTTCAGGAATTGCGCCTGAGTACTAAAGTCGACGAACGCCTAACTTGGTCACTAGAGAAGCGCGGCGGTATCGGTCTCTTCACTAAGGAACTCGAAGATGCCCTACTCGATGGCCGTGCAAGCATCGCGGTACACAGCGCCAAAGATCTTCCCACTCAATTCCAAGCCGATCTTTGCATCGCCGGTTACATGCCACGTGCCCGTGCCAATGATGTGCTGGTTCACCAAATCGGCAAACCAGCACCGAAGACAATTGCGACCAGTAGTCCGCGTCGCCGCGCACAAGTAGGCATCTTGCAAGAGCAAGCTGAGTGGACCACCATTCGCGGCAACGTCGCCACCCGCATGCGTAAAATCTTAGAGGGCGAGGCCGAAGCCACTCTGCTCGCCGCCGCGGGACTTGATCGTTTAGAGATTTCTGCACACGAAGGCCTTGAATTCGTCGCACTGCCAATCGATCAGGTCGTGCCTGCACCGGGGCAAGCTGCCATTGCTATCCAATGTCGCGCAGCCGATCTGCCACGCTACGAGCACCTATTCTGCGCTACGACTAAGCGCGCCGTGTCCTTAGAGCGAGCGTTCTTACGTCGTCTCGGTGGCGGTTGCCAAACACCCGTAGGTGCGCACTACGTGGATGGCACTTTCTACATCTACCATTCAGAAATCGGCCA
>Ga0206125_10002090_pt1 | contig 21708 bp, 50 predicted proteins | sample Helgoland_Spring_4_FD_148598 | JGI IMG/M metagenome (GOLD analysis project Ga0206125, IMG submission 148598) | Pelagic subsurface seawater microbial communities from Kabeltonne, Helgoland, North Sea - Helgoland_Spring_Bloom_20160331_1 | ecosystem: Environmental > Aquatic > Marine > Epipelagic ... | reverse complement strand
TTGGTGAAAAGTCGTTATGAGTTAGTTGACTTTTCTTTGGTGTGATACGATTGGCATGGAATATCGTAAGCTCTATCTCCCAGTAATAAAAAACATCAAAGATGAATTCTTCCAGTCTCGCTTACGCTTCCCTCCAGAATTCAGTTTGAAATCCTTTAAATTGAGGTCGCTATGAGCAAGAGAGATAAGTTGATGATTGCCGTAGTATCTATCTTGAATTAGATAATAATATTATACCATGACTTTATCAAAAATACAAGAATCTTTTTTCGTAGGTGAATATAATTGTTTAAAATTGTAGTCATTTTTGTGAGTAAAATATTTTATTTCTTGAATGGGTAGAGGGTTTTGAGTTTAATCAGGTGGACTTTTTTATAAAGAGAAATTGTATCTCTTCCAAAACGAGACTGTTCAAAAATCTCGCTCGCAGAATGTAATATCAGTAAGAAATATACACATAAACCAAAGACAGCTATCGACAATTTATCGAAAAACAATAGAGACTTCTTTTTAAGTTCTTTCATGCCTTGCTCTTTTGCGAGTATATTTTCTATATTCATTCGTTATTTTTTGTTGCCTTTTGACTGCGGCAGCTTTCATTCTTTTCTTCTTTGCTGTTGGTTTCTCATAGAACTCGAGTTCTTTTATTCTTTCTTTTCTGCCATCACGGTCTAACTTTCGTCTTAGTATTCGTATGGCTTTTTCTACTGGTAGTGTTTTGCAATCAATTCTCATTTAATCCTTGGGCTCGTGTGAGGCGGCACAGGTCGTTGGCAATGTTGCATTGATTGTCAACTGTAGCTTGAAGAAACTTGTGTACCCATGCCATGTCAAATACAAATTCGGGGTCTACTGTGTTGAGTCCTTCTTTGTGGCATGCAGCAATAAGTGCAGTTGCTAACTTATCTGTTATTTCTTCTGACTTTTTCATTCTAGGGAATTCAATTATATTATCCATCCTTTCTCCTGTGAAACGCCCATCCTCTTTTTCGAAGATAGTTTACTTGTGAAGTTATACTAGTAGTTCGTCTTAACAATCTACTTGATAATTCGGTTATTGGTATTTTATTGTAAAGGTCTTTTAGCGTCTGTCGTTCTTTCGTAGACCATTTACCTCTTTTATAAATCATACTGTTATTATAACAAATCTTCATCCATGTGTCAACAACTATTTTTAGATACCCCTAATTTATTACTTGACATGAGGTTATAAAATTGATATAATATAGTCATTGGAGAATAATTATGGATATAGATATAGCATACCTATTAATACTGGTATCATGCATTTACCTTGCATACAGGCACGGACATCAAGAAGGAATCGGAAAGACCTTAGACTACATGAAAGCACAGGGCAAGATAGACTTCGATGACTAATCAAAAAATAATTGTTGACTTTTGGTCTTAATTTTAGTATAATATACATAAGTGTAAGAAGGGTTTCTTGCACAATGGCGTCCATACCGCAAGGGTGGACATAGTTTTACTGAAAAGGAAATTAGGAGAAAATAATATGACGATTGATATTAGTAAATTTTGGCTTGGTATGAATAATGAGTGGTTGTTACACAACACTGATACATCATATCCAAGATATAACATTGTAGAGAACACGGAAACAGGTAACTTTCGAATAGAAGTTGCAGTGCCAGGTTGGTCTAAACAAGAGCTTGAGTTGGTTCATGATGATAATGAACTGCTCATAAAGGGGAAAAAAGAACAGAAATTGAGTGTGAGTGAAAGATTCTCTCATCAAGGTCTCAGTCTTAAATCTTTTGAGCGTAAGTTTATGCTTAACGCAGACTTAAAAGTAGACGATGTCGAATTAACAGATGGACTATTGACTATCGCGCTGTCTAAAACTCCGAACTCCAATCGTAGAGTATTGGATATTAAATGAAAACAATTATAAATAGTTTTAGACAAGTAAAAAAATACGAGGATGTACAGGATGCCGTAACAATGTTAGGGTTAATGTGCTTATTTGGACTGGCAATAGTAGCCAGTGCAGCACCTTTGTTTTGATACAAGTCAAAGACCTAAGTCGAGAGGGCAGGCAACTGCCCACTCGCATTAACTAGTATTATGGTAAATTGTACAGAAGTCGCTCTCGAAAGACTTCAACAAAAAGTAGAGAGAAAACAAGTTTGGGGAATACGATTAATGTTGAAACCAAATGGGTGTAACGGGTGGTCGTATGACTTGAAGTATTTGGAAGAACCAAATGTATCAAGTGATGCGGTGTTCTATGGTATTATTGCTGTAGACCCAATGACATTTAGTTATGTTGAAGAAATTAACATAGACTGGATAGAGGATGGTTTAAACGAACAGTTCTTTATATCTAGTCCACAAGAGACAGCCCAGTGTGGTTGTGGAGAAAGTTTTACACTATGAAAATATCACAAGAGGGCATTGCCCTTATCAAGAAGTTCGAAGGTTGTGAATTAGAAGCGTACAAATGTGCAGCTGGAGTTCTAACAATCGGATACGGACACACCAAAGGCGTAACAGATGGTATGCAAATTACCAAGGCAGAGGCAGACGAAATGCTAGTAGAAGAACTAGCTACCTATGAAAGCTATGTGTCAGACGCAGTAAACAATCAATTAGACCAGTGTATGTTTGACGCATTAGTGTCATGGACATACAACCTCGGTCCGACTAACCTACGAAGCTCAACTATGTTGAAAGTTCTAAATGCTGGAGAGTACGACGAAGTACCTGCTCAGATGAAAAGATGGAACAAAGCAAGTGGTAAAGTTTTAGAAGGATTAATCAGAAGAAGAGAGGCTGAAGCATTATTATTTGAAGGCAAAGACTGGTCAGATGCCTAAGATAACACTCAGTGGAGAGAAACTAGCAATGGCTATGGCTCACGCTGCAGAAAGAGGAATGACCTTTGAGGAATATGTACAAGAATATGTATCATTAGCTCAAGAGGACATGAAGAAAAAACAAGATAAACAGGAGAAATAATGGATATATTATTACTAATGTTGTTAATTTGGGGATACAATGAACAACCCAAAGATGCACAAGAAGAACAACCAGAGATAGTTCCAGTACAAGAAGTAGAAGTACCTGACACTGCAGTAGATGTGGTAGCAGTTACTCAAACAGCAGCAGTGCTTACAGCCGTTGCTGAAGCTATGACAAGTACAAGTACAACAACCAGTACAACAAGTACAGAAACTAGTACTGAAACAACAAGTGCTACTTCGACAGCACAGGAAATTATTGATGAGTTGAATACAATGACTGAAACAACAACAGTCGTACCAACTACAAGTACTACAACTAGTAGTTCAACTTCTACATCATCAACAACATCAACATAAACAAATTACTAGTGCTACTCGTATGGGTAGCATTATGTTTTCATTATTACACATACACACAGTATGTAACAGAGTTAGAAATAACAAGAAATATAGAGTTAGCAAATTGGCAAAAGCTAAACGCATTAGAGAGTACAATAAATGGACAAAATCAAAAAATTCTTCGCATCAATCAAAAACTGGTGGATATGGCTGAAGAGCAAGTTTGTACCAATATACCAAGTGACAGTGAGCTTTAATAATGTTTGGGGAGACTCAGACGATCAAGTTTTTATTGTTAAAAAGATAATAACTCAAAAAGAAAAATTTTTAAAATTCAGAACAGAGAGTGGAGAAGTTATACAATTCTCTGGTGCTGAAGGACTCAACTACAAAATAGAGGAAATGTAATGAAATACATAGTATTAACAGCAAAAATAGGGCTATTGGCTCTCGTAACCTCCATGTTGCTACCTTCGGGCGCATCGTGGTTCATAGACTTAGTAAATGATAACAGTCAATCAATGGGATTAGTAGTTATATTATGTTTAGTAATAATAGCAGTAGGACATCAAGATGACCTATTAGTAGCAGGTAGTAAAGGAATTACTAATGAATACACAAGTAAATCAGGCAGAACAAGAACTGCCAAAAAATCAAGAGAGGAACACATAGTATGAATCAAATGTTACTAGCTTTTTGTTTAGTTTTAGGTGGGGCTAGTTATTGGCTCTACACAGAAAATGAAACACTCAAAGCAAACAATGCAAAGTTAGAGGGTGCAATAGCAACACAAGAAGAAGCTATCGCCACCATGCAAGCAGATTTTACTCTGCAAACAGAAGCGTTACAGGCTCAGACTTTAAGAAGTCAAGAGATACAACGAGAATTAAATAGATATAGTGATTTTATAAAGAATTATAAGTTAACAGCAAAAATACTGGAAAATCCAGTAGAAATGGAAAGGAAAATAAATAATGGAACAAAACATGCATTTGAAAATATTGAGAAACTCAGTGCTACCGTTGACGATCTTGATGATGGTCTCCAGTTGCAGCCTGCTATCAACTAGACCTATAGAAGTAACAGCAAAGCCTATGGAGAGGAAGATTATTCAACCAATCATGCCTCGAGAACTAGACCTTACAGCCCCTCAATGGATAGTTGTAAACCCAGATAACTGGGAAGACCAACTAGAAAAGATTAGAGTACAGGAAGGAGAGTTAGTATTCTTAGCAATGACAGTACCAGACTATGAAGTAATGTCATTAAACATGAAAGAATTACAAAGATACATTACAGAGTTGAAAGATGTCGTAGTATACTACAGAAAAGTAACGACAGAGGACTTAAATGTCGATCCACAGTAAGGTATTTTCAATAGTAAAAGAACAAATAAATCAAAATAGTATAAGTATGACTTCTGATTTAATCGACGAACATAATGCTGATAGTCTTGATATGGTTGAAATAGTAGTAGATATTGAACAGGAGTTTGATATAGAAATACCAGATGAAGATATTGAAGTACTAAGAACAGTAGGAGATATAATTGTTTATGTAGACAATAATTTATCACCCTACCACCCGATAAGAGATGAAGTTAATATCACTTATTAATAAGTATTTAGCATATAGAGATGCTATGCGAGGTGCTAGATACTTTGAAAAACACCCACATCTACAAGAAAGATTAGAACTAATTGAAGAATGGTGTGAAGATTTAGAAGATAGAATAGTTGATCTTGAAGATAATCAAAACCATTATTCAGACAGGATAGTTGCGTTAGAAAAGATAGCACATCCAAAGTGTGGGATAGAAGAATTCGATGGATATAATCCATTAGTAGAAAGAATAAAAAAATTAGAGGAGACAAAATAAACAGTAGTTGCCTTAGTGCAAAAACTAGACGAGTATCTGCATACCTCGTCAAAGAAGAGTTAGAAGAAGCAGAATATAAACCTATTCTAGTAGACCTAGATAGAATTTTTTGTGTAAAAAGAGAGTACCAAGAAGATAGTATTGCTGATGGATTGGTACTAGTGGGAATGAAAGATCCACTCATATTGCTAAGTTCTAAAGATTATAATTTAGCAATGGGAGGCGATCAACCTACTATTGAAGAACCCTTCGTTTGTTACAAAGGTAATACAAAATTATCTAGTGCAAAAGATGTGGGTTATACTGCTATAGACTGTATTATCGCTGATGATATATACTGGGCTAAAGCAATAGAATACGCCTTGTTTCAAGGCTGAGCCTCGTAAGAGGATAAGGAGAGAAGAATGTTAGGATTCTTACAATGGGTTATAGGATGGATTCAGGTTATACCATGGTTAGTCATGAGTGCCTCAATCATAGCAGCATGCACGGACACACCGAAAGATGACAAGTTAGTTGGGAAGATGTATAAGATTCTCGATTGGTTTGCAATCAATGTAGGTAAAGCCAAGCAAGACGCAAAGGAGAGTTAAATGGCAGGACCTTCCGAACAATTCCAAGGCGATATGTCTCGAAATGAAGTAGAGTTAGACCTTAATAAGTTTATGGCTATGGTTTCAGAGATTGGTGAATTAAAAGCCAAGATTATGGAATTAGAAAACGAGAAAGAACCAGACAATCCATGGCAAAAATGGATATGGTTATCGCAAATGGTAGATTCTTGGAGAATTTTCCCAAGACTTTTCCTTAGTGTTTATATCTATTTGTTGTACTACTGTACAATGTGGTTTATGGCTTTAGAAACACCTACTTTAGAACAATCTGGTTTAATCAGTATTGTTGTTGGTGCAGGTGCAGCATGGTTTGGACTATACGCTGGAACAGCTAAAGATAAGATAAACTCAAAATAGTTCTTGACTTCATCTCATAAATTTAGTATAATATAAGTTATGAAAAAGTTCAAAGACATTAAAAAAATCAAGCCAAAGAAAAAGGTATGTCCGTACTGTAAAACTACAGAAAATGCTGACAACCTCTGCGGTGTATATAAGTGCTGGAAGTAACATATGAATTTATTTTACTTAGACGAGGATCTTGATAAGGCAGCCCAGTATCATGTTGACAAGCATATTGTTAAGATGCCACTTGAAGCTGCCCAGATTCTTTGTACAACCATTTATATCGACAAGTTTCTAGGGTATGTTCCTCGTGCGTTAAATGCAGACGAGCGTGAAGTTCTCAACAAGGTTAAAGCCGAAATTAAGCACTTACCACTTGAGGAGCGACCCTTCCCCTACCTTCCAATGATGTACAATCATCCATGCACTATCTGGGCAAGAGAGTCATTGGACAACCATGAGTGGGTTCATTGCTATGCTAACGCATTGAATGATGAATACTACTATCGTTATGGCAAACTACACAAATCAATAGAGCAAGTAGTAAACAAATTGCCAGATCCAGTACATTTAGAAAGAGTAGGTTTTACTAAGTTCGGTTTGGCAATGCCAGAGGACCTTAGAGATTACGATAATCCGATACAAAGCTATCGTGATTATTACCACTTAGACAAAGCAACCTTCGCTAGTTGGAAATACAGAGACAAACCACACTGGTGGAACGAAGACTATGCTGATTACGAAAAAAGGATAACTCGTGTATAACCCAAAACAAACACCAGACTACAAATTCAATGAGGACTTAATTTTGTCCCGATTAGAACAATATGTAAATGCTACATATAGTCAACACTATGCGACTACAGGCAAACAAACAACAGAAATGGTGTTTGAGCATGGGCATGGAGATGGTTTCTGCATAGGAAATATTATGAAATATGCACAGCGTTTCGGAAAGAAAGAAGGCAGAAATGAAAAAGATTTATATAAAGTCATTCACTACGCAATCATTCTTCTCGGATCAATGCAGAATGAGGAGGCATAATGGCAGTAAGAAAGAAAAAGGATGAAAAACTCTCAGAAGTAAATATCAACAAAGTAATAGATTTACTTGCAGCTGAAAAGCCTATTACCAAGAAAGAAGCCTGTGAGATATTGCATATTGCATATAACACAACTCGTCTTAGTAAAATTATATCAGACCATAACGAAACTGTAGAACACCGTGCTCGAAGAAAAGCACAAAACAAAGGCAAAGGAGTAACAGAATTAGAGAAAAAATCAATAGTTAAGTACTATTTAGAAGGCTCTAATGTATCTGATATTGCAAAAGCATTGTATAGATCACCTGCTTTTATTAAAGCAGTAATAGAACGAATGGGAGTACCACAAAAACTTCCAGACACAGACTACAAAGGAATCAAAGAAGCAATGATACCAGAATCCTGCGTCGCAGAAGAATTTGAAGAAGGAGAGCGAGTGTGGTCGGCTCAAGGAAACTGTATTGCAGTTGTAAAACGAGAGATAACAAAGTCTCATAACTTTGAAAAACACGGTAGCAAGTGTTATCTGTTATGGGAAATAGAAATGGCAGAGTGTGAATCGCCATACTTCGGGTTTATGAAAGACGCAGGGTACAATGCCCCACGCTTAGCATATAACATTGGAAGTTTAAAACACTTACAGGAATATTTATGACAACACTAGAAATGATATTATGCTTTTGGCTAGTAGGTAGTTTACTTGCTATGTGGAAAATATGGAGACCTTCATATAAAGTAATTACTTTAATAGATAGGGACAATATATTAGTAACAAGACCTATATTATCAACAATAGTAGTATTTATAATATTCACAATATTTTTACCATTTATGGTAATTCCTTTATTAATTCCTAACAAGCTAGAAGAGTTTGTATTAGGTTTTATTAGAGGAGCAGAGAGAATCAAATAATGGCATATAGCAAAGAAGTAGTAGACAGATTTGAGGGTGTTTTGGCAAGTCCTAAACAGTTTTCAGTAGGAAGGTTTAATCCTAACGATCCAGATGTAGCAACAGGGATGCAAGGCGCACCTGCGTGTGGAGATGTAATGAAACTACAACTACGCATTGATCCTTTAACGGATATTATAAAAAGTGTAAAGTTCAAAACATATGGGTGTGGTAGTGCTATCGCATCTTCTTCACTTTTTGTAGATATGCTAACAGGAAGAACAATAGAGGAAGCAAAACAAATAAAAGACAAAGATATTGCAGCAGCACTTAAGCTTCCTCCAATTAAGCTACACTGTTCTGTATTAGCAGAAGGTAGTATCAAAGCTGCGATAGAAGATTGGGAGACAAAAAATGCTTGAATTTATTTTTACATTGCCCACAAACATTATGCTACTCGGCTTTAACCTCGCAATATGGGGAGCAGCTGTATATTATGTAGTAGAGTGGGTTAAAGACACATTAAAAGACAAAGGATACTTATGAGTTATTTATTAAAAGCACTTATCGCTAAGTTACAAGGCGAAGTAGAAGTGGCAAAGGCAAACATACAAGTGTACTTACATAATGCCGCAGGTATTGGGGAACATCCAGACATTGTTGAGGCTATGGAAGTACAGATAGAAAAAATCGCAAATGCCGAAGAAAAGATCGAAACCATACAAAAGCATTTTTCAAGATAGGAAAATCCTTATAGATAACGAAAAATACTTCTTGACAGATGGTTTCAAATTCGATATAATATAGTTATATTTAAACAAGGATATACATGAGTGATAGATTTTATACGCAACAGTACGACCGAACAGGTTGGAAACCAGTATGGAACAACACATGGATCCAAAACAAAAACAGGAGAAAAAACATGGCTTGGACAGATGAATCTAAAGCACAAGCAGTCGAAATGTATCAGGAACAAGAACCAACCCCTGAAACTTCAATGGAGATTGTAAAAGACATAGCAGACGAACTTGGTGAATCACCAAATGGAGTTCGAATGATATTGACCAAAGCAGGCGTATATGTAAGAAAAACCCCAGCAGCTAAATCCTCAGGTGGATCTACTGGTGGTGGACGAGTATCAGTAGCTGATGCTCAAGCAAGTCTTACTTCCGCTCTGTCAGACGCAGGTCAAGAAGTTGATGAAGCTATTATCGGTAAACTTACTGGTAAGGCTGCAGTATACTTCAAAGGTGTCGTTGAAGCGTTAAAATAGTTAAAAAATAGTTTAGCCGAGGCAGTGCATACTGCCTTGGTTTTTTGCATCTTATAGAAGAGACCTCTGCAATTTAGCAATACAAAATAATTTTTGTTAGATTAAATTGGAGGAATCAATGAAAAAAGAGGAGCTTAAAGCTAAACTCGAAGAAGCAGGTGACGCAGTAATCACCTATAGAAGTCAGAACTCTAGAAAACTGAAGTATAATGTTTGCACTAGTGATTTTTCTACAGAATACATTCGTCAGAAAAGAAACAGAGCAAAAGAAGGACAACATACAGTATTATTATTTTGCTGGGACACAGATTCTTACAGGATACTTGTCCCTGAAAATGTAACGAGTGTTGTACCTCTCAACCGAGTAATCAAGAATGATTGATTTTACTTCCCCCGCAATATACGAAAAAATGATACAAGAAACTGAGTACGAACAGATTCGTCTCGTGGTTTCTACTTTCAGAGATGTAGAGTATATATCCTTACGAAAATATTATTTAGACTTTGAAGAAGAGTGGAAACCCTCTAATCAAGGAATAAGTATGCCTATTGACTTTGATAATAGTAAACGATTATTTGAAGGACTAGTAGAGATTCTCTCATTAGCAGAAAGTAAAACAATTTTGGAAGACGAATTCAAAGACATACTCGATCAAATATACCTAACATAAAATATTTCTTGACAAGTCCTTATAATTTTAGTATAATATACATATGAAAAATTTAGAGACATTATTAAATCAGGCACGCTTTTCGTATTATAATGGTAAACCCATAATGTCAGACGAAGCGTATGATAAATTAGAAGAACAATTAGGTGTAGCTACTAAGGTAGGACATGATATTATTAAAGGGGCGAGATACCCCCATGCTTTTCCCATGTATTCCCTACAGAAATCATACAGCGCACTAGAAAATCCTAACTATGGATCAGAGCCTGTAACAGTTACTCCTAAACTAGACGGAGCAGCAGTAAGTCTGCAATATATTCGAGGCAGGTTATCTCTTGCCTTAACAAGAGGAGATGGCAAGGAAGGTCTTGACATCACCGACAACATGAGGTTTTTAATACCTCGAATCCTTTTACCTTGCATGGGTAAACCAATCATACAAATTACTGGAGAAGTAGTAGCCCCTGCCTCGATTAAGAATAGTCGTAACTATGCAGCGGGTGCGCTAAGTCTACATGATACAGAAGAATTTCAGAATAGAGATTTAACTTTTGTTGCGTATGGGATACAACCATATCCAACAGATGACTTTATCGAAGATATGAACTTCTTAAATCATTGTGGATTTGAAACAATTATTGATAGTGATTATCCTATGTTTCCACAAGACGGAAATGTTTGGAGAATTATCAACAATGCAGCTTTCGAAAAGTTAGGATATACTTCTCATCACCCTCGTGGAGCATTTGCTTCGAAGAAAAAACAAGAAGGTGTAGTAACAGAACTCATTGATGTAGTATGGCAAGTAGGTAAATCAGGGAATGTTTCCCCAGTAGCAATACTCGATCCTATTGACATTGATGGTGCAAGAGTAGCAAGAGCAACTTTACATAACATTGGAATTATCGAAGAACTTGGTTTAGAGATTGGATGTATGGTAGAAGTTGTAAGAGCAGGGGAGATTATTCCCCAAGTAGTAAGGAGAGTAGATTGAGGCAAGAAGCATTTACAGAAATATTTAGTCCTTTATTTAGCGGCTTTACAAGTAGAATGTGGCTTGATCACTGTGATGAAACAGCAGGTCCATTCGCAGTAACAGAAGACTACCCCACATATTTAATTAATAATTTTAAATTTCTAGTAAGGAAGTTTAATGAACAAAACGGCAATAGTGAATGGAACATAAAATGATAGTAGAAATATTCGGCAAAGAGCAGTGTCCTTTCTGTGATAAAGCAAAAGGTTTAGCAGAAAGAGAAGGACACAATTATACATATAGACAGTTAGGTTTGGACTTTGAATTTCCACACTTTATGGAAAAGTTTCCAACTGCAAGAACCTTTCCTCAGATTATGGTAAACGGTGAATCCATTGGTGGGTATACTGAGTACGAAAACTTAGTAAAAAGCTTATGAAAGAACTAGGAATGCCTCAGTAAATTGAAAAAACTTAAACTTAAAAGACTAAAGCCTATGCCTGTCGCCCCTTGTGGGGAGTGCAAGTTTTACGATCCAATACACCAGATATCATCTAAGCTAAGCGAAGGATGGTGTCGAGTCGGACAGCATACAGCATTGGTACTGTCCGAAGAAACCTGTAATAAATGGCAACTAAAGTAGTAAAAACAACATATAATTCAAAAAGGTGGCAAGATAACTCAGACGGCTGGGTAAAAACAATGCACGAATCAAGAGAGAAAAAAGAACAAGCAAAAGAAGAATGTAATCACCCTATAGAAGAATGGTGTGAAAACTGTCAATATAATCAATATGGAACAAGATATGACTTCTAACGAAAAATTTCCTGTACAACCTACCTTTATATTTCAAGGAGGCGATGCGTCGCCTGAAGAAATAGAACAGTGGATAAATGAACAAGAAAGTTATGAAGAGACTGTAAGTACAGTATTAAAAACAATTATTCTTGGCTCAATATTTCAATTCTTTACATTCGGCATGATGCTTGTAGCATTTTGGATAATTGATACAGGGTTGAACAATCCACTAAACTAATGATAAAAAGAATATGGATAGTATGGAAACACGCTCTTGGTTCGTTTAATGTAAACGACGGCTATAATAAGCGTAATGAAAATGCAATAGGAATAATAAGATCGCTAATCGTTCTTACTAATCTTATGTGTGCATTATTTATTATGGCAAATATAGTACATAACTGGTGAGTAAACATATAGGCTTTCCGTTACCAACAGAAATGTTTCATCCTCATCAGTGCTTTGCATTACCAAAAGAGGAAGCAATCTGTGAATTACTACAAATAAATTTAAAATGTCATTCTTGTGGTAAACTTATGAAAAGATACCCCAAAGAGAAAAAACCAATTAACCCTCCAGTACATAGGTCATGGATGAAATGAGTAAAGTAGAAGAATATAAAAACACAATCACAAAACAATTTGACGAACTAGAAGAAATGATGAATAAACAAATGCATCTTACTCACCCTACAGAAGTAGAAAGTAAATTATATTCAATAAATTATAAATGGGAATTCATATCCGAAGAAGATAGAGACTTCTATCAAGGGTGTGTATTTGCATTAGAAAATGGATTGAAGTGGTGATAGAAACTTACCTTACACCTATCATTATGATATCTATAATAACAGTAGTAATATTATTATTACGCTGGTGGACTGACATATGAGTGGTGGAGTCTACAATCAAACATACTTTGACAATAGACCTGAAGAACAGCTACGAGAAGGTGTTCTATATGGAGTTGTTCTAGTAAACACAAGAACCTTTGAGCGTGAATGCATCAAAGTCGGAATCGCTAGTGGTAAGGACTGGCGGCATGTAATCAAAAGAAGTCGTGGTTTTAAAGGGTATGAGTTGCGTATTCAACGAACCTATCACGATACAATCTACAACTGTTGGAAATACGAACAACAGCTACACGAGAAGTTCAAACACGAAAGTTATAAACCAAAACAAAAGTTTGGTGGGCATACGGAGTGTTTCGAAATTTCATCCCTTATTTTATCTGACTTTCCAAAAAATAAATCTTGACATTTGGTCACTCGTTTGATATAATAATATCATATTTAGGAGAAAGAGAAACTTTGAGACAGATAGTACCGCCAACAAATTGTCCAGCATGTAACAGTGTACTGGAGTTTGTAAACGATCAGTTATTCTGCTTGAACGACTCTTGCCCTGCTAAATCTGCAAAGCGTATTGAACACTTTGCAAAAACTTTGAAAATCAAAGGACTCGGTCCTGCTACTATAGCTAGACTTGATCTATTTGATTTGCATGATATTTATTCTTTATCCCAAGAAGAAATATCATTATGCTTGGATTCAGAGAAACTAGGTACGAAACTACACAAAGAGATACAACAATCAAAGAGTGTCGACCTTATAACTCTATTACCAGCTTTTTCGATACCGCTGATTGGCTCAAGTGCCACTAATAAATTAGCACAACACATCTCATCAATATATGAGATAACCCCAGAGATATGTATAGAGGCAGGTCTGGGTCCGAAAGCGGCGTCGAATCTTTATGACTGGTTAGTGAACACTTTCATTGACTACGGCTATAATGAACTTCCCTTTTCTTTTACTTGTAAAACACAGGCAAAAGTCAGTCTTGACGACACTAAGGGAACAGTTTGCATAAGTGGTAAGTTGAAAACTTATCCTACTAAAGCAGCCGCTACTCAAGTATTAGAAAAGTATGGCTTCATTGTAAAAGATAATTTAACGAAAGATGTAACAATCTTACTCAATGAGAGTGGAATTGAAAGTGCAAAAACTAAAAAAGCAGAACAACTCGGGATAAAAATATTTAACAACCTAAAACAAATTATAGAGGAATAAAAAATGGCATTACCTAAATGGACAGATGAGAGAACTCAACAATTAACAGACTTTGTTGGTTCAGAAAGCCCTATATCTCAATCAACAGTTGCAACTGCAGCTGCTGAGTTAGAAACATCAACACGATCAGTTTCTAGCAAATTGAGAAAAATGGGATTTGATGTTGAACTAGCTTCAGCATCTGCTTCTAAGTCTTTCTCAGACGAGCAAGAAGCAACTCTAAGCGCTTTTGTTAACGATAACAGCGGCTCTTACACATATGCAGAAATTGCATCAAACTTCGAAGGCGGACATTTCTCTGCTAAATCAATTCAAGGAAAAATCTTATCAATGGAATTAACTTCTCATGTTAAGCCTGCTCCTAAAGTTGAAACAGTAAGAACTTACACTCCTGAAGAAGAAGGCACATTTGTAGAGATGGTCAACGGTGGATCTTTCGTAGAAGAAATCGCAGACGCACTTGGCAAATCTGTTAACTCAATCAGAGGAAAAGCTCTTTCACTTCTAAGAAGTGGCGAGATCAACGCTATTCCAAAGCAAAAAGAAACAAAAGGATCAAGCAAAGCTGATGTACTTGCTGATGTAGATGTTGCTAACCAAACTGTAGAAGAAATTGCTGACTCAATCGGCAAAACAGTTCGTGGAGTAAAAACTATGTTGACAAGACGTGGACTACAATGTTCAGACTACAACGGCGCAGCTAAAAAAGATATCGGTTAATCACCTAGTCTTTTGATTAGTTTAAGGCAGGGGTTCGCCCCTGCCCGTTTTTTACATACTTTGGGAGAGGTCAATTGAATATTGCGTCAGCGCTTTTAAAACAGATTATAGTTCAGAAAGATTTAGATACATGGTCTAAGTTAAAAGAACATTACCTACCTGGCGAGTACCAGTCAATTTTCCGCATCCTTGATAAACATATAGACAATTATCAAGACCTTCCACAATTCGAAGATCTCTCTTATGAAGTACGAGATCGACAACTCCAAGAAAAAATATTCGCAATCGAGTCAGTAGATGTCGAGGTAGACGCGTGGCTTTTGCTCGACTATCTGAAGAACGAATATGCACAAGTAGAAATCCTAGACGAGTTAGATTCCTACATAGACAAGACAGTCGCTATGGCTAGCGCAGAAGAAAATATAGAACAACTCCAAGAAATAGTTTTAAGGGTAAGTGATAAGGTAGATGTCAAGCCGCCAGAAGAGAGTATGCAAAGCATATCTTTATTCGAGGATGACAAAGAACTAGCGAAGTATTTACCCTTAGGACTCAATAGTGAGTATGACTCGCAAATTCAGTTCTCTCCCAAAGACTTAGTGCTTGTGGGCGGACGAAGAGGCTCAGGCAAGTCGTTGACTTGTTGTAACCTCGCAAACTCGGTGTATGAATCAGGGCGATCTGCCTTGTACTTTACAATCGAAATGGATAGTAGATCAATTCTGCAAAGAATTTGTTCTATTTCAACTAAGATACCTTTCTCTAGGTTAAGAAGCAAAATGCTTTCAGCCTCAGAATGGAACCTAGTCGGTGGATGGTGGGCAGGTAGATTTGAAGGTGGGCATGAATTATTGCCAGAGTTCAAAAAGACTCATGACTTTGAATCATTCCACAAAGCCTTAACAAAACTAGAGCTACATAAAGATAAACAGATAGATGTTATCTATGATCCAGCACTTACTCTTTCGAAGATTCAATCTGAATTAGACAAGAAAGTAAACCAATTAGATGTTGGAGTAGTAATAGTAGATTATCTAAACCAAGTTCGTCGTCACAATGCACCAAGTCGCTCTGGTGGTCAGTATGACTGGACAGAACAGATAGAAGTCAGTAAGAAAATGAAAATGTATGCACAAGAATATGAAACGCTTGTCTTTGCTCCGTATCAGACAGATGCAAGTGGAGAAGCTAGGTTTGCAAAAGGTATTCTTGATGCAGCAGATGCTGCCTACTCGTTAGAGACATGGGAGCAACAGGATGAATGTATGACATTTAATTGTGTAAAAATGAGAAGTAATCGTATGGAAAGCTTTACTAGTGTGGTCGATTGGGAAACCTTGAAGATTGGTCCACAGTCAGCAATCAATCCTAAACAAAGAGAAAACATGAAGGAAAATATGGCAACAGGAGAAAATGTAGACGACATATGACATTAATATTATACACAGAACAACAACTACTTATCGCATACACTAGGTATGTGAGACAATTAGGAGAGTCATCAATTAAAGTGATGACACCTACGATCGAGGAGTTTCGTAAAATATACGAAACAGAACACGAAAATAAATTATGGGACGAAATAAATGACTAAAACAGAAAAAGCCGCACTACAGGAATCTTTAGTGCAAGTAGGCGCTGCTCTAGTAATTAATTTTCCTTTACAAACATTTATGTTATGGTTGATGATAGAGAAGTGGGAATGGACAAGTGCCTTTCTTATATCTTTAACTACTACTTTTATATTTACAGTAGTAGCATTGATAAGAACATATATGATTCGTATGGAAATTGAAAAGAGACGCAGACATGGACTATGGAGAAAGGTAAGAAACAGTGGCGGCAGATAGAATCAGTAAGGAAACGGCAGAGTTAATTGCTCTGCCGCCTTTCGACAGGGAGACTAGATCAGTAAAGTTTTTACTGAATCAACCAACTGTGCGTGATAACATTCACAAAGTACCAGTTAATGAACCCCTAAAGGAAAGTTTAATAGAGCACGGAATGAAATCTCCAATACTAACTATGCCTAGTTATTATCCGATTGCAGGAAGTCAAAGACTGAGAGCAATGCAAGAAATAGTTAAGACACACAAAGATGGATGGATGTTTAAAACAATAGATGTAGAAGTATTCCGTTTCCAAAAAGAATGGTGGAATATGTTTTACTTGTGGGGAGATAAAGAATTTAGAAACAAAGCCATAGCAATATGGTTTCAAATGGTAGAACTTGCTTGGAAGAGTAAGTACTACGAACACAAAAAAGATCCAAGTGGAAAAGCTATGACAGATTTTGAAAAACTTGGAGATGAATTAAAAGGGTGGAAACACAAAAAACTATGAGAGAATTTTTAGAACACTTCTTCTATGCACTATCAATGGCAGGGATACTAGCTTGTGTAGCTTTTGTTCTTGGCGTTACAATTAATATATTTATATGACAGTAGAAGAACTATTACAAGAACGAAAAATACCATACAAGCTATCCCCAGCAGATGCTATAGTTAAGTGTCTCAATCCTGAGCATGACGACAGTAATCCTAGTATGAGAATTGATAGAATTACAGGTGTATTCAACTGTTTTTCGTGTGGCTATAAGGGCAACTTATTTAATCACTATGATGCCCCTTCGAATCCATTAGATATTCGTAGAGAAAAGGCTAGACGAAAGATAGAAGAAAAAAGAGCATCTTCGATAGGACTGAAGATGCCAAAGAATTTTATGCCTTATGTGGGCAACTGGCGTGAGATAACTCCAGAAAGTTACAAATTGTTTGATGCATTTTTGCATCCAGACAAACCATTTACAGGCAGAATTTCTTTTCCAATTAAGGACTTGACAGGAAGAATAGTAGCATTTAACTGCAGAACACAGTCCCCAACTGATGTTCCAAAGTATTTAATACATCCCCCGAAGGCATTGCTACCTTTGTATCCTGCTCGAGTCCGCCCTATAAAGGGTAGAGTAATATTAGTAGAAGGTATCTTTGATATGTTAAATCTACACGACAAAGGCTTAACCAATGCTGTATGTTGTTTTGGAACTAGAAATATTGATATTGACAAACTAAAGTTATTAAAAATGCAAGGAGTATCTGCAGTAGATATACTATTTGATCCTGATGAAGCAGGACAAGAAGCAGCAACTCGAGTTGCCGAACTCTGTGAAATAGCAGAGATATTATCAAAAAACATAAGGCTACCTGTACAATTAGGGGATGCAGGAGCATTAAACAAAGTAAAAGTAAAAGAATTAAAGGAGACATTATATGGCTAAAATAGCCCTAGTAGAAAGCAAACCTAGTCGTAATGACTATGTAAGATTATTTGAGAATGAAATACAGTTTGACAAGTATGAACTATGTTCTGATCCAACAATTAAGAAAGTATTAAAACGAGATTGTGATATTGAGATAAATCAAGATGACTATGATTGGATTATACTTGTTGGTTCTGAGTGTTTAAAGTATTTTACAAGTCAAAACTCAGTAACAGAATATAGTGGTAGATGTATTGATGATAAGTACCTACCAGTAATTAACCCAGCAATGTTAGCGTTCAAGCCAGAAGCTAAAAAGACATGGGAAGAATCACGAGAAAACATAGTTAAGTATACACAAGGAAAACTAAAACAACAAAAACTTGCAGATGACAAGTGTTATGGTATTAGAGATTCAAAAGAACTACATAGATACCTAATTAAAGCTAGAGATCATGCGAATGACTTTGTTGCTCTTGACTCTGAGACTTCAGGTCTGTACCCCCGAGATGGGTATATGCTAGGTATTAGTTTATCTTATGAAGCAGAGCATGGAGTATACATAGATTGTGAGTGTATAGACGAAACAGCAGAAGTATTACTTCAACAAATCTTTGATAAAAAAAGAGTAGTATTTCATAATGCTAAGTTTGACTTAGCGTTCTTTGAATATCACTTTAGATTTAAGTTTCCAAGATTCGAGGATACTATGTTACTACACTATATGTTAGACGAGAATCCTGGCACACATGGTTTGAAACAACTATCACTTAAGTACACTCCTTACGGAGATTATGAGAAAGGTATGTATGAATGGATAGATGACTACTGTCGTAGAAATGGTATACTCAAAGGTAGCTTCAGTTGGGATCTTATTCCTTTTGATGTTATGCAAGATTATGCTGCAATGGATGCAGTGTGCACCTTCTTACTATTTCAGAAGTTTGAAAACGCACTAGTAAAGAATGATAGATTGTATGGAGTATACAGAGATATACTTATTCCAGCTTGTAGATTCTTAACAGACATTCAAGATTCTGGAGTGCCTTTCGATAAAGACAGACTACAAACATCTTCAGTACTAATGCAAGAACAAATCGATCAAGCTATAGAAAAGTTATATACTTATCCAGCTATTAAAGAGTTTGAACATAACCAAGGCAAAGACTTCAATCCGAATAGTACATTACAACTTCGAGGATTACTCTTTGACTTTTTAGGATTAAAACCTACAGGCAAGAAAACTGGAACGGGTGCGCACAGTACTGATGCGGAAGTGCTAAAAGAGTTAGCAGAAGATCATGAAGTACCACAACTAGTACTTGACATACGGCAGAAAGTTAAGATTAAGAGTACATATCTTGATAAGATTTACCCACAGCTAGACAGAGATAGTAGACTTCGTACAGGTTTCAACCTACACGGAACAACTTCTGGAAGGTTGTCATCAAGTGGTAAAATGAATATGCAACAGATTCCAAGAGACAACCCGATTGTCAAAGGATGTATTAAAGCCGCACCAGGCAAGAAGATAGTTGCAATGGATTTAACAACAGCAGAAGTATATTGCGCAGCAGTGCTTGCAAATGACAAAGCCTTAATGCAAGTATTCCAAAGTGGTGGAAACTTTCACTCAAACATTGCAAAGATAGTATTTAACTTACCTTGCGAAGTCAAAGATGTAGCAGAGCAGTACGGAACACAAAGACAGATGGCAAAAGCTGTTACCTTTGGAATCATGTATGGAGCTGGTCCGAAGAAGATTAGTGAACAAGTTACCAAAGACTCAGGAACATTCTTTAGTATGAGTGAAGCCTCTGCAGTTATTAAAGATTACTTTCAACAATTTCATGGTTTAAAGAGATGGTTAGATGACAATAAGAAGTTTATACAGGATAATGGTTTCCTATACTCTCATTTTGGAAGAAAGAGAAGGTTACCAAATGTATTCTCACAAGATAAAGGTATTGCGTCTCACGAAGTAAGATCTGGTATTAATTTTCTAGTACAGTCGATTGCATCTGATGTAAACTTACTTGGAGCGATTGATACTCATAATGCTATTGATAGTAAACAAGCAAAGATATTTGCTTTAGTACATGACTCTATTCTAGCAGAAGTTGATATAGATTATGTAGACGAGTATATGGGAATAGTAAAAGAATGTATTCAAAAAGACAGAGGCATATCAATACCAAACTGTCCAGTTGGATGCGATTTTGATGTAGGAGATGATTATTCATTCGGAAAATTTGAGGCAAAGTATGGAATTTAAAAGAGGAACAGAAAAAATAGTAATAGAACTAGTAGTGCCAAGCGTTACAGAAGGGCAAGACAATGGTATGGAGCATACTAGAAAAGTACTAAAACAATGGATTGATAGTTCTGATTTTAATTATAGTTGTCAACTACCTGCAATGAATCCACAACGAGTATTTGATGGGCTCTCAAGAAGAGAAAGAGTATTACTTGATCCTCTTGCTGCGAGTCAAAGAAAATGAAAGTATTAGTAGTATTGTTATTATTAAGTTGTACAACTACAACTTATGAAGAACCACCTGTCGAACCGACAGACTGGGAGAAGTGCGAACCTTTTCTTACCCACGATGGGGAAGCATGGTCGACTTGTATGGCAATAGTATGAAGCTAGAAGATATTCGATTTCCACTTTATGTGGTGCACTCTGATGAAGTTATTCGTAGAGATGGCGTACTTTGGATAGAAGGTGCAGTCCTTGATGATACAAATGTGGAAGGACAAAGTATAGGTGAAAGAAGATTACGAACACCTTTAAAAAATATGTATGATTTAAAACATCAAATAGATAATTTTGGTGGTTTAATAAAACACAGAGGACGATTTTATGTGGACTCAAATGGAAAGTTTTTTATATATGAAAAAAGTAAAAAAGCAGATTTAAAATACCATCTAATAGGTAAAGTAGAAAATAAAGATTTTGCTACTTTAATATGGATTCAAGGTATCCCTTTTCCGTTTGAAGTTCCTCGACCTCCAACTAGACTTGAATTATACGCAGGAATATTATATATAAACAAACGACCTGCATACTTATATGAATTAAGCACACGCAAGTACAGAGATACTTGGAGAAAAATATAATGTTAAATAACTGGAGAAAATAAATGGCAAATCATGTATATAATTACATAACCGTAAGCGGTACAGAAGAAGTAGAAAAAGTCTTTGATAGTCTTGGAGAAAACTTTACCGTCACAGTACAAAGACCTAACTGGGAAGGTGTTAATACAAATTACACCGAGTTTAAGGGCATAGAAGAACTAGAATTTATGCCAGAGTATGATGAAGATAAGTGGTACGACTGGTATATAGAAAATGTTGGAGCAAAGTGGTGTCACATTGAAGAATGGGAAGGAGATTATATGAATCTTTGTTCTGCATGGAGTGCATGTACAGAGTTCGTAGGACGTCTGACTACATTCTTGGCAGAAACAGATCCAAATGTTCATGTACGTCATCAGTATGAAGATGAGTTTCGCAACTTTATCGGAGTTGCAGTCTACGAAGGAATAGAAGCTGATGAAATATTATTCGAAGAACTCGATGATGGAGAACTAACAGAACTTTTCAAAGAGAAATGTCCAGAGTCTGACACCGAAGTAGATGATTGGACAGACGAAATCTATGAAGCATATGATGATTTCATCTATGACTGGTTTGGGTCTCAAAACATATAGTATAAAAACAAACAATTTTAACTCGAAGGGCGACCATAATTTAATTTTATGGACTCTCCCAACCATATATTTTGGTTCGCCCTTTAGAGTTTTTTCATAATTAAGGACACAATGAAGGCAGTA
>Ga0206125_10002089_pt1 | contig 21708 bp, 22 predicted proteins | sample Helgoland_Spring_4_FD_148598 | JGI IMG/M metagenome (GOLD analysis project Ga0206125, IMG submission 148598) | Pelagic subsurface seawater microbial communities from Kabeltonne, Helgoland, North Sea - Helgoland_Spring_Bloom_20160331_1 | ecosystem: Environmental > Aquatic > Marine > Epipelagic ... | reverse complement strand
TCAGTAACATTTAAAAGCAGAATAGATAGCGTGGCGAGGAAATAGACAATTGCCATAAACGGAACCAGCTTGCCGGCCACTTCGGCGATACGCTTAATACCACCGAGCAGGACTATGCCGACCAGAACAGCCATCAGGATACCGCTAAACAATGTGGGTACATGGAAGTTGCTTTGCAAGACCTGCGAGACAGCGTTGGATTGCACTGTATTGGCCAGACCAAAGCCGGCCAGTGAACCAAAGATAGCAAAGGCAACACCCAACCACCGCCATTTTTTGCCAAGACCATTTTTAATGTAGTACATGGGCCCGCCAACTTTTTTGCCCAACTCATCGGTCTCGCGAAAGTTAACCGCCAGTACCGCTTCAGAATATTTAGTCGCCAAACCTACCAGCGCTGTACACCACATCCAAAACAGAGCACCCGGGCCACCAATACCTATGGCGGTGGCCACACCGGCAATATTACCGGTGCCGACAGTCGATGAGAGCGCGGTCATCAATGCATTGAACGGACTGATCTCACCTTCGCCATCACCTTTGCGACCCTTAAACAGCTGACGGAAGGCATAGGGAATATGGGTAATGCTCATACCCTTGAGGCCGATGGTCAGATAGATACCTGTGCCCAACAGCAATATCAGCATCACAGGGCCCCAGACAGCGCCATTAATGGTGTCGATTATCTGTTCAAACATAATTAACCCTTTTTATTATTTTAATATCCCAAGTGTTGCTGCTGAGCAAATAAGCCAAATAAGCCACCGGTATGCACAAATACAATATCGCGATTGGCAGCATTGGCGTATTTGCCCTTTTTAATATCTTCTATCAGACCAAAAAATGCTTTGCCAGTGTACACCGGATCAAGCAGTATGCCCTCCATTGCCGCCAACTGTTTTATAAACTCAAAAACCTCCGGATCCGCCTGCCCATAACCCGGCCCGATATAGTCATCGCAGGTCTCCGCTTGCAGTTCACTAATATCTATCTCTGAGGGATATCGACTCTGCCAATCCCTGAGATCAGCATTAATCTTATCGGCAAAATAGGCACTGTTATCACAGACCGCATAGGCTTTAACCGCTGTATCTATGCCGTGCAGAAGGCAGCCGAGCATCAGGCCCGCCTGAGTGCCGCCGGAACCGCTGGCATGGACAATCGCCTGAGGCTTCATATTATGCCGGGCAAAGTCCGCGGCAAGTTCTTCAGCAGCACTGACATAACCCCAGATACCGGTGCCATTACTTCCACCTGTGGGTATCGAATAGGCTTTACTGCCCTGCTGCTGATAATGTTCAGTCCAGTGCTTAAACAGGCTGTCGAGGCGTTTAAACTCCTTGACGCTGTAATAACTGATAGTGGCACCAGCAAGCTGGTCGAGGAGTAGATTGCCGACCGCTTGTGGCTCAGAATCAGTGCGCAGTAGCAGATGAACCTTAAGACCCAATTGGGCGCCGAGAAGCGCCACCGCACGGCAGTGATTGGACTGCACACCACCACTGGTAATCACAGTATCGCAGCCATTGGCTAAAGCTTCAGCGAGAAGAAATTCAAGTTTGCGGATTTTATTGCCAGAGGTGGCAGCGCCGGTCAGGTCGTCACGCTTAATCCAGATGCGCGCGCCGTCCAGCTCTTTTAACTGCGCAGAGAGACGCTCAAGGGGATAGAACGGCGTCGGCGTCTGAGCGAGATCTAACTTATCGGGATAGGCAATCATAAGCTTGATACTAGCAGAAGTGGCTGCCGAAGCAGCCACTTATCGACCAGATTAGATCGCTTTGATAGTGCCCTTAGGCAACACTGCATGAACTGCAGATATCTGGAATTTCAGTTCGAGGTTATTGTTAACTTCAAGAACCACATAATCCCCTTCAAGCTTGGTGATTTTACCAAGAATACCACTGGTCATAGTGACTTCATCGCCTTTGCTAAGGCTGCCGAGCAAATCATTATGCTCTTTTTGACGCTTGCGCTGAGGGCGAATAATAAACAGGTACATAAAGATAAAGAGGCCACCGAACATTATCAGTGAACCCATCATTCCTGGATCACCGGTTGGAGCGGCTGACTGTGCATGTGCACTGGAAATAAAAAACATAATTAACCCTTAACGTTTTTGGTTGGTTAGTAAATTTAAAACTACATTAGAAAGCTTAAAGATTTTCCTTAATCCAATTCAGCACATCCTCGTGATGGGTTTTGGTCTTAACCTTGCCCATCACATATTTGATCGTACCGTCTTTGCCGATAATAAAGGTTGAGCGAAGCACACCCATATATTCACGACCCATAAATTTCTTCATATCCCAAGCGCCATACTGCTCAGTGATTTTATGATCTTCGTCGGACAGCAGAGTGAAATTCAGTTCCTGCTTATCTTCAAATTTCACCAGTCGGTCTACGGAATCGGGACTCACCGCCATCACCACCGTATCCACGGCTTCAAATTCGGCTTTGCTATCGCGGATACCACAGGCTTGAACGGTACAGCCTGGGGTCATGGCTTTCGGATAAAAATAGAGAACAATATTTTTCTTACCGCGATAATCTTTTAGGCTGACTTGCTCGCCGCGCTGATTCAGCAGTGAAAAATCACTGGCGGTTGTTCCTACCTCGGCAAATGCCATACAAGACTCCTTAAAAAGCTTAAAATAGACGCATAAATAATATGAACGGTACTGTAGCAAACTATTCAGTCTGGGCAACCCGTTTGCGGGCAGTTAAAAACAAAAAAACCGCTTATCCAGTCATAAATAAGCGGGTTTTTCCAATACTGCATTTCAGACAGCTAACTTCTAGGGCAGCAAGTGCTGAACAGCATCGCGCTCTTCAGTCAGCTCCTGTTCCGTCGCTGACATCTTAGCGCGGGAGAAATCATTGATTTTCAGACCCTGAACAATCTCCCAGTCACCGTCTTTACAGGTGCAAGGGAAAGAGTAGATAAGGCCTTCAGCAATACCGTAACTGCCATCGCTGTAGACACCCATGCTTACCCAATCACCCTCGGCAGTGCCAAGCGCCCAGCTGCGCATATGGGCAATCGCCGCATTCGCTGCAGAAGCGGCACTGGAAGCGCCACGAGCTTTAATAATCGCTGCACCACGCTGTTGAACAACGGGAATAAACTCTTCTTCGTACCAAGTCTGATCAACCATATCAATTGCCGGTGAACCGTTGACCTTAGTCTGGTGGATATCTGGATACTGAGTCGCTGAGTGGTTACCCCAGATAGTCATATGAGTAACGTCATTGATTGTAGTGCCAGTCTTATTGGCAATCTGAGTCAGTGCGCGATTGTGATCAAGTCGAGTCATTGCAGTGAATTGACGCGGGTTGATATCTGGCGCATTGCGCTGAGCAATCAGCGAGTTGGTGTTAGCGGGATTGCCAACAACCAGTACTTTGATATCTTTCGAAGCATTGTCGTTAAGCGCCTTACCCTGAGCAGAGAAGATTGCCGCATTGGCTTCCAACAAGTCCTTGCGCTCCATACCTGGGCCACGTGGACGTGCGCCAACCAGCAGTGCGTAATCAGAGTCTTTAAAAGCAACGGCTGCATCATCAGTGCAGACCATGCCTGCCAACAGTGGGAATGCACAGTCTTCCAATTCCATCGCCACGCCCTTAAGCGCTTCTAGGGCTGGTGTGATTTCAAGCATCTGTAAAATAACCGGCTGCTTTGGGCCAAGCATTTCGCCAGCGGCAATACGGAATAATAAAGAATAGCTAATCTGGCCTGCGGCCCCTGTAACTGTTACGCGAACGGGTGAATTCAAGGTGTATCTCCGTAGAAGTTAATAACGTCAAAGTTTAAGTCGGCGCTATTATAAGGCGGCATAAATAAAATGCATCTCCAGAGCACTAATGAAGGCTATTTATACCGCCAATAGTGCTCTTTTGATTGATTTTGGACATGTTTCAGCTACACACAGAGCTTTTTGTAGGTTTCTAGCATGCGACTGTAGAGCTCGTCTTTAAAGTTACTCGCCCCGGTATCCAATTGCGCGACAATCTCCACCAGATGCTCATTGTCTTCAACGCCGCCCCACTGCTTTTGATAGCTGCCATCTTGATAGCCGTGATCTTGACGGAAGAAGTTGAGCACATTTTTGCCCACATAGCCGACATAGAGCTGTTCAAAATCCATATCGATGCCCTTCATCAACTTGGCAAAGCGCGCCACCTCAAAACCCTTACTGGCAAGCGTATGGTGGGTAAAGTCTTCAAGATCGAGTTTAAAGTCAGCGCTCTGTTGCGGCACTGAGAAAGCTTCAATTACATGGTCGGCAATCACCTCTGGGGAATCGCCCTTAAGCAGTAACAGGCTTAAACCAAAGTGCCAGATATCCACCAACTCCAGCTCAATCTGGCCTATATCGGGATTCTGCTTCTTCCACCACTTCCAACCGTAATGATCGAGCAGCTCGGCACATTCCACCCAGATGGCGCGATACCATTCAAAGTTTTGCTGTTTCCAGTCCGCATGGACTTTGGTGTTCATATCGCTCTGCAGTTCGAGCATGGTTATCAATTGCTGTTTCATTGCTTTTCCCTATGGGTTTTTTATCTCTAATCGGTTTGTTAGTTGACGCCGCGGACAAAGTTATTGGTCTGCTTTTCAAGACCAATCCTGGTACTGGGGCCATGGCCAGTGATCACCACAGCTTCATCATCGAGGCTGTAGATACGCTCACTGATCGACTTCTTAATCTCTTCAAAATCACCACCGGGTAAATCCGTGCGGCCAATACTGCCCTGAAATAAGGTATCTCCGGCAATTAAGGTTTTGTACTCATCAAACCAAAAGCTCACTGAGCCCGGCGTGTGGCCCGGGGTGTGGATGGCAACACCACCACAGCAGTCGAGCGCCTGATCATCGTTTATATACTGGTCTGGCTCTGGCAGGCTGACTTTCGGCACCCCGAACATCGCGCACTGCTGCTCAACCATATCCCACAAAAACTGATCGCCCTTGTGCAGATAGATTGGCGCACCGGTAGCCTTCTTGATTTCACCGGCGGCGAGTATATGGTCGAGATGAGCATGAGTATGAATAATTGCCACCACCGAGAGATTCAGCTCCTTGAGCAGAGCCATAATCTTGTCCGCATCACCACCGGGATCCACAACCAGTGCTCGGCCACTAAGACTGTCGCCAATCACCGAACAGTTGCACTGCAACGGCCCCACCGGAAAGGTGCGAATAATAAAATTAGACTCAGGAGTATCAGTATTGGTCAGTTGTTCCATAGCGGTCTCTATCTGGGTATCTGAAATAGGCGATGAAAGTTTTCTGTAGTGGCCGCAGCCAACTGCTCAAGGCTAATACCTCGCAGGTCAGCCATGCACTGGGCAACTTCGCGAACATATTGGGGCTCATTCTGTTTACCCCTATGAGGCACCGGAGCCAGCCAGGGTGAATCGGTCTCGACAAGAATACGATCCAGTGGCACTTTAGTCGCCACATCTCTTAACTCATCGGCACTGGCAAAGGTAACAATACCTGAGAAGGAAATATAAAAGCCTAGCTCCAAGGCCTGCTCGGCCATCTCCCAGCTCTCGGTAAAACAGTGCATAACACCAGCGGCACTGGGTGTGTATTGACGAAGTAAATCGATTGTTTCATCACGGGCATCACGGGTGTGGATAATCACCGGCTTATTAATCTGCTGACTGGCTTTCAGGTGATTGATAAAACTCGCTCGCTGCCAGTCGATAGTCTCGCTGCTATAAAAATTGTCCAGTCCGGTTTCACCTATGGCAACCACTCGTGGCTGTTGCGCAAGCGCCACCAACTCGTCGACTGAGGGAACTTCCTGCTGCACTTTTTGCAGTGGATGAGCACCCACAGAAGAATAGACATTACTGTGTTTGGCAGTCAGATCAATAAGAGATTTTGAGGTCGGCATATCTACCGCAACACTCAGAAAATGGGTAATGCCGCGGGCTTTGGCAGCCTCTAAAACAGCAGTGATTCCACCCTCCCGATCAGTGATATCCAAATGATCGAGATGGCAGTGAGAGTCTACCAGCATAGGTTATTACATCTTTTATTAGAAAATTGGGCTACATTGTCAGTGTAGGTTTATGAGAGTGTACCGTACCGGTCAAAGCCTGTTCAATATCAACTTTCAATTCCGCCTGCTCTTCACCCAATTGCACCCCTACCCCTTCTTTTTTAAAGCTGCCTGAACCCTTGTGCGTTACCCACACCACCTTGCCGGTCATGGGGATAGGTTCAGGGCGCAGATAGATACTTAAAAGGAAAAAAATATCATCGCCCAGTTCATAACTCTTTTTCGTCGGAACAAACAAACCGCCGCCGTCGACAAAAGACATATAGTGTTGATAGAGCAGATTTTCATCATTGATATCGACGGTTAAAATACCGCCCTTGCCACCGTTAAACATACAGATCACCTCTCCTTGTGTGCTTCTATGAGCTTAGCATATAAAAAATCACCGGCGATTTTCAGGCTACTCAACAGGCAACTTATCGACGTTTGGCAAACACCATCAACCAGTCCATAAACAGCTCTTCCCAAAGCAGTTGCGGATTGGGGTTATTACCGCTGACAACCCAGTTGCGCGCCTGTAGTAATTTATCTGAAAAACCAAACAGTGCAGGAATCGGCTGATCGGCTAAATCGGTAGTGGCCAGACGATGGATGTAACTGCTGAACCAGTCGATAGATTCAGTGCTGTCGAGTTTCTGGGCCTGTTGCGCCGCATCCAATGGCGAGATATCACCGGCTCTTACCTGGGCAATCAACTCTTCGAAGCTCTGTCGCTGCTGAAGGTTATCGCTCTGTAAATAATCTAACGCCAACAGTGGTTTTCCGGCGGCGAGAAACAACACTTTATCCACTGCCGACTGATCACCGGTAACCTCTGTCAGCCACTGATTGGCCACCGCAGTATCCGGAATTGGCATATTAATTTTTTGACAGCGACTGCGAATAGTCGCCGATAACAGACTGGGTCTATGGGAAACCAAAATCAGCAGAGTTTTCGGCTGGGGCTCCTCAAGATTTTTTAGCAGCGCATTGGCCGCATTAATATTCATCGCTTCGGCAGGGGCAATAATCGCCACCTTCCAGCCACCCTGTTGAGCGGTTTTACTCAGTGACTCACAGAGCGCACGTACTGGATCAATCTTTATCGGCTTGCCCGGCTCTTCCGGTTCTAAGTAGGTAATATCCGCATGGCTACCCGCAGCCAATAGCTGACAGCCTTTGCAAGAACCACAGGCGTATTTGGTCATTTCTGCGCTACACAGCAGATGCTGGGCAAGGGCTTTCGCCAAACGAACTTTACCTATACCACTGGGGCCACTGATTAAAATGGCGTGGGGCAAGCGCTCCTGCTCAATACTGGTATTAAGAGTATCCCAGAGAGTTTCCTGCCAGGGTAACGGAAGCACTAGGGGGTCTCCAAAAAGCGGGTTAGCGCTTTCTCAATTTGCGCCTGAACGCCAGTAAGGGATTGAGAGGCATCGATAATAACGCAGCGTTCGGGGCTCTCTTCGGCGATCTGTAGATAGCGTTTGCGAACCCGCTCAAAGAACTCAATCTGCTCAAGTTCAAAGCGATCTGGCGTACTGCGCTCACCGGCACGCTGCAGACCAATCTCTACCGGAATATCCAAAATTAGCGTCAGGTCAGGACGCAGGCTGCCCTGCACTAAAAGCTCAAGCTCAGAAATCAGGTCATTGCGCATATGTCTTCCCGCGCCTTGATAGGCGTAGGTGGCATCGGTAAAGCGATCACAGAGCACCCAGGCGCCCTCTGCGAGCATCGGTTCTATCACCTGATTAAGATGCTGGGCACGGGCGGCAAACATCAGTAATAGTTCGGCAGTGTTACAGACCTTTTCTTCGCGTGGGGCCAATAGCAACTCACGGATCTGTTCCGCCAGAGGCGTGCCACCGGGTTCGCGGGTCGTGGCAAAGGCCAGCTGGTTTTTTTCCATCCATGACTGGATAAACTGAATATTGGTGGTCTTACCCACACCTTCAGTACCTTCAATGGTTATAAATTTCCCGCGCATAGTTGTTTCCCGCATTATTGTCCCCGAACCTGCTTTTTTATTTTACCAATTATTATTCTGTAACAGCTTATTAATCTGAGCTCATTTCACTTTAGGCGCAGATCGATAATCCTCAGCGCGCCGCTCTATCTGGTATTTACGCACCGCCTTTTGGTGCTCCGCCAGAGTCTCGGAAAAGTAGTGACCACCATCACCGCGTGCAACAAAGTAGAGACTGGTGCCGGCCAGTGGATGTAATGCCGCTTCAATAGCAGCGGCACTGGGCATGGCAATAGGTGTTGGCGGCAAGCCCTTAATCATATAGGTATTGTAAGGGCTATGGGTTTTCAAATGTGAACGTTTAAGGTCGCCGCGATAGGCAGCGCCCAAACCGTAGATAACGGTTGGGTCTGTCTGCAAGCGCATACGCTTATTAAGGCGACGAACAAAAACGCCGGCTATCTCGGGTCGCTCCTCAACCAGTCCAGTCTCCTTCTCGATAATCGAGGCCATAATCAGGGCTTCGTAAGCGGAGCTGTAGGGAATATCCGCCGAGCGATTTTGCCATGCATGATCTAAAACCTGCTGCATTTTACTGTGAGCGCGAGCGAGAATATCAATGGCTGTATCTGAGCTTATATAGCTGTAGGTATCTGGAAAAAGCCATCCCTCCGGATGGGATTTATCGATACCCGCCGCACTCATAATCTGTGCCTGATTGAGCTCGCTAATAGCAGAAAACTGCTCGACACTGGCAAGATGCTCCAGCCACTGTTGATAAGACCAACCTTCGGGAAAGGTTATTTGAAAGTTGATAACCTCGCCGCGATTAAAGCGCTCTAATAGGGTTTTGGCGCTATCGCCGGCACTAATTTGATAAAGACCGGCCTTAATAGCCGTCTGGCCGCTAAGTCGCCCATAGAAGCTTAACAGTCGCGGATGGCTAACAATATTTTCCTGATAAAGCTGTCGATTGACGCCACTGAGACTCGCACCTTTATCGATAGACCACTGCACTGTGTTATTAGACAGAGTTAAGGGTTGTTCAAGAAAGCGCTGGGCAGTGCCTAGCAGGACTGCAAGACAGACCGCGGCAAGCAGTATAAGAACAGTGCTGATTTGCAACAGACGCTTTAGCTTTTTTAACATAGGTAACAATCATAGAGATCAAACAGCGCTGATTGAAGCAGTTTTGTCTCAGGGCCAATAGACCAATGGCCCAAGTCTTTTATGTCAGTCACTGGTATAAGCCCACGAATAGAACTGCAGATAAAGATTTCCGAGGCAGAGGCCAGTTGCTGTGGATTAATCCGGCACTCTTTTACGTTTAAACCGGATTGGTTAAATAGTCTCTCCAATAACAACCCACGCATAACACCGAGGACACCAGATTGATCGAGCTGAGGCGTTAGCCAGCCCATTTCCGGTGTTTTAATAAATATATTGGCGCAGGTGGTTTCGATCAGATTAGAGTCATGGCTAAACATAACGCCGTCCGTATAAGGAGCCCCCTGTTGTTTCAGCTCTGCAGCCGCCAATACCTGATCGAGACGATTAAGGTGCTTAATACCCGCCAATACCGGATTGGTAGGCAGAGCATACTGACACTGAATAAGGGCGACGCCCTTCTGTCGTAACTGCACAAGATTATTTGGCAGCGGTGAGAATTGGCAGATTATCTGTGGGGCCATTTTTTCCGGTGAGGCGTAACCGCGACCGCCAGTGCCAGCAGTAACCATTATTTTAATAATGCCGCTGCTCTGTGACTGCTGCGCCAACAGCTGTAAAAAATTTGCCAGATTATCCTCAAGGGACTTTTCGCTGATACTCAGCCCAAGGATTGGTGCATCACTGACTAGGCGCCCTAGGTGACGCTGCCATAGAGGCACAGCCCCATCGCTAAACAGCATGGTTTCAAATAGACCATGACCGTAGCTGGTTCCGCGATCGGCAGCCGGCAGCGAACCGCCCTCAACACCATTGACGGTGGTCAGGCCTGCTGAGATATTATCGGGGCGGCTTGTCGCGCTATTCATGGACTAACTCTTGATCGCCTAACAGGTGAATATACGGGCGTCTATTAAACATAAATTTTAGCCATAAAAAAACCGCCCCAAGGAGCGGTTTTTTTAATGCGAACAATCAATATCAGCCGTTAGCGGTGATATAAGTGATCGCGTCTTGTACTGTAGCAATTTTCTCAGCTTCTTCATCAGGAATCTCAGCATCAAATTCCTCTTCCAAAGCCATGATCAACTCAACTGTGTCGAGTGAATCAGCACCCAGATCTTCAACAAAAGAGGAAGTTGTTTTAACATCTTCTTCTTTTACACCCAGTTGCTCTGCAACCATTTTGATAACGCGCTCTTCGATGTTACTCATCGTATATCTACTCCTGTTAACGGATATTTAAAGTGTTTTGCCGCCGAACAAATTTGCTCTAGCAACGATATTCTGTGTTTACGGGCGCGCATTCTACCTTAGAACTTACAAAATACTAAACCCCAATTTAAAAAAGGATAATTCCTCTTTTAAATCAAACACTTATGCCATGTACATACCACCATTTACATGAATTGTCTCACCAGTTATGTATGCTGCACCCTCTCCAGCGAGGAAACAGACCACCGAAGCGATCTCTTCAGGAGCACCTAATCGGGCCAGTGGAACCTGAGTCAGCAGAGCCTCTTTATTAGCCTCTGGCAGATCTTTGGTCATATCAGTATTGATAAAACCCGGGGCAACTGTATTGACAGTAATATTTCTTGAACCCAGCTCTTTTGCCAATGCTCGTGCAAAACCACCGACACCTGCTTTGGAAGCAGAATAATTACTCTGCCCGGCATTACCCATGGCGCCAACCACTGAACTGATATTGATAATTCTGCCCCAGCGCGCTTTGGTCATTGGACGAACGCAGGCCTTGGCTAGACGGAAGACCGAGGTGAGGTTAGTCTCCATCACATCGATCCACTCTTCGTCTTTCATACGCATAAGAATATTGTCTTTGGTAATACCGGCGTTATTAACCAGAATAGTCGGCGCGCCGAACTGATCTGAGATCGCCTTGATAACCTCATTGACTGAGTCAATGCTGGTCACATCGAGAACCATGCCAACACCAGCAATATTATTGTCTTTAAAACGCTGAGTAATTGTCGCCGCACCGGCTTCGCTAGTGGCAGTACCCACAACAGTGGCGCCCGCTTCCCCCAGACCTGCGGCAATCGCCGCACCAATACCACGAGTTGCGCCGGTAACCAGAGCGACTTTTTCATTAAGACTCATTTGATATTCCTATAATTATTAAATTTATTATCTGTATAAAATTAAACGGATGTCAGCGCGTTTTCAAGACTGGCAACATCATCGGTCGCCAGTGAGGTCAAGCCGCGATCAATACGCTTTGAGAGACCGTTGAGAACTCGACCCGGACCGCATTCAATCAATATTTCAGCACCGCGACTGGACAGACCATTGACACAGTCAACCCATAGAACCGGATGATAAATCTGCTCTAGCATCAGGGTTTTAATCGCCTCGGGATCGCTTTCCGGCTGAGCGTGAACATTGTGCAAGACCGGTATCTGTGGCGCGGAGAAAGTTGTCTGCTGAACCAGCTCAGCCAGATTATCTGCCGCTGGACGCATTAGAGAGGTATGGAAAGGTGCGCTAACCGGCAATTCAACCGCGCGCTTGGCACCGGCTTTCTTGCAGATATTAATGGCCCGTGCCACCGCTGCTGCATCACCGGCGATAACTACCTGACCCGGTGCATTAAAGTTAACCGCAGCAACAATCTGATCCCCTGCCGCTTCCGTACACGCATCGACCACTATTTCATCGTCTATACCCATAATCGCCGCCATAGCCCCTACACCTACAGGCACTGCCTGTTGCATAAAGGCGCCACGAGCGCGAACAATTTCTACCGCATCGCTAAAGCTAACCACGCCGGCACAGACCAGCGCCGACCATTCACCGAGACTGTGTCCGGCCATCGCAGCTGGCTGTGGGCCACCCTGCTGTTGCCAGAGACGCCAGATAGCCACACTGGCAGTCAACAGGATTGGCTGAGTGCGTTCGGTGAGATTAATATCTTCCTGCTCGCCCTCCTGGATAAGCTTCCAGGCATCGTAGCCCAATACTTCTGAGGCTTCTTTAAAGGTCTCTTCGACCAGTGGGTTGGCTGCGGCAAGGTCTGCGAGCATACCAATTTTTTGTGACCCTTGACCGGGGAAAACAAAAGCTAATTTATTCATAATTCCTCTAAATTTATCTGTTGGTCCATTTTCTGCTTATGTACAAGTATAGGTGACAAAACCTCGGGCAAGTTATGCTCTGCCGCATCAATAGCTACATCGAGGGCGTGAACAAAGGCCGCCTGAGAGGCGCCGCCATGACTTTTAACCACCACTCCATTTAAGCCCAGAAAATAGGCGCCGTTATAGATCGCCGGGTCAAGCTGAGCTTTTAATTTAAGCAGAGGTGTTTTTAATAACATCAGCGCTAGCTTGGCCAACCAGCTATTGCCGACCGCCTCGCGAAACATTGTGCTGACCATGGCGGTTAAGCCTTCGCTGGTTTTAAGCGCGACATTGCCGGTAAAGCCATCGCAAACCACCACATCGGTACCCCCTTGGAAAATTCCACTACCTTCTATATAGCCAGAGTAATTAATTAGCGGTTCGGCTTCGAGTAAAGTCGCAGCTTCCTGAATATAGGCATGACCTTTATTATCTTCTTCACCAACATTGAGCAGTCTCACCACCGGTGAGGCTATATTGTCGAGCTCCTGTGCCATCAGTGAACCGAGCAAGGCAAACTGGTGGAGCTGCTTCGCCGAGCAGTCGAGATTGGCCCCCAGATCGAGTACATAGCTGCGACCCGTTGATGTCGGAATCGCGGTGCAGATTGCCGGACGCGAGATACCCGGCAAGGGTTTCACATAATAGAGCCCCAGCGCCATCATCGCGCCGGTATTGCCGGCACTGACAAAAGCATCGGCTTCATTATTGGCCAGCGCTTGCAGCGCCAGACCCATAGAGGAGTCGCGTTTATTGCGGATAACAGTGGAGGGCTTATCGGTGTCGGCGACACAGCAGTCGCTGTGGCGAACTTCTATTCGAGATACCACACTGGTATCTGAATAGTTCTTTAACTGGGACGCCAACTCGTCTCTGTCGCCAAACAACAATGCTTTTACATTGCTGTGCTGACTTAGAGATTCAAGTAGCGCAGATACTATTACGCGAGGACCGTGGTCCCCGCCCATAGCATCGACGGCAATTCTGAGTGAATTTGCCAAAGACAAATATTGTCAGTTATTCGGCGTCTAGCTCGACAACTTTGCGTCCACGGTAAAAACCGTCCGCAGAAACATTGTGACGAAGGTGCTTTTCACCGCTTACTGAATCCACTGAAAGAGTGGGTGCAGTCAACGCATCGTGTGAACGACGCATTCCGCGCTTGGATCTTGTCTTGCGACTTTTCTGAACAGCCATAGATTACTCCTGAGCAATAATCTTGTGCAGTCGAAGTTATTTCTTCAACTGCTGTAAAATATTAAAGGGATTGTCAGCGACAATCTCGTCGTCTTTCTCTTTATTACTGCGCCCGTCCTCGGAAAGAAAGGTGTCCCCGGTACACATACCATCTTCATGGTAGTTCACCAGAGGCAGAGCTAATAAAATCTCATCTTCGAGCAGCTCATTGAGACTGGCCATTTTATCGACCACAATCCAAGGCTCTCGATCACTGGGTACATTGACTAGTTGATCTTCGGACCAGATGATCTGTGCAGCAAAATCTGTGCTCAGAGCAACGGTGACCGGATTCAGACAACGCTGGCACTGCGCCAACACTGAAACACTCAACGTTCCACTTGCAACCTTGGCCCTTGACTCATCGATTCCAAACTTAACCAGAGCCGACAAAGGGGTCTCTATGTCAGTGACTGCTGCGGCTAAACGCGGCAAATGCTTAACATGAAATTGACCTTCGAGGACAATTCCCTGGTTCGCAAGCTTACGCGGATCTATTAGAGTTGGCAGTGCCATAAATACAGGTGGTACCCAGTTAGGCGCGCATGATAGGGTCAAGACGTTGATCTGTCAAAGAAAATTGATCAAAATGCCCAGCTTTTGGGCACTAAATACTCCCCACTGCGGGCCTTTAAATACAAACAGACAACTGATCCATGAATAAACTGATTTTAGCCTCCTCATCGGCCTACCGAAAAGCCCTGCTCGAACGGCTGCAACTGCCCTTTGAATGCTGCTCGCCAGCTATTGACGAAAGCCCTCTTAAAGCAGAGACGGGTCACCAGCAGGCTCAGCGCCTAGCCCTGCAAAAGGCTCGCGCAGTGGCAGAGAAATACCCCGAGGCGATTATTATTGGCTCCGATCAGGTAGCTGAGTTAAAAGTCTCAGATAAACCGTGCGCTATTCTCGGCAAGCCAGGCAATCATGTTCAGGCGGTAAAACAGCTAGCCGCCCAATCCGGCCAAAGCGTTTCCTTTCATTCGGGATTAGCGGTTATCTATGGCGGTGTAGAGAAGTCAGTGGTCGACAGCACAGAGGTTGAATTCAGGGAACTGACAGAAGAGCAGATTGAGCATTACCTGAGCATTGAGAAACCCTACGACTGCGCCGGCAGCTTTAAAGCCGAGTCACTGGGTATCAGCCTGTTTAAAGCGGTAAATAGCAATGACCCCAGCTCATTAATCGGCCTGCCGTTAATTGCTCTCTGTAAGCTATTGCGAGAATTTGATATAGAGATATAGAAGAGAAGGTTTAGAGAGCCGTTTTAATGTCAGCAAAAAGATCCAGACAGGCAAGCGGCTTAAACGCCCGTAAACGGTCAATATGATGGGCACCGTAACTCACCGCTATTCTCGGCATAGCCGCATTTTCCGCCATCTGCATGTCAAACTCAGTATCACCGACCATAATCGCCTGCGACGCCGAGACACCAAATTCAGCCATTAACTCTTCAAGCATTAACGGATTAGGTTTCGACAGCGTTTCATCGGCGCAACGTGAACTGTGGAAAAAACCCTCCATATCAAGTGCCTTTAGAACCCGGTCGAGACCTGCCCTACTTTTACCTGTAGCCACCGCCATCGGATAACCCTCTGCACGCAACTCCTCAAGGGTCTGCATAACCCCGGGAAAGAAATCACAGGGCTGATGATCTTCGGCACGGTAATGTTTTGAATAACTGGCCTGCAGCAAACTGGATTCATAATGAGAAGAACTGGGAAACAGGCGCATAGTCGCCTCATGCAAACCGAGACCGACAATCTCGGCAACATCTGCATACTCGGGAACCGGCAGAGAATATTCCTGCGCAGCCATCTGCATACATTTGGCAATACGCGCTACCGAATCCGACAGCGTGCCATCCCAATCAAAGATTAATAGTTTCCGTTCAGTCATAGCTTCCGTTTACTCATAGCTTCTTTAATACCTTACTTAAATCATCCGGCAGCGGCGCTTCCACCTCAACCCAGTCACCAGACAGTGGATGCTTAAAGCGTAGACTCGCCGCGTGTAAAAACAGTCGCTTTAAACCGGCTTCTTTAAGACTCTCATTAAAATGCTCATCACCATACTTACTATCACCGGCAATCGGCTGACCGGCAAACTGACAGTGCACGCGAATCTGATGGGTGCGACCAGTTTCCAATTTGATATCCAGCAGCGTCGCAGCGGAAAATTGCTGCTTGATCTTAAAATGAGTGACAGACGCCTTGCCCGCCGCATCGACACGCACAACCCGCTCACCCGACTCAACCGTATTTTTAAGCAGCGGTGCATTAATCGTGTTTTTACCTTTTGGCCAGCGGCCTTTGGCAAGGGCTATATAGCGCTTATCAATGCGGTTGTAACGCAGGGAATTCTGCAGCTCGAGCAATACCGCGCGCTTTTTAGCCAGTATTAGGCAGCCAGAGGTATCCCGATCGAGACGATGGACCAATTCAAGGTATCTGTACTGCGGATATTCCGCGCGCAGCGCTTCAATAACCCCAAGAGATAAACCACTGCCACCGTGAACCGCTAGCCCGCTAGGCTTATTAAGGATAAACAGCCCCTCATCCTCAAAGAGAATATTGTTGGCTATATAGTGCTTTAACTGCCGCCCAACCACTGCCGGAGCGCCGCGCTCGGCTACTCGAATCGGCGGTAGACGCACAATATCCCCTTCCTTTAAGCGGCTATCGGCCTTGACGCGGCCTTTATTAACCCGCACCTCACCTTTGCGCAACAGTCGGTAAATACGCGACTTGGGAACACCTTTAAGAGTTTTAATCAGGAAATTATCGAGACGCTGGCCAGCCTGCTCGGGGCCAATATCGATAAAGGATACTTTACTAAAGCTTGAAAGGGTCTCGGAAGGAGTTTGTGAGGAGTTCTGCGATTCGCTCAAAATAGTCGGCTACTTGTGATGATTTCGGCGGGCATTGTACCTACCGAGAAACAATCTTCCCAACTAATATTCACTCTATACATTGTAGGCCATAGCAATTGTTGTTATATTGCGCGCCAAGTTCCCTACTGCCCAGCCAAAATTGAAGCTGCCCAGAGGTTGAACTGACCGCTAAAAAGGCAATTGCCGAGCGGGTAAAGAATATAGGAGAGTCAGGCCAATAAGGGCCGACCCTCAAAGACAGCTGAGCGAGCTGCATAGAAAAGACAAGTTAAAACAGGTTTCAAAAGTTAATCGCAACAGAGAAAGACGTACCCATAGAGGCCTATCTCTCTCTTAGCAAAAACGCTTTTTACAGACGAATAAGCCTTTATATACAGGCTGTATCCAGATAAAAAGTACGTTCGATTAACCGAATACAAGACACGATCAAAGGATAGCAATCCCGCACCAACTGCGCTGTAAGCCAGTCACTGTCGGGCAAAGGAGTAACTGGCACGCCGCAATTACGCGCTGTGTCGCTTTTTACACTTTATCTATACCTAGTTGCTTGGTTCACCCCACCTCTCTTTCCTTCTCTTCACTACTGCTCCCTCTCCACAATGAGTAAAGGTGAAATATGAAACGTATGTTAATAAATGCATCGCACACTGAAGAAGTGCGCGTCGCTATGGTTGATGGTCAAAAACTCTATGACCTGGATATTGAAAACCGCACAAGAGAACAAAAGAAAGCCAATATTTACAAAGGCAAAATCACAAGAGTAGAGCCCAGTTTAGAAGCGGCATTTGTCGATTACGGCGCAGACCGCCACGGCTTCCTCCCCCTTAAAGAAATTTCCCGCGAGTACTTCAAGAAAAAATCCTCCGATGGCGGCCGAGCCAAAATTCAGGATGCGATTAAAGAAGGTCAGGAAGTACTGGTTCAGGTAGAGAAAGAAGAGCGCGGCTCTAAAGGCGCTGCCCTGACAACCTTTATCAGCCTCGCAGGACGCTACCTAGTATTAATGCCTAACAACCCAAGAGCCGGCGGTATCTCCCGTCGTATCGAAGGTGATGAGCGTGCAGAGCTACGTGAAGCAATGCGCGGTCTGAATATTCCCGAAGGTATGGGCGCGATTGTTCGCACCGCCGGCATTGGCCGCGCGACCGAAGAGCTGCAGTGGGATCTCGACTACCTATTACAGCTTTGGAACACCATCAACGACGAAGCTGCTGATGCCAAAGCCCCGCACTTCCTGTTCCAGGAAAGCAACGTTATTGTTCGAGCGATTCGCGACTACCTGCGTCAGGATGTTGGCGAAGTTATCGTCGACAGCGAAGAAGCCTTTAATCTGGCCGCAGCCTTTATTGGCACGGTAATGCCCGACTTCAGCAACAAGGTAAAGCTCTATAAAGACCAAATTCCGCTGTTCAATCGCTACCAGATTGAAAACCAGATCGAGACCGCATTCTGTCGTGAAGTCAGCCTGCCCTCAGGCGGCTCAATCGTTATTGATATCACTGAAGCAATGGTCTCTGTAGATATCAACTCAGCCCGCGCAACCAAGGGTGGCGATATTGAAGAGACAGCGTTTAACACTAACAAAGAAGCTGCAGAAGAAATTGCCCGCCAATTGCGTCTGCGCGATGTTGGCGGACTGATCGTTATCGACTTTATCGATATGCTCAACAGCCGACACCAGAAAGAAGTTGAAAACAAAATCCGCGATGCACTAAAGATTGACCGCGCACGGGTTCAGGTAGGACGTATCTCAAGATTTGGTCTGTTGGAAATGTCACGACAGCGCCTGCGGCCATCACTCGAAGAAACCATGTCTAAAGTCTGCCCACGCTGTAAGGGTCAGGGCACTATTCGTGGCACTCGCTCACTGGCACTGTCAATTCTGCGCCTGATTGAAGAAGAGGCTCAAAAAGAATTCAGCAAAGAGATTCGCGCTATAGTGCCAGTCTCTGTGGCAACTTTCCTGCTCAATGAAAAGCGTTCTGAGATCTCTGATATTGAAGTGCGCAACAAGATCAATGTTCTAATACTGCCAAACACGCAGATGGAAACACCGCACTTCGAAGTGGTAAGAATTCGTACCCAGGACGAAGATAGCGAAACAGACTTTAGCTACAAACTGGCTCACGAACTGAGCAACAGCGAGCAACCAGAACATGAACTGGAGAGCAGCAGCGCACCATTGCCAATCTCTCAGCCCGCAGTAAAGACGCTGGTACCCAACACCCCTGCCCCGAAAATGCCGCCTAAAGAAGCACCTGTGGCTAAAGCAACCACGGCACCGAAAAAGCCCGGCCTGCTGAAAAGACTTATCAGCAGCCTGTTTGGTGGTGACAAAACTGAAGCTAAAACTGACAGTAAAGATCAGAAGAAAACCGGCTCAGGAAATGCCAACCGCCGTCGCGGTGGTCAGGATAGCCGCAATCGTCAAGGCAACCGCCGACCAAACAATCGCAACCGCAATGAAAATCAGCGCGACGGCGAACGCACCAATAACCGTCAGAAGAATAACAAGCCCTCTGACAACCGTTCCAATAAAGGTCGCAACGAACAGCCGCAAAAAACCGCCGCTGTCGAAAGCACCACTCAAGCTAAAGAAACCACCCAGGCGCCAACTCAGCGCCCGGATGCAGATGGTAATCAGCTAAAGAAACGCCCTAGTGACAAGCGTCGCGGCCCCCGCCGTCGTCGTCAGAGACAGGATGTTCCCGGTGAAGTATTAGATAAAACTGCACTGACCACAGAAGCGGCTATTGAAGGTTCTACAGAGACTAAAGTTGAAAGTAAAACTACGCCTGTCGAAAGCACTGCTAAAGAAAGCACTACTACAGATAATACAGCCGCAGAAAAGCCCAAGCGCAAGCGTGCACCACGCAAGCCAAGAGCTAAAAAAGAAACCACTGAAGCGACCACTGATTCAGCCGCTACAGAGACAACCGCAGCCACCAGTGGCGAATCAAGCGAAGCAGCGCCGAGCACAGATAAGCCTGCCCGCAAGTCTCGTCCACGCAGAAAACCCGCTGCCAAGGTATCGGAAGAGTCGGCTGCTGAAAGCACTGGCACTGAAGCACCAAAGCCAGCGGCAAAAGCAAAAAACGAAACCAAGCCTCAGGAAACTGTTGAAGCGGCTAGTCAAGAGTCAAAGCCTGCAAAGAAGAAAGCAGCACCAAAAGCGAAACCTGCAGCAATTGTTAAAGACGCTGCACCCGCTGATGGAACTGCCCCCAGAGCAAGCAATGACCCACGTAAAAAGCCCAAGCCAGTCAGCGATGTAGTAGTTAGCACCGAGCGTCGTAAAACTGAACAGCCAAAGCCTCAGGACACTCCTGCGCCAGCAGCTGCACCAGCAGCAGTTGCCGCAGAAAAACCCAAGGTTGCACGAGCTTCAAATGACCCAAGAAAGAAGCGCAAAGCAGAAAATTCTGAACCTAACCCATCGGCTGATGGTAGTTAAGCGAAAGAAATTAGCCCAAACAGTAATTGGGGCTTGTTCTAGTTAAAAGGCGCTGTATAATCGCGCCCTTAATTGGTGGGATGGCAGAGCGGTTGAATGCACCAGTCTTGAAAACTGGCATACGTTAATAGCGTATCTAGGGTTCGAATCCCTATCCCACCGCCACACAATAAAAGGCCCCTTTTTAAGGGGCCTTTTTTGTGTCCGGTGGGATAGGGTGAGAACCCTAGCGGGTTCGACAAAACACATCGTGTTTTGGACGCCGAAGGCGGTCCGCAGGACTGTTTATTAGCCTTCAGGCTAATAAACATCAATCCCTTCTACACGATCCCACCGGCAATCATTAAAAGCACCAATAAAAGACCCGGCAGACGGACGAAGTTAGAGATCCTTCGACTTCACTCAGGATGACAGCTTTTATTTATTCGAGAGAGCATTAACAAACCTGATTGGGCTACAGCTTGCTAAAGTTACCCAGCACTAAAGATCACCCAGAGCCTCATTCAACCAATTCATACGCTGAACATACCAATCCTTCATATGATCAACCTCTTCCTGATAGGTGTCGTAAACAACCGGATTAGGCCACACATAGCTACCAATGGTCTGCCACTTATCATTGTTCTCCTGCTGCGCCCATTTTAATTGAGTCGCATAGGTATCAATTTTTTCCAGCATTGTGGCCTGGTTATCTCTAAAGTACGCAAAGCGATCCTGCACCAACGCAACAAAAGCCGGATCCTGAAATAACCTGCTATACCAGGGGTTATTCTTAATCCAAAAACCCTCTGCATAACGACTATCGGCATAGTCAACATTGCCGAAAGACAGATCGAAATCCCACAGCGGCCCCATCTTAATCTTTTCATTGGGCATGACATTTAGATAGATACTGGAGAACGAAACGGAATCGACATTCTTGGTGATTTCACTGATCAGGTACCAATCAATAAAACTCGGCAAATCAATAAACGAGGCATAACCTATGGTTGGATCCATAAAGTTACTGCCGAACAAAGCTGTTTCAAAGTTGTTGATAAGGTCGCGGATATAAACGAATTGGGCATCATTAGCGACCAGACTGGGCTCTTTGATATTGAGTAAGAAAGTCCCGGTTTCAAAATAGACATCATCCGGGTCGAGTCTAAATATCTGGTCAATTTCCAATAGATAGCCTGTATCCCCAAGGGCTACACGCCTATTGGTCTCTTCAACCTTTTGAACAATATTATAGGTGCCATTATATTGGTTATTGATAAACACTTCGGCAAAAGTGCTCTCAGGTGTCCAGTCGAGATCGCTGATATAGCCCATCTCAAACGCAATACGATTTCTCAATAAGGTTTTATCAGAGTACTCAGCAAGAAAAATCCATTTCTTATCTTTGGGCATATCAAGGAATTCTTCCTTGCCTTCAAACTTCATCTGGTAGGGTTTTTTCGGGTGCTGCCAAGTTGAATTACCCCTGCCCCTGATTTCAATAGCCAGTTCAGGAAAATCAGTGAAACCACGACCACCATCGACAGAAACTGTGCCCAGTACATAGTCATCTTTGGAATCAATGCCAACACCACCCAGAGTATTAATATTTACAATTGGCAAGCCGGTGAATTCAGCCAGATCAACAGCAATAGTAGTCTCAAGACCGTCATTACCTACAATGGTATAATTGAGAGGATTGCTAAAATCGTTGCTTGTAACACCATCAAACTGATCTATACCATCGATAGAGATAGATTCACCAGCTTGCTGAAAACTGGCAATCAGATTGTCGACGCTATCGCCAATCG
>Ga0206125_10002086_pt1 | contig 21714 bp, 18 predicted proteins | sample Helgoland_Spring_4_FD_148598 | JGI IMG/M metagenome (GOLD analysis project Ga0206125, IMG submission 148598) | Pelagic subsurface seawater microbial communities from Kabeltonne, Helgoland, North Sea - Helgoland_Spring_Bloom_20160331_1 | ecosystem: Environmental > Aquatic > Marine > Epipelagic ... | reverse complement strand
CTGCGCTGATTGGTGTGATGGTGAGTGGCCAGCTGTATACGCGATAGCGACTTCCGTTGACCATCTCGACGCTCTCTGAGGATTCTGCTGGCAGCTTACTCACCGTAAATCCGTCGGCGCGCCGCTCTAAGGGATTGAGCCCACGCAGGGTTACATTACTTGAAACGTAGAGCTTTAATGTGATTGGTGTTGTCTGACCGACGTAGAGTTGTTCCGGCACATTGGCTTGCAAGAAAATTAGTTCGTCGACAGTCGGTGCAGCATCGGCGGCGCGTTCGACCACAGTAAGCGTTGCCGCTGGTGCTTGTAGGCGACCGCCTTTGTATTCGAATATGTAAGTGGGTATGGTGAAGCTGCCTGTGCTTGAGGCGACCGCTTCGATGATGAGTTGCTGCGTGCTGCTATATTCGCTCACACCATTGGTGATACGAGTCGATTGACTGTTCGAGGTGCGGCCGTTGCGTAAGGTAAGCCCGCCATCGGAGGGGATTGGCAACGAGGTGATACGCTCCGCTGCAGGCTTTTTGCTATCATCGGTTTCGACGATCTCAACGATGTATTGCGATGTGCTGCCTACGGCGACACGTGCAGGCTCGAAGCGTGCGCTAACACGAATCTCTGCAATCAGTGCCGAGGTCGTCAAGAGGGCGAATATTAGGAATGCGTTGCGTAGTTGCATAGGTTTCTAAAGGTCGACTTTACCAGTCGCGGAGTTCTCTATTGCGGTTCGATTGGCGGGTTTCGTCGGATGGTTCGGAAAATGGGAGTAGGTGCTCGGAGCCGCGTAGGCTGTCAAGTAGGTCTTGGGCTTCAGAGATGCTCATCCCTTCGATAGTCATCGCTTCTGGAGCGCCCTCTGTGTCTTCGCCGTCAGTGCCTTCGGTAGCTTGCGGTGACTCGCTGCTTTCTTCGTCGGTCGCTTCCTCACCTTCGCTAGCGGCCTCTTCTTCAGCTTGTTGCTCCATGTCTTCGGCAGGGTCGCCAGTGGACTCGGTGTCTTCGCCTTCGGAAGGCTCGGACTCGTTGCCTTCTTGGTCAGACTGTTCGTCACCGTCTTGGCCTTGTTCGGACTCTTCGCCTTGTTCGCCAGATTCTTGTTCGGACTGCTCGCTGTCGTCTTCGCCTGGTTCGCCGTCTTGCTGTTGATCTTGTTCGCCGTCCTCGGACTCTTCCGATTCTTCGGAATCCTGTTCTTCTTGGTCCTGCTGGTTTTGAGGTTCTTGTTGCTTCAAGAATTCTTCGAGCGCGTTGCAGCGTGCTGCGATGCTGGTGGCATCCTCGATGCTGATGGCGTCATTTGAATCAATTTCGTTGGCTGATCTAAACAGGGCTTCGGCTTGATTCCAGCTTTCGATGGCAGCCTCGAAGTCCTGTGCCTCTAGCGCGGCTTCGCCGACTTGGTTGATGGCGTGCGCCATATTATAAAGTGCGTCACGTTCGAGCGAGACATCTTCGCTTCGCTCAATCGCTTCTTCGTAGAGGCGGGTGGCTTCGGTATAGTCGCCGGCTTCGAGTTGCGCATGTGCTTGATTGTATAAGACGCGTGGGTCTGTTTCGGGCTCGTGGATGATTGCTTCGGGAGCCTTTGGTGTCGGCGGAAGTGGCAGTTCGAGTGATTCGGTCGATGCAGTCGCTGGTTCTAAATTCTGGGCCTCGCTGGGTATTGGTAGGAGCAGGGATGTTGTGGCGATGAGCACGGCCAGCTGAATAGAGGATTTGCTGCGTAGGCGTATGAAGATTTCCAATACAAGGAGGATGCAGGCGACGGATAAGGCCCATTGATAACGCTCAATGCGGGCTTCCTGTAATTCGGACTCGCGCTCTTCGCGGGGCAGTGTGGCGAGTACCGAGTTGTAGAGTGTGTTGAGTGACTGATCGCTTAGGCGACTGTAGCTGCCGCCTGTGAGTTGCGCGATCTCTTGTAATGTGCGTTCGTCGAGTTGGCTACGCACTGGTTGACCGCTGGAGTCGCGGATGAACTCTTCGCTACCCTGGTCGTTACGGACTTTTAGATACTCACCCTCAGGGGTGCCGATACCGATGGTGTAGATTTTGATGCCGTCTTTGGCGACTTCGCGCGCGGTATCGATTGCCTGTTGCTCTTGGTCTTCGCCATCTGTGAGCAGAATCACTACTTTGAAGTTATTATCTTTTGGGAAGGCTTTGGCGGCTTCGCGTATGGCTCGGCCGATGTCACTGCCGCCTCGTGAAATACTGGTTTGGCCAATGGAATCCAAGTTCTCGCGGAAAGCTGAGTAATCGAGAGTTGGTGGGGTTTGCAGGAAGGCGTTGCCAGCAAACGCGACGAGCCCGATACGGTCACTCTCTAAGCGTTTAACCAGATCGATGATGGCGAGCTTTGCGCGATCTAAGCGTGTTGGCCTCAGGTCGGTGGCGAGCATACTCTTGGAACTGTCGAGCACGAACACGATGTCGAGGCCGCGTGCTTTGCGCTCGATCCAGTCCACTCCGTATTGCGGACGGGCGAGGGCGACGCCGATTAGTGCGAGGGCGAGAAGGATGAGGCCGGCTTTGAGAAGGGTGCGTTGTTGACTCGCTTTCTCTGTGAGTTGATCGAGTAGCCGTGTGGCTGCAAATCTGCTGAGCAAGGCTTCGCTGCGGCGCAAGCCAAACGCGAACAGTGCCGCAAAAAGTAGTACGATTAGTGGCGTGAGGATAAGCCAGATCTGATTTTCAAAAGTCATGGCAGGCGACGGTAACGCGTATTGCGTAAGAGTTGTTCTAAAGCAAGCAAGGCGAGGCCGAGGGCAGCTGGCCAAATAAAATATTCGGTAAAGGTGGCGTAAGAGCGAAGCTCGATGGTGGTGGTTTCGAGTTCGCTGATTTCGTCGTAAATACGTTCGAGGTCGCCGTCTTCGGTGGCATTGAAAAAGAGACCAGCTGTCATCTCCGCTATTTCGCGTAGTTCAGCTTCGTTGAAGTTCGAGTTTTCGCTACGTCCGCGATACACCGGCTTGCCGTCTTCGTCGCGAACCACGCGGTTGTCGCGCGTCATCTCGGGAATCGGCACGCGGCCTGTTTGTCCGGTGGCGATGGTGTACACTTTAACGTCGTAACTTTTGGCCGCTTCAGCTGCCCCAATCGGAGAGATAGTGCCTGCGTTGTTTTCGCCATCAGTCAATAGAATGACGATCTGACTGCGCGCTTCATGGTCACGCAGGCGATTAACACTAGCGCCGAGGGCAGTACCGATTGCGGTGCCGCCACCGTCAATTTCGCCCAATTCAAGGCGGTCTAGGTTTTTTTTCAACCAGTCGTGGTTGAGTGTGAGCGGGCTGACGACATAGGCATCTGCTGCAAAGGCAACCAGCGCAATACGATCGTAAGGGCGCTTATCGATAAATTCACGAACTACTTTTTTTGCGGCATCCAGACGTGTGACCACGTTTTTACGGGTAGAAAGGTCAAGGGCGCGCATCGAACCTGAGAGGTCGAGTGTCACCACGATATCGATACCATCCGCATCGGTGGTGTCGTTCATCTTGCCCATTTGTGGTCGAGCAAGCGCGGTGATTAATGCGGCGAGTGTGAGGATGCGTAGGCCGAATAGAAATTGCCCTGGGCGACTGCGGCGTGAGTGGCTAAGTGCTTTAACCAGTTGAATGCTGGGAAAACGCATCGCAGCTTCAGGGCCCATGCGCCCCGCCCACCAGGCGATGAGTGGTAATAGCAGTAGTAGCAAGAAGTACTCTGGATGCTGAAATTGAAAGAAGCTCATCGTGGCTGGACCTCCGGTGGTGTGGCTTCGACGACTTGTTCAAATTGGGCGATGAGGGCCGTGGCACTATCGGTGAGTGCGCTCCGTTCAGCTGCGCTGAGTGAAGCTTGGGCGAATTTGACGCGGTCGCAGTGCTCTAGGAATTCAGTGAGTGAGCTGCGAGCCTCCGAATTCATCTGTGGATGCCCATCTAATCCTTGTAAGAATTCGCGCGAGGTGCGGCCGAGTGCAGCGATGCCTTTGCCTGTTTCGAAATAGCGGCGCAGGGCTAGCGAGCTGAGTATGGCGAAGCGTTCATCGTCCTCTAGAGTGAGTTCGGCGGCAGTCTTTAGCTCAGCGCGCGCAATGAGGTGCGGCAGCTCTGCTTGTGTGCGGTTACTGCGTGCCCGCATGTAGCGAAGGATGCCCCAGGTGAGCAAGCCCAGTGCTAGCATGGCGAGGGCAATGATCACTCCGATTTGCCATGCCTCGTAGGGTGGGATTTCGATCGGTCCGCGCACACGATCAAGCGACGGGCCTGGCGGGAGGTCTGGCAGTCCTGGTGTCTGCGCGGGCAGTGCTGCGAGTGAAAACTGAAACAGGGAGAGTGGCATTAGTGGCGGCTGGCGCGGCGCGCAAAGAGATTACGCAATGCGGGTAAGTAGGGCTGGTCGGTGTGCGCTTGGATCCAGTCGAGTCCTTTTTTGCGCATCTGGCTTTGGAAATCACTGTGGCGGCCGTCGGCAAGATTCGCGTAGCGCTGACGCGTGTGTTTGTTGCCCGTATCGACTTCGACCATTTCGCCGGTTTCGGCATCTTCGAGGGTGATTAGGCCGACTTGGGGTAGTTCGCATTCGCGAGGGTCGCTGAGCGCAATGCTGATCAAGTCGTGGCGTTGATTGGTGAGCGCGAGGGTGTCGAAGATGCCAGTGGCTTGCGATTCGTCGAGGAAGTCGGAAATTAGGAATACGACCGTCTTACGGCATTGCACACGATTGAGATAATCGAGCGCGGCCTGGTGCGAAGTGCCACGGCCTTTGGGCTCGAAGAATAAGATATCGCGGATCAAGCGCAGGATGTGGCGGCGTCCTTTCTTGGGTGGGATGTAATGCTCGACCTTGTCGGTATAGAGTAGCACGCCGACTTTGTCGTTGTTTTGCGTGGCGGTAAACGCCAGTACACTGGCGATCTCTGCGGCGCGTTCGCGCTTACTTTGCTCGACGGAGCCGAAGATGCCCGATGCGCTTAAATCAATTACCAGCATCAGCGTCATTTCGCGCTCTTCGCGGAAAACTTTGACAAAGGGGCGATCCATTTTGGCGCTAACATTCCAGTCAATCGTGCGCACGTCGTCGCCGATTTCATATTCACGCACCTCCTCAAAATCCATGCCACGGCCCTTGAACGAGCTGTGGTAAGCGCCGGTCACGGAATCCGTCACTAGGTGACGCGCCCGTATCTCGAGGCGGCGAACTTTTTTAATGATATCTGCCGGAGTCATTTATTGAGGGCTGAGACTTGAGGCCTGAAAATGGCTAATTCCTAATTGAAACTAACGAATTGTTTTTTAAGGCACTGGTACGGCGTCGAAAATCGATGCGACCAAATCTTCGCTGCTGATCTCTTCGGCTTCAGCCTCATAGCTGGGGATCACGCGGTGACGCAGCACATCCATGCCGATCTCCTTAATATCTTGTGGGATCACGTAGGAGCGTCCTTGCATCAGCGCCCATGCCTTCGCAGCGAGAGTGAGGCTGATGGTGGCACGCGGGCTGGCTCCAAACTGGATGTACTGACCGAGCTTGAGGTTAAAATCTTCTGGATTACGTGTGGCGAGGATCAGATCGACGATGTAGTCGCGGATCTTGGGGTCGACGAACACGTCGTTGACGTACTTACGCGCCTCACGAATGTCATCCAGCGTGGTGACTGCATCGACGCTTAGATTCGGGTCGGTCGAAGCCATGCGGTCGAGGATTTCGCGCTCTTCGGCCTTGTTCGGATAGCCGATCTTGAGCTTAAGCATAAAGCGGTCAACCTGCGCTTCGGGCAATGGATAGGTGCCTTCTTGGTCGATCGGGTTCTCGGTGGCGAGCACTAGGAATGGCTCCGGCAGCGGGTATGTGGTGTCGCCGATCGTCACTTGATGCTCCTGCATTGCTTCGAGCAGCGCACTCTGTACCTTGGCAGGCGCACGGTTAATTTCGTCGGCCAGCACCAGATTGGCGAAGATGGGACCCTTGCGCGTATGGAAGGTGCTATCCTTTGGGCTGTAGATTAACGTGCCGATGACGTCGGCTGGCAATAGGTCGGGGGTGAATTGAATCCGCTTAAAGTCGGCATCGGTAGCCGTGGCGAGGGTACGAATGCTCAAGGTCTTCGCGAGCCCTGGTACGCCTTCGAGCAGTACGTGTCCGTTGGCGAGCAAGCCAACCAGTAGACGGTCGACTAAATAGCGCTGGCCGACGATGATGCGGCCGATCTCTTGGCGTAATGTGGGGATCCACGCAGTCGCGGCTTCAAGGGCTTCGTTACAAGGGGGGGTGGTAGTTGCGGGTTCTGTACTCATAGTTGTAAAAAATGGAAAAAACGTCTTACGGCAGGAGATCAATGACAAACTATCGTGCAAGAGGTTTCATAGAAAAAGATTGAGAAATTGCATTTTAATATAAGTTGTGCCTTATTGTCTCACATGCCGGCAACGATCTTAATTGTAGATGACGAGAAAAACACCCGCGAAGGTCTTAGCTTCGCTTTGGAGGAGGACTACGAAGTTTATACGGCTTCTGGCGCCGAGGAGGCGTTTAATCTGATGGAAGCGGAGACCTTTGATGTGATCTTGACCGATTTGCGGATGACGGGGAAGTCTGGGCTGAAAGTGATCGATCGCGCCATCAAGCTGCCGAATCGGCCGATCTGCATCATGATGACCGCTTATGGCAATGTGGAAACTGCAGTCGAAGCGATGCGTCGCGGGGCCTTTGACTTTTTGACTAAACCGGTGACCTTAGAGAAGCTTGAGATTATTATTAAGCGAGCGCTGCAGTCGCGCACGATTGAGGCGGAGAATGTGGTGCTGCATGAGCGCTTAGATAAGAAATACAGTTTCGGGGGGATCGTCGGTAATTCGCCTGGGCTGACCGATGTGTTGGATAAGGTTAAACTCGTGGCACCGTCGAGGGCGACTGTTCTGCTCGAAGGTGAGACTGGCACAGGCAAGGAGCTGATTGCGCAGGCAATTCACCAGAACAGCACCCGTGCACGTAAGCCCTTCGTACCAGTACATTGCGCGGCCTTGGCTGCGAATTTGCTAGAGAGCGAACTATTTGGGCATGAGAAAGGTGCGTTTACTGGCGCGACCGAACGGCGTATTGGGCGCTTCGAAGCGGCAGACGGTGGCACCTTGTTTTTGGATGAAATCGGCGAGATCGATGCGTCCACGCAGGTGAAATTATTGCGCTTCCTAGAGACGCGCAGCTTTGAGCGCTTGGGCAGTTCCACGCCAGTTAAGGTCGACGTGCGCTTGGTTTGCGCGACTAATCGCAATTTAACCGAGATGTCGAAGAGCGGCGAGTTTCGCGAAGATCTGCTTTATCGGCTCAATGTCGTGACGATTTATTTGCCAGCGCTGCGTCATCGGCAGGAAGATATGATTATCTTGCTCAATCACTATATAAAGGAGTTTAGCGAAGAGAATGCGGTGGCACCAGTCCGTTTTACAGCCGACGCACTTAAAGTGCTTCGCGCGTATCGCTGGCCGGGAAATATTCGTGAACTGCGTAACTTTTGTGAAAATAACGTCGTGCTTAAGCGTGGCAGCGAAGTGACGGAGTATGATCTCGATCCCAAGTATCAGGTAGAGGCAGGTGGTTCACAGTTGTACGAGCCTGTGGCGTCTAGTTCGACCTTGAGTAAGGAGCAGAATGAGAAGCGGTTGCTACGCAATGCGCTGATCAAGGCCAGTGGCAATCGCACCCGAGCAGCCGAGTTAATGGGAATTAGTCGCCGAACCCTGCATCGTAAGCTGATTCAGTGGCCAGAGTTGGACGTTGCGAAATAGGTAGTGGATGACCGATTCGCTAACAAAAATCTGCCCGCACTTTTCATTCAATCGATGGCCAATTGTCAGTCAGCTTAGAGTTTGACTCTACTGCCAGTGATGGCTGACATATCAATGCCCCATTGATCTAACTTTATACATTTAAAAGTCCACTCTACTTATGTTTTCACGCCTCCTCCTTTTTCTTTTGGCTACCGTTACGGTGTCATCCGCGAGTGCTAGACAAGTCCGTATTGCAGCTTCCGACCTCTTGGCAGACTTTATCACTGAGCCGCTTCAAGCCTATGGAGAAGAGCATTCGATCGAATTCGAAGTCGATAGCATTGGTAGTTTACCAGGGTTGGATCGGCTGCGCTCGGATGAAATCGATTTAGCGATTATCGCGGTGCCCAAAGATATTGATGTGCCGCGTGACGAGTTTCGCGTTTTCGCTTTCGCTTATGATGTTGCTGTGGTTGCGGTCAATCAAAGTAATCCGATCAATGATATTAGTCTGGCGAGCCTCGGTGGCATTTTTGGCTCGAATGAAGAATTAAATTATAACACATGGGGCGACTTAGGTCTCTCCGGCTGGGGTAGTCGTTCGATTAAAGCATTGGTTGGGCAAAATAATGACAGTATATCACTCGAATTATTTAAATTTTCCGTTCTCCGCGGTGGGCAAATGAAGACGACTGTGGCTTCGATTAAAGATACCGAAGTTGAAGGCTTACTGTTGTCTGATGCCGCAGCGATCGCGATCTTACCACGTTTACCGAAGAGTGAAAAAGTCAAAGCATTGATGATTTCCAGTGAGGTAGATGGTCCCGCATTTAGTCCAACGGACGATAATGTGCATTATGGCGATTATCCGATTCGCTTAGCTTTCTATGCTGTTTATAAAGAGCGCGATGAAGCGCGAGCTAAAGAAGTGCTTCGTGTCTTGCTGGGTGATGATGTCGCTGCTTCGCTGCGCGACAACAAACTCTTCGCATTGCCTGACACGGTACGCCGCAAGTTGACGATTGATTTAGATCTCGGAGAGTAATTTTATTTGAAAACGCATTGACAGAGGGGGCGAATTTAGAATTCTTTGCCACTTCTTCCTAGAAGCGAGCGTAGCTCAATTGGTAGAGCACCACCTTGCCAAGGTGGATGTCGAGAGTTCGAACCTCTTCGCTCGCTCCATTTTTCGAAGCCCCCGGTCCAAACGACTGGGGGTTTTTTATTGCAACGACGAAGCGGTGAGGCGCAGCTTCAGGCAACCTTTTCGCTTACACCATTTTTCGAAGCCCTCGGTCTAAACGACCGTTTTTTTAGGTCATGGTCGATTCGCGGAAAAAGGCTAAAGGAGGGAGGGCGACTCGCCCTCCTTTGCAGTAACACAAGATGAACGTGGGCGAGTCGCCCACACTCCGAAGGCGGTCCTTCCAAGTTGGAATTCACATCTCCACAAAACAACTCTTCACCGTATTTTTGAGAGCAGGCCTGTGTCGGTAGAGTGCGAGGCACGAGCATGCTCGCACGCCACCGTTGTTACCTCTTACGCAAAAAAAAGGCCGCCCATGCGGACGGCCTGTTGTATTCAAAGCGTGGTAACGAATTAAAGCAGTTCTTTGGCGACGGCTGCGACGTTGTCAGCTGTCATGCCTAGCTCGACCATGACGGTGTCGCCGGGTGCAGAGATGCCAAAGCGATCGATGCAGACTGTCTTGCCCGTTAGGCCAACATACTTGCCCCATGTGCTGGAGACACCTGCTTCTACGGCAACCCGTGCGGTGCAGCTGAGTGGCAGGATACTTTCGATATAGTCTGCTGATTGGCGTTCGAAGCGTTCGAAGCAAGGGAGAGACACGACGCGTACGCCGTCACCCAGTTGCACAGCTGCGCCGAGTGCGTGTTGCACTTCAGAGCCGGTTGCCATGATGATGAGTTTCAGGTCGCCAGATTCTTGCTTCGCGATGTAGCCACCTTTGAGGGTACCTTCGCGACGATCGGCAACGCTGATGTTGTCGTTGGCAGGGATGTTTTGACGAGTGAGGATCAATGCGGTTGGGCCATCGGTGCGCAGCATCGCGGCGGCAAATGCCGCGGCAGTCTCTTCAGCATCGGATGGACGAATCACATCGACATTTGGAATCACGCGTAAGCCGCTGACGGTTTCGACAGGTTGGTGAGTCGGTCCATCTTCACCGACACCGACGGAGTCGTGCGTGAAGATGTAAGTGACCGGCAATTTGGCGAGGCCCGCAAGGCGGATCGCGGGTCGAAGGTAGTCGGCGAAGACCAAGAATGTCGCGCCACTGGCGCGGAAGAGCCCATCGTATGCGATACCATTGCAGATCGCACCCATCGCGTGTTCGCGGATGCCGAACCAGATATTACGACCATCGAAGTTCTCTGCGGAAAAATCGCCACCGTCCTTGATGTAGTTCTTGGTAGAACCGTAAAGGTCAGCAGAACCAGTGATGAGCTGTGGCACTTCTTTGGCGACAGATTGGATCACCACGCCACCAGAGGCGCGTGTTGCTGAGCCAGTGCCAGCATCGAATTCTGGGATGCGGCTAACGAGATCGGCAGGGATCTCGCCTTTGACGGATGCTTCGAGCTCAGCAGCCAGCGCTGGGTTTGCTGCGCTCCATGCTGCGTAGGTTGCTTGCCACTCAGTGAAGGCGGCTTTGCCTGCTTCGGCTTGCTCGGCGAAATGTGCACGGACACCTTCAGATACGAAGAACGTCTCTTCCGGTAGGCCGAGCCCTTTGCGAGCTTCAGTGGCAAACTTTGCGCCACCTTCACCGTGGCCGGCTGCTGTGCCGGCCACTTCTGGGATGCCCTTGCCGATTGTAGTCTTTGCGATGATGACGGTTGGTTTACCGTTGTCATTGGACTTAGCGTGAGCGATCGCTTCCTTAATCGCAGTCAGATCGTGACCGTCAATGGTGATCGCATCCCAGTTTTGAGAGATGAAATACGCTTCGGCATCTTCGCTTTGCGACTGTGTTGCCATCGCGTCGAGCGTGACGTCGTTGGAGTCATAGATGAGGATAAGGTTGTCGAGCTGGTTGTGCCCCGCAAAAGCGATCGCTTCTTTGGCGACACCTTCTTGTAGGCAACCGTCGCCGTTGAGTGCGAAGATGTGTTGATCGAAGATGGTGTGGTCGGCGGTGTTGAACTGTGCCGCTGCACGCTTACCGGAAAGCGCAAACCCGACCGCATTGCCGATGCCTTGGCCGAGTGGGCCGGTGGTGGCTTCAACGCCGGCAGTGTCGCCGAACTCAGGATGGCCTGGGGTCTCGGAGCCAAGCACGCGGAAGTTTTTCACTTCTTCTAGAGAGAGGTCATAGCCTGCGAGGTGCAGCCATGAGTAAACAAACATCGAGCCGTGGCCAGCTGAGAGTACGAAGCGGTCGCGGTTGAGCCATTTTGGTGCCGCGGGATTATAGCGGAGTGCGTTGTCGCCGAATAGGACGGCGCCGATTTCTGCGCAACCGAGTGGTAGGCCAAGATGGCCAGAGCTGCAGGCGTGGATCGCATCGATCGCAAGCCCACGTGCTTCGTTAGCTGCTTGGGAGAGGATTTCAGCACGAGATTGTTTAGCTGTGTTCATAAGTTTGTGTGTTTGAGGTGCTTTGCGCACCGAGTTCTTTCTGGGCGAAAGTTAGCACGATGGCCCGATGGGATTGAATGGAAAGGAAAAATCAGTGTTTATGGATGAATTCTTCATTGTACAGCCATACAGAATTTAAATTCGAAACTCGACTCAGGCGCTTGTGAGAGCTTACTCCACAGGTATGACACATGATGAACTAGAACAGGGAGCAGTCCTTAATCTTGATTTTACCAAGCTGCGTAAGGTGGCAAATTGCGGCGCAGATGTGCTGCCGGCAATCGCTCAGGATGCCACGACCGGCGAAGTGCTGATCGTTGGTTATGCCAACGAATTAGCCCTGCAGACTGCACTCGAGTGCGGCATGGCGACATTCTGGAGCACCAGCCGCAATGAGTTATGGGTCAAAGGCAAGACCAGTGGGGATTATTTGAAAATTGCAGAGATCCGTGTCAATTGTGAGCAGAATTCTATTTTGTATTCAGTCACGCCAGCAGGGCAGGGCGCATGTCACTCCAAGAATAAAGCGGGTGTTGCACGCTCTGGGTGCTATTATCGTAGCTTGATGGCAGACGGTTTGTTGCAATTCGTCGATCCGACTCAGGTCTAGAGCTTGAGGCAAAAAAGACTGGTTAATTTCCTTGCCGTTTTTGCTACATCGTTGGTTAGTCGGACAGGCTGAATTGAAATGCTTGACCGTATCATTTGAGAGGCAACGTTTCCCAGCTTGGGGCCTTGTTTACAAAGGTGAATGCGATAGGGGCGTGCGCGACTCGCCCACATTGGTCCTATGTTGCAGCCAAGGAGGGCGAGTCGGCCTTCCTCCTTTACCTTTTCCGCAAATCGACCATGAACCTTTTTGGTTTAGTGGTTTTCTCGCTGAGGCTCGCCAGCTTACCAAGGGCTGAGCACTTGGTCGGTGATCTTACGGGCGATTTCGCGTGCGAGTTGCTCCATTGCTTGGCGCTCACTCTGTTGGTAAGAGATGATTTGATTGTCGGCGTCAGCCCCAGTGTTGTCCGCGTAAGGATTACCAATGTAGGCATTTGTATCGGCTTGGATGGAGCGTTGTTGAAACAAGTAATTGCCTTTGGACTGGTCGAGCAGAGAGACCTCGGCAGTGAGGCGAATGTTGAAGTCATTAGCAATGGCGGTGTCGGTACTGTTGCGTGATCCACCAGAGCGGTCGTAGTCAGTGAGATCGACGTAGAGTACTGCGTCGGCGTCGGCTTGGTTGGCCACGAGTTTGACGCGCGCATCACGAATGAAGGTTTCGCGAATTTGGGCGCTGACGATTGGTTGTGCTTGTGGCGCGAAGCTATGATTGGTCGCCGGTTTGATGTAGATCGACTTAAACGGGATCTGCGCGGACGTGCCTAGCTGATAGTTGGCGCAACCGTTCAGCAGACTCAGCACGACGATTGAGAGTAGGCCGATGAGCGCACGGGCGAGGGAAAAGTGAGACGTCGTGTTCATAATGAGAATTAATGCGGCTGAGTTTATTCCGCTCTCAGTACCTTACGAATGATGCTAGCTTTATTAGTCGGGCGCACGCCTGCTTCGATGTCTTGTATGCGCAGCCGAGCTTCTGCGGCCGCATCGGAGTCTGGCTCGATGCTAATCGCTTCATTGTAGAACACCAAGGCTGCGGTGTTGTTATTACGAAAGTAATAATAGAAATCGCCGAGGTTGAGGCGGCTGCTGGCGAGCAGATTTTCCATATTTTTCAGGTTGGCTTCGACTTCGCCCGAGTAGTTGCTGGAAGGAAACAGGATGAGAAAGTCTTCGTAGTAGCTGATCGCACGGCGAGTCGAGCCTTGGTCGTATTCATAGCCTTGCACGAGATCGGAGTAGGTCTGTGCTAGATTATAGTAAGCGTCTGGAGCCAGCATACTTTGCGGATAGTAGTTGATCAGTCGGTCGAGTGCATCGATTGCATCTTCGGGCTCAGCAGTTTTGTCAGCAACCAGCGCAATATTCATCAAGGCGAGCGGCGCGTAGTCACTATAAGGAGCATTCTGGACGATTTGCTCAAATTGCTTGGCGGAGGTGCCGTATTGTTTGAAGCCTGGGAACACCCAGAGAATTCGCCCACGTGCGCCTTCCATCAGAGCGGTGGCACAATCAAATTGATCGGCAATGACGCGGTCGAAATGCTCGTAGTTGGCATGTTCAGTGATCACTTTTTGTAGGTCATCAAAGCCTTTACCCCAGAGCTCTTTGCTCATGTTAACGCGAGCGCGCAGTGTGAGAGCCTCGGCAGTCGAGCTGGAGGTCGGGTATTTCTTGATGATTTTTTTGAACGTGCGTTTGGCGGCGCTCAATTTCCCAGCCTCATAGTGTACTTTACCAGCGGCCAGTAGGACTGCTGCAGCATCTTGATTCTCGCGGGTGGCGAGGTTGATCGAATCATTGCTGGCGGCGTCAAACCAATTAAATGGATTTAGAGAGAGCGCATTCAATGAGGGCGCCATTAAGAGCCCCAGTGCGAGGAGAAGTGGGAATGTTCGTTGCATAAAAGTTACTGCCATTTGATCAGTGTGGAAGCCCAGGTCAAGCCTGCTCCGAATGCGACCAGTAAGACCAGGTCGCCGGATTGGATGCGTCCTGCGCGATAGGCTTCGTCGAGTGCGATCGGCACCGAAGCTGCAGAGGTGTTGCCATAGCGGTCTAAGTTGTTGTGGAACTTATCCATCGGAATGGCCAAGCGTTTCGCCAAGCTCTCGATGATACGCATATTGGCTTGGTGAGGGATGACTAGGTTGAGGTCCTCTGGTCTGTAGCCCATTTGCTCGATGATGTCGGTGCTGGCTTGTCCCATCACCCGCACTGCGGATTTAAAGATTTCTTTGCCGTTCATCTTGAGGAAGTGCTGGCGGCCTGCGATCGACTCTTGCGTGGCTGGCATAGCAGATCCGCCAGCTGGTTGCTGTAGTAAGCTTGGAGCCGACCCATCTGCGCCGCCGAGTGCCCCTAAAATGCCGATTTTGTCTGCCGTCTCAGTGGCGGTTAGAACCGCTGCGCCAGCGCCATCACCGAACAGCACACAAGTCGTGCGATCTTCGAAATCGAGGATGCCGCTCATTTTCTCAGCACCAATGACGAGCGCGTTTTTGAAATTGCCCGATAGCAGCATCGAGTTGGCGACACTGAGTCCGTAGACAAAGCCTGAGCAGGCAGCTTGCATATCGAAAGTAGTGACATTTGGCAGCCCGAGTTTGCTCTGCACTAAGCATGCGGTCGAGGGGAAGGGCATGTCGGGCGTCATCGTCGCGACGATGATTAGGTCGATTTCACTACGATCGATGCCGGCGGCTTCGATCGCGCGCTGGCCCGCGATGCATGCCATGGCGCTGGTAGTTTCGTCGGTGGCTGCAAAGTGTCGCGCACCGATACCGCTGCGGCTGCGGATCCATTCGTCGGAGGTATCGACCAATTTCGCCATATCGTCATTCGTCACGATATTCGTAGGCGCGTAAGAGCCAGTGCCGATTATAGTGACAGACTGTGAGTGGCTAGGCATGCAAGGGAGAGATGGGACTCTATATTTAGGGAACGGTGCTAGAAACTAAGGGGCGTTCTCTGCGTCGGAGTGAGTGGTCAATGCATTAGCTTGATTGATGTCGCTGCCGATAGAGTCAATCATATCATGCATGACTACTTCTTGCGCGATGCGTAAGGCATTCGCAATGGCGACGTAATTGGAGGACCCGTGGGCTTTTAAAATGTTGCCGCGCAGGCCGAGGAGGGGAGCGCCGGCATGTTGGTCTGGGCCCAGGCGCGTCTTCATATCCTTGAACGCTGACTTGGAGAGTACCGCGCCGATTTTACGTTTTACGTTGCGCACCAGTTCTTCGCGGATCGTGCTACCAATGAAGCCGAACAGGGCTTCACTTGATTTTAAAACGACGTTGCCGACAAATCCATCACACACAACGACATCGACATTGCCGTCGAAGAGTTGGAAGCCTTCGATCGGCCCAGCGTAGTTGATCACGCCGTCTATTTCTTGTAGCAGTAAATGGGTCGCATTGGTTAAGGCATTACCTTTACCCTCTTCAGTACCGATGGTCAGCAGTGCCACCCGTGGGTTGGCGATATCGAGCGCAGCTTTGGCGTAGTTCGAGCCAAGCACCGCATTATGCACCAGATTCTCTGGCGTCGACTCAGGGTTCGCGCCGACGTCGGTTAAAACGAATGGGTTTTGCTTGCTGGGCACGATAATGCCGAGCGCCGGGCGATCGACTCCGGCGATCTGGCGCAGGCGCAGTGTGCCGCCAGCCATCAGAGCGCCAGTATTGCCGCAGCTAATCATTGCATCGGCTTGCTGGTCTTTCAGTAGGGCAATGGCTTTCACCATCGAAGAGTCTTTTTTGCTCTTCAGCGCTTGGATCGGTTTCTCATGCATCCCAATCACTTGAGTCGAGTGGATGATGTTGATCCGATCTGCGTAACCCTCGAGTTTGCCGACTTTTAGCAGGCGCTCCAGCAGGCGCTGATTACCGACGAGCGTGAAGTGGCAGTCGAGCTTTAGCTCTTCGAGGGCATAAAAAAGCCCACGAATAAATTCAGTGGGTCCTTTGTCTCCCCCCATGGTGTCGACTGCAATGGTACAGTTGACTGCGCTCACGCCCATAGGAGGTTATGAAAAGTAAGGTGTTACTTAGGTGCGCGAAACTTAGGCTTCGACGTCAAGCACTTGGCGGCCGCGGTACATCCCATTGGCTGGATTCACGCGGTGAGGGCGAAACAATGTGCCGTCCTGTGGGTCCTTTGCCAGTTGTGGCAATTGATAGGTAACTGCACCACGGCGTTTACGGCTGCGTTGCTTGGATTGTTTGCGTTTTGGCTGTCCCATGAGATTTGTGTGCTTAGATGAAAATGATTTGACCTGCGGGGTCTTCTAAAGGGCGCGGATTAAAGTGCCTAAAATCGCCCCGTCAAGTATTCAATCAGGTTAATTTTCAGAGATTATGCAAGCTCTAGCACCGCGGCGACCAGTTTATTGATGCCCGCTTCGGCCTGGAGGATGTCTTTGGCCAGCATATAGGCTGGAGTGGTGACCACGCGGTGGTTGCGATCGATCACGATTTCGTCGACCGCACAGTTAACGTGTTGCGCACCTTTATGCTTCAGGATTGCTGCGGTGTCAGCGTCGTTGCCGATCGTCAGGCGCACCTTTTTACTGCCAAGCGCAGCCGCAGCCAAAACCGGTGCGATACAAATAAAGCCGAGGGCCTTGGACTGTTGGTGGGCGTCTTGGATCAAACTGTTGATGATCGGGTCGATGTCGTAGTCGATGCCGTCGAAGGCAAGACTGGACAAATTTTTCGCCACGCCAAAGCCGCCCACGAAAATGATGGCGTCAACTTGGTCCAGCTTGATTTGGCCGACGTGCTCGATTTCGCCACGCGAGATACGCGCCGCTTCTTCCAGCACATTGCGATCTTCGTCTTCGACCACTTCGCCGGTCGCGTGGTCAATCACATGGCGCTGCGCGATGTCTGGCGCAGCGCAGGTGACTTTAGCTTCAGCGCGCGCGAGCGCGAGCAGTGTGAGTACTGATTCGTGAATTTCCGCGCCGTCGAAGACTCCACAACCGGAGAGAATGACAGCTACTTTGGCTTGTTTAGGCATATGAGAAATAGCAAGGTGTTTGAATTTATGGGTGCAGGCGAATGACTTGGTCGATTATACTTCGATTTGTTCAACGATTTCCAAATTATAGCCATCGAGGCCGACCACTTTACGAGTGGTGCTGGAGAGTAGCCGGATTTTCTTTAAGCCGAGCTCCACCAGGATTTGAGCGCCGATGCCGTAGTCGCGGAAATCCATTTTCGCCGGGCCGATCTGTTTGAGCGCTGCAGTTTCGCTGCCTGCGATCACTTGTACGCCGCCCTGTGGTTGCTCGATATAAAGTAGGGCGCCGTGTTTGGCCGCGGCAATTTTCTGCATGGCAGAGGTCAGCGCGTTGTGTCCGCCGAGCGTCTTTGAGCGAAAAATGTCAGTCAACAGGTTCTCACTGTGCACCCGCACCAATGTCGGCTCTGCAGTCAGCTCGCCCATCGTGAGTGCGAGATGTTGCCGATCATCCAAAATACTGCGAAAGATGTGCAGGTCGAAGGTGCCGAATTCCGATTCAAAAGGGCGCGTCAAGAGATGCTCGATTAAGCGGTCGCGGGTTAGGCGATACTCGATCAAATCGGCGATCGAGATCAGCTTCAGATTGTGGGTCTTCTTATACTCAATCAGATCCGGGACCCGCGCGAGGGTGCCGTCGTTATTCAAGATTTCGCAAATCACCCCGCTCGGGTGCAGGCCCGCAAGTTGCGCTAGGTCGACCGCCGCCTCGGTGTGGCCGGCGCGCTGTAGCACCCCGCCGGGGCGCGCGCGCAGCGGGAACACGTGGCCAGGCTGCACCAGCATGTCCGGGTGCGCTGTCGGATCGGCGAGAATACGGATCGTCTCTGCACGGTCGTAAGCGCTGATGCCGGTGGTGATGCCCTCGGCGGCATCCACGGAGATGGCAAAGTCAGTCTGGTGCGATTCGCGATTTTCGGCAGCCATTGGACTGATGCCTAGGCGCCGCAATTGATGCCCCAGCATCGGCACGCAGATCAGGCCCCGGGCATGCAGTGCCATTTGATTGACCGCTTGTGGTGTCACCTTTTCGGCAGCCATGATCAAGTCGCCCTCGTTTTCACGAGACTCGTCGTCGGTTACAATCACCATCTTGCCCGCGGCGATATCGCGGATGGCGGATTCAATACTGTCGAAGGCTTCTGAGTGCTTCTGTGCCGTAGTCATGGTCGGCAAGTTACGATGAATCGGATTGGAGTCCAGCCCGTAGCGTCAACAAAATGAGATGGGAGACTTGAGATGCGAGACATGAGATGAGAGACCTGCGGTGGGAGAGGTGAGGTGGGAGAGGAGGGAGACCTGAGGTGGGAGAGCTGCGGTGGGAGAGCTGAAACTTGAGAATCGAGCTGAGGGATGAGTTCGTAATCCTAATCTTACTCGTAATCCTACTTAATGCTGTTCAAGGGTGTAATTCAGCGCAGGTTTACATTCGCAGTCATCGCGATTCTACATTTCTTAAAAGGTAACGATGCCTCATTTAACCACAGGAACTCCAGAGCATGCTGCGCTACAGGCACTGGCCAGCCGTATGGGCGCGGCCGAATTTACAGCGCGCCTGCGAGCGGAGCGCCAAATGCGCGCGCGGCGCGGCGTCGGGCACAGTCGAGGCTGGTTTCGCTTTGAGCATTACTGGGATTTTTATGGCGTGATTCGAAGCTGCTTAAAACTGACTGGCTTGTGGGCGCGGGCGCATCGCAATTACTTTGATATACAAGTGGTACGCAATGAGGTGGTGTTGGCGCGCCTGCCGGCCGCATTTGATGGCTTTACGATTTTGCAACTGACGGATCTGCATGCCGATCTACACCCGGATTTTTCAGCCGCGGTGCGGCGCGTGATTGCGCCTCTGCAGTACGATGTGATGGCCCTCACTGGCGACTTTCGCACTTGCACTTACAGTGATCACTCAGGCGCGACGGAGGCGACTATTGAGATGTTAAAAGCGGTCGAGGTGCCGCGCTACGCCATCCTCGGCAATCATGACTCATTGGCTAAAGTGCCCGTGCTGGAAGCGGCCGGGATACAGTTTCTGTTGAATGAGCATGCAGTGCTGCGGCGTGGCGACGCGGCGCTGTATTTGGTCGGCATCGACGATCCGAGTTTTTACAAGAGCCATAATTTCGAGCATGCGCTCGCTGCCGTGCCCGATGATGCCTGCAAGGTGTTGTTGTCGCACTCGCCAGAAACCTACCCTGCCGCGCAACAATTCGGCTTCGATTTCCTGATGGCGGGGCACACGCATGGCGGGCAAATTTGCCTGCCAGGTGGCCGAGTGCTGGTGCACGACCGCAGTGCGCCGCGTCACGTCCTTTCGGGCGTGTGGCGCGAGGGCCGGTTGCAGGGCTACACCAGTCGCGGCACGGGCGCGTCGGGCTTGCCCGTGCGGCTCAATTGTATGCCGGAAGTGACGCTGCATATTTTACGTTGCGGCTAGGCAGCGGGGCTGCACTGCTGGAGGCTGTGTCTATGTCTGATTCTCATTTAACCTTGCCGATTCATGCCGTTGCGGAGCAGATCGTGGCTGGTTTGGCGACTCATGGGCGGATGGTGCTGAGTGCGCCGACCGGCTCGGGCAAGTCGACGCAGGTGCCGCAGATTCTAATCGATGCGGCGCAGGTTTCGGGCGATGTGGTGGTGCTGCAGCCGCGGCGGTTGGCGGCTCGACTGCTTGCTAAGCGTGTGGCGCAGGAGCGCGGCTGTAAGCTGGGCGAAGAGGTGGGCTACCAGATACGCTTTGAAAATGTGGTGGGACCGAACACGCGGATCCGATTTGTGACCGAAGCGATCCTGCTGCGGCAGATTTTACAAGATCCCACGCTGAAGGGCGTCGGCGCGGTGGTGTTTGATGAATTCCATGAACGTCACCTGACCAGTGATCTTAGTATTTCCTGTGCATTGCAATCGGTGCAAACCGTGCGGCCGGATCTAAAGATCGTGGTGATGTCGGCGACGCTGGATGTTGATTTGTTGGAGGGCTATTTGCAGCCCTGTGCACGGGTGGAAGCGTCGGGGCGCATGTATCCGGTGACGACGCGCTACATGGGCGCGGCGTTGAATCGCGATGCGGCTCCTGTTTGGTCGCGGGCGGCGTTGGCGTTTAAGGCAGCGGTGCGTGAGGGGATTGAGGGCGATGTGCTGATCTTCATGGCGGGCGCGTTTGAGATCCGTAAAACGATTGAAGCGGTCGAGGCGCTGCCGGAGTCGGGTGGTTACGAAGTGTTGCCGTTGCATGGCGAACTGTCGCCGGATGCGCAGGATCGAGCGGTGTCGTCCGGCGGTCGCTGCAAGGTGATCGTATCGACCAATGTGGCGGAGACGTCGATTACGATCGAAGGGGTGCGGGTGGTGATCGATGGCGGGCAGGCACGGATTGCGCGCTATGATGCGCGGCGTGGGGTCAATTCGATTTTGGTTGAGCCGATTAGTCGTGCCTCGGCGGAGCAGCGCACCGGGCGTGCGGGCCGCAGCGGGCCGGGCACTTGCCTGCGGCTGTGGAGTGAGGCCGAGCATGCCGCGCGAGCCGAGCGCGATGAGGCGGAGGTGAAGCGCGTCGATTTGTCGGAGACCTTATTGCTGTTGGCGGCGGCGGGTATTTCGCAGCCCGAGAGCTTTGCATGGTTTGAAGCGCCGGAACCGAAGGCACTGGCGCGGGCGCATGATTTGTTGCTGGATCTGGGTGCGCTGAATGCAGAGGGCGCGATGACTGCGATGGGGCGCAAGATGGCGGGCTTCCCGTTGCATCCGCGTTATGCGCGCATGTTGCTCGAGGCAGATCGTCGCGGGGTGTTGCCGGAAGTGGCGCTGATCGCGGGCTTGAGCCAGGGGCGCTCGTTTTATCGGGTGTCGCGCGATGCGCGTGTGCGCAAGGAGCAGCTGCGACAGGTCGAAGATCAGGCCGACCAGCGGTCGGATTTCTTTGTGCAGTTGCAGGCCTGGCATCTGGCGCGGGCGGCGAAGTTTAATGCGAACGCCTGTGGTGCGCTGGGGATTCACGGCGGCTCGGCGCGGCAGGCGGGCGATACGGCGCGGCAGTTATTACAGCTGGCGCAGCGGCAGGGCTTGGATACGCGGGAGGCAGCCTTGCCGGATGAGGCGGAGCGGATTGCTAAATGTTTGCTCGCTGGTTTTTCGGATCACTTGGCCAAGCGCAATGATACGGGCACGCGCCGCTGCCGGATGGTGCATGGTCGTTCGGGCGAGTTGCGCCGCGAGAGCGTGGTGGATGCGCCCTTATTTGTGGCCGCCGAGATTGAGGAGCGTGAAGTGCGTGGCGATGTGACGGTGTTGCTTGGTATGGCGACGGCAGTCGAGTTCGCCTGGTTGGAGGAGTTGTTTCCGGATGACTTTTCGGATGGCAATCAGACGACGTATGATCCGAGCCTGCGCCGGGTGGTGGCTCGCAGTGAGCGACGCTTTCGGGATCTAGTGCTATCTTCGACAGATAAGGGCGAGCCGGACGTAGATCGAGCGGCGGAGTTGTTGGCTGCTGAAGTGGTGGCGGGACGGTTGAATTTAAAGGGCTGGGATGCGGTGGTGGAAAACTGGATATTGCGTGTCAATTTCGTGGCGCGGCATTGTCCCGATGCGGAGGTGCCCGAGATTGACGAGGAGGCGCGGCAGTTGTTGGTCGAGCAGATTTGCCACGGGGCGCTGAGCTATAAAGAGATTAAGGATCGGCCGGTGCTAGCGACGGTGCAGGAGTGGATCAGC